>Ga0307378_10000411_pt1 | contig 75193 bp, 67 predicted proteins | sample UN1MG_FD_202238 | JGI IMG/M metagenome (GOLD analysis project Ga0307378, IMG submission 202238) | Soil microbial communities from Risofladan, Vaasa, Finland - UN-1 | ecosystem: Environmental > Terrestrial > Soil > Coastal area > Acid sulfate soil | place: Finland: Risofladan, Vaasa | collected... | reverse complement strand
ATGACACTGGGGTATTATCCTCCTGTCATGATGCGCTGCGGGCCCTAAACTGTCATTGCTCGGCAATCCCCACGTCCTAGTGGGTAGGCTGGCCGACGTCGGCCAGCCTACCCACTAGGACGAAGGGGGGGAGATGTCGGAGAAGAGGGCGCCGCCCAGCTCCTTGAGAACGCCGTCGATGGCTGCGGCAAGGTTGTCCTGCGATTTCCTTGAGAGGCGGTACTCGGCTCCCACCGCCTTCACCAGCAGCTCCACCCCGCGGAGCATAAGCGGCATGTTGTCCGGGTGCTCCGCCAGGGCGGTGGAGAGCTTCACCCGCAGCAGGGCGATCTCCTCATCCAGCCCCTCCACCCCCCTTGCCTCGGCGATAAGCACCCGCTCGGCCTCGCTGAGCGCCCGGGCGTAAAACCCACCGTTTGCCTTCTTGCCGCCGGCAGCGCTTTTCCTACCCTGCCTTTTCGCCATCTTCACCCTCGAGCAGGTCGAGGACCCCTTCTATGGAATCGGCGGGGATGCGGGAAAGCTCCTCCACGAGGCCGATGAGCAGGCACAGCGCCGCCAGCTTCCACTTTCTGGTAGCGATCGCCCTTGCCAGAGTCATCATCCTCCCCTCCTTTTTCTCTTTTCCGGGGGGTTAGGCTGGCCAAGCCTGTTGCCCAACTTGATCGGGCAATCGGCCAGCCTAACCCCGGACACCCGCCCTGCCCTGTTAACATTTTGAATCGGCCTCCTCGCTCTATCCCGGCATACGGAGAAAGGACCGCTTCGCGCCTTGAGGCTGGTGAAAACCCTACCTTCTTCTGTTCAGCAGGCGTCGCAGTATAAGGGCGCTTACCAAAAGCGAGCACAGGCACAGGAGCAGCCGCACCCCCAGCCAGAGACCGGGGTCGAGTAGTAAGCCGCTTAAAAACTCCTTTCCATTATATATATAGGAAAGGGAAAAGCAGGTGAAGTAGAGGCTTTCGATGAGAATCGCCAGGCTCAGCAGGGCCAGCGCCAGCGCCCCGGTGCGCCTCCTCCGCAGCGGGGAGCGGTAGGTGGAGAAGTAGACCGCGTTGAACCCGCTGCTTAGGGCAGTTACGATATACTGGGTAAGTATGATTTGGTCGATAACCATGATTTGCCGCCGGGTTGAGGTCCGAGCATAGCATCCCCCGATCTATCGGGGCGATATTCCCACTCGGAGCCAGAATAGCACTAATGTTCTACCACTGTCAAGGATATTCTGTCACCCCGGCGCCGCTGGCAGTCGCGGATGTGGTGGGTTTCGTTGCACTCTACCCACCCTACATCTGTTTCGCGACAGAACACCGCTGATACCCAATATCCGCCGCGTGGCCTCGGTCCGCCGGGTAGGCTGGCCGATTGCCCGATCAAGTTGGGCAACAGGCTTGGCCAGCCTACCCACTTTCATGCTGAACTTGTTTCAGCATCTCGGCCGGTGCATTTTCCATAAAGACGGGGCTCAGGCGGTCGGTATGAATTTTGAAGGAAATCGCAAAAAGTATTGACAGGTCACCGAATTTGTGATAGATTTGCATCCGCTACGTGCTGGGCTATTGACAACGCGGAAACTTTGTGATATAAGTTAGAAACGCTTTGTTTTTATAGCTGTTGATATAGGATTTTGATATATGGGAGCATGCCCCGGATCCTGTTGATGGCAATCATCGGCATGAGGGAGAGATCGAAAGGCTCAGCCGCCGGAAGGTAAGGTATCGGCGGGTGCCTTTCTATTTTTAGAATAAATAGCGGAGGTGATGAAGTACCAAGGGGTAAGAAGATTGCGGGGTATTGAAAATAGGCGATCGGTGTGCTATACACTTGACAAAACAGCAGGCAGGAGTTTATAATAGCCCAATTATCGCAAAGAAAGGGGGGATGTATGTAGATTGAGGACCAAAGAGGAGATAAAAAGTAATGAGAGTTACCTCATAAATAGGAATCTCTCAAGGGAGAAAGGAGTTGAGTAATGAGTAAAGTACCAAAATGGCATGTCAAGGCAGTATACATGGTCTTTGCCTTGGCTTTAGTAGTGAGTCTCAGCGGTGCTTTTGTTGTGGCCGTGGCTCCCACGTCCGCGCAGGGGCCCGATGAGTACAATACCCTGCGGATATACGGGAAGTGCGGGGAAGATGCCGCCTTCCCCTACACCGATTACCAGGCGCCGTTTGCCCCGCAGAGCAGCGAGGCGCCGCCCAAGGACTTTATCCAGTGGAACCCGGCATACATGTACCACCTGGATTCGGCGTCCAACGGGGTATTCGGAAACTTCTTCACTGAAATCAAGGCGAATAATGCGGATGCCAACGAGAAGGTTCACCTGAGGCAGTGGTACGTTCCCAAGTATGAGGAGCCCGCCGGGTGGGTATTCGCAGACCAGTCGATTGTAAAATCTCCCGACCTGGTGAAGGAGTACACCTACCTCCTGCTGGCTCCCTCCAGCAACAACCCAATTTTTGGGAACCCCGGCAAGACGCGGTTCGTGTTCCCCATAGCTGATCAAAATCAGGAACAGACCGGGCTTGATAGCTACGATATGAACGGGGATTACCCGGATGCCGGCGATCCGTCTAGAGGGGCCGATCTCACCTTCATACAGGCCATAGGCATGACTGATACCTTGGCTGCGGAGTGTCCCGACCAGGACGGTCTCTGGCCGCCAACGAATCAGTGGATAGATAACCAAATTAACGTACAGTGGGTGGATTTCAACACGGACCTCTTCCTTGCATCTGCCGGCGATACCATCCGCTTCCTGGACCACAGGGCGGATATAACGGCAGTCACCACCAGCCCTGCCAGCGTCACCCTTGACCTGTACTACTCGGGCAACGCCGCGGATGAACTCCTTTTCAGCGGTTTGATCGTTCCGCTGGACAAGACGCTCTCCGCGGGCAGGCACCAGCCTGATGTTGCCGTTGAGGACCTGACCACCATGGGGGCGCCATCACCGGCTCATCCCAATAACAATCCGCCTTCGGAGTCGGGCAAGTTCATCTGCGGCACCAGCAAACTGAAGCTGGTCAAGTCACCGTGGTACCTGCAGGTGTCAAGTGCCGCCGGCGGCAGTGCCTATATAGTGGTCGGCCGCCTGATAACCGAGGGCGAGAGCTTCTTCGTCGACGGCGCCGAGTACGATGTCGCCATGCTACACACCGTTTGGGACGCTGCGGGATCGACCCTCAACGAGGTGAAGGGTGAGATCCTCGGGGTTCAGGCTAACCCAGGTAATCTAGTATTCGGCCCTATCGACATCGCAAACCATGCTGGAGCAACTTCGGCTTACTTCGCTGACTGCAGTGGCGCTGGAGCTGCGCCGGACAAGAACGATGTATCGGCTTATGTGAATGGTGCCGGGGCATCAGTTGCCAGCATCAACCCGGCTACAGGTATGGTAACCCTTACTGTAGCTCCGATAGCTGGACAGAAGGTAACCCTGGACTACTGCTACAACACGGAGGCCTTCAAGTACATCACCATCAGGAACCCCATTCCCAAGTTTGATGATGTACAGCTACTCGGCCTGAGCATCACCAAGGAGTCGATTGAGGACTGCTATGATACCCCGGCGATACCGATGCTGCCGCCGTTCAACATGCAGCACGACATAATCGACGACACCAACATCCCGGATGCCTTCACCTTCATCGACCCGGCCGACCCCCTGCATCCGCAGCACTGCCCCATACCCGACGTGCAGCTTCCCGATAACCTTGCCGATGCTAGTGACTTAAACTCCGACTACGGATTTGTCGCTGGGAATACATCATGGGGCAAGTTTCAAAACGATGACAGACCGACATACGATGACACCCTTGTAATGGTCTCCTGTTCTGCCAACATGAGCAATAATGTGTTCATGTGGGTCAACACAGCAGGTGACGGATACGGCGACAACAGCTTCCTGCCATTCACGCTGAATAGCATAGATGACAGGTGGATAGGGAAGGACTCTGGCCAGTTCCCCACCGGTGTCGCGGCCATCGTGGAGTGCTTCGAGCAGGAGGACAAGGAGCCCCGATTCGACACCAACCTGCTGGAGGAGAAATTCACCGAACCCAACCCGACACCGGGGCCAGAAGAGTGGGAGTGGAAGAACATCGAGACGCTGCCCTACCTCTACACCGAGATGAAGCTCCCCGAGCAGCCAGACATCACCGACCCGGCGAACAATGACGACGGCGACTACATCCTGGTAAGCTCGTGGATGACCGAGGACTCCACCGATATATGGTCGGTAAATGCATCGAATGCTGTCAGGATGAAGTTCGTCTACGACGCCCATGTGGACAAGATAAACAGCGCCGACATCTATGTAAACGACGCATCCTACAACAGGCTATACAACGATGAGGACAGCAATAGCCAGACGGTCATAGATGCGGCAAGCATCAGGGTATACGGCAAGTGCAACCTGAGCGCTGCATTCCCCTACACCGATTACCAGGGGCCGTTTGCTCCGCAGAGCGATGAGGCTCCTATAAAGGACTTCATCCAGTGGAACCCGGCCTACATGGACCACAATGACCTGGCAGCCAACGGCATATACGGCGACTTCTTCAAGGGCATTACCGTCAGCAATGGCGATGGCAACGAGAAGGTGCACCTGAGGCAGTGGTACGTTCCCAAGTACACCGAGCCCAGCGGCATAGTGTGGTACCAGCCTCAGCCGGCCGACTGTATAAAGTCGCCCGACATCGTCAAGGAGTACACCTACACACTGCTGGATGCCATGAACGACCCGAAGCCGGGGCTACCCGGCCACACCACGTTTGTCCTGCCTATCTCTGATAGCTCTAACGAACAGCCAGGGCTGGACGACTACGACGTGAACGGCGATGGCCTTGCCGACCTGGTATTCCTGGAGACGGTAAGCGCGGTGGATACAGGCGATCAGGATGACGATGACGCCCTGTGGCCGCCAGAAGACATGACCGAGGGTTACAGTTGCGTTCCCGGCCTGGTTACAGTGGATAACCAGATTCCGGAGGGCACCAACTGGATCGACATCTCCACCGGCATGCTCCACGTCGAGGTGGGCGATGTGGTCCGGTTTATGGACCACGCCCTAAAGATAGACCAGATTATGGTCGGTTCGATCGGGGTTACCCTCTATTACATCGGCAACGAGGCCGATCAGTCTCTAACGGCCGCCCTTAATATCCCGCTGGAATGGACGCTAGCGTCCGGCAGGGACAGCTACAACGTAGAGGACCTGAGAGCCGATACGGCGGCAACCGGCGAGCCTTCGCCGTCATATCCGCCTTCGCAGTCCGAGCGATTTGTGGAGGGCGCCAGCCAGCTATCCCTGGTAACGGAGCCCTGGTACTGCCAGCTGCGGAGCGTTACTGCTACCGAGGCCAACATCGTGGTCGGCCGCCTGATAACCGAGAGCGGGAGCTTCTTCGTCGACGCAGCCGAGTACGAGATCGCCAAGTTATACACGCCCATCGAGCCGTCAAGCGACGCTGGTACCTGGGGAACAGGTTATGGGCTCAAGTACATCACCATCAGGAACGGACTTCCCAAGGTAAATGATGTCACCATTGCCTCCCCGAGCATAATAAAGACGGGCGTTCCCCCCTGCTACGAGTGGCCCTGTGAGAGCGCGGCCCTCATCCCGTTCCTGCCGCCGTTCAACATGCAGCATGACATGATAGACGACGTCAACATACCGGACGCCTTCAGCTTCATCGACATGAGCGACACCCACTCTCCGCAGCCCTGCCCGATGCCCGATGTGCAGCTTCCGGATAACGTGTGGAACAGTACTGTGTATCAGGACATGGATGGGGCCACTGGCGTACAGGCCTGGGGCAACATTACGAACGATGACAGAGCACTGGCGGACGACACCCTTGTAATGCTTACCTGTGGTAGTGAGGGTGTTCTACCAATGTTCTCGTGGTTGGCAGCGCCTGACGGCTTCGGCGACATTAGCTTCCTGCCCTACGACATGAACACCATAGCTGAGCGGAAGATTGTGGATGTCGCTGCCACCAAGGAGTGCTGGAAGGACGAGGCCAAGGAGCCCCGCTTCGATACCAACCTCCTGGAGGAGAAGTTCCATGAGAGCGGTCTTATAGAACTGTGGAAATGGAAGAACATCGAGACGCTCCCCTGGGACTACACCGAGTTTGTTCTGCCGGCGCTGCCGGACATCACCGATCCCACCGCAGGGGTAAGCGCGGATGACGGAGACTACATCCTGGTAAGCTCATTCCTGACCGAGGACTCAACGAGTACGGTTCTTGGTGCTGGTGCGGTCAGGGTGAAGTTCTACCACGATTTCGCCTACTCGCCGGAGTACAAGACCGGCCTCTACGTCAACACCCGCGGCGCTACCTGTGACCTGGAGGGCGATGTCAACGGCGACGACCTCATTAACTCGGCAGACCTCCAGCTGATTGCCCAGCATATAGTGGGAACTATAACGCTGACCGGCGATCCGTACCAAGCCGCCGACGTTAACGACAGTGGCACGGTTAACTCGGCAGACCTACAGTTGATGGCACAGTACCTTGTGGGGACGATTCCGTCGTTCCCCGGGGGACTGTGTATTCCCTGAACAAGGGATGATAAGAGCAGGAGGCTGTCTACCATGACAGCCTCCTGCCAATACCCCGAGGGGAGGTGAAAATGATAATTAGAAAGGAAGGCGTGCCAATGGTAATCAGGAAGATATCCGCGGTAGTTTTGGCCTTGGCGGTTGCCTTGATGCTAACAGCGACTCCGGCGGTGGTACTGGCAGACCCGGGCACGTCGGTTTCTATTGAGGACGCTTTAAGTGTACCCGTTGGTGGCACTGACTCTGTCGAAATAGTAATATCTACCGATGATGCGCAGGGCTTAGGCTCAGCCACCATAACGCTTACAGTTAATACGGCTGTTGTTACAGTGACCAATGTGGCGCCTGGAGTTCTAGGCACCGTTTACTACAGTACCGCAGGCGGTGTTACTACCATGACGTGGGCCACAGGGAGTTCGCCCGGGCCAATCGGTATTGATCTGCTGTTTGCTACAGTGACACTGCAGGCGGTAGGCGGTGCTGGCCAGTGCAGCAACCTGGATATTGCCGTGACGTCGATGTACGATGCGACGGCAGGCGACCCGCAGGCGATAGTAGCCAGCCCGGTGACCGACGGCCAGTTCTGCATCTCAGGGGCAACCCCAACACCGACGCCTACCCCAACCCCAACGCCAATAGTAACACCCACGCCAACACCGGCACCGGGAACCACGGTAGCTATTGATTGTTGTTCAGATGTACCTGAGGCTGGCAGTTGTGATGTAGACATTACAATAGAGACCGATGACCCGCAGGGCATAGGTTCGGCCACTATTACGCTTACAGTTAATACGGCTGTCGTCAGTGTAGGCAATGTGGCGGATGGAGACCTTGGCACCGTTTATAGCAATACGGTGGGCGGTGTCACTACCATGTCAGCGGCCACAGGTGCTTCACCGGGACCTACCGGTACAGTCACATTTGCCACCGTGACGCTGAATGCGGTAGGCAGTAGTGGCGAGTGCAGCAATCTGGATATCGCTGTGACATCGGTGTACGATGCGACGGCGGGCGACCCGCAGCCGATAACCCCGGGTGAAGTGACCGATTGCACCTTCTGCATCGAAACGCCGGTAACACCAACACCGACACCCACGCCAACACCCACGGAAACGACGGTAGCTATTGATTGTTGTTCAGATGTACTTGAGGCTGGCAGTTGTGATGTAGACATTACAATTACAACCGATGACCCGCAGGGCATAGGTTCGGCTACCATAACGCTTACAGTTAATACGGCTGTTGTCAGTGTCGGCAATGTGGCGGCTGGAGACCTTGGCACCGTTTTTAGCAATACGGTGGGCGGTGTCACTACCATGTCAGCGGCCACAGGTGTTTCACCGGGACCTACCGGTACAGTCTTATTTGCCACCGTGACGCTGAATGCGGTAGGCAGTAGTGGCGAGTGCAGCAATCTGGATATTGCTGTGACGTCGCTTAATGACGGGACGGCGGGCGACCCGCAGCCGATAATCCCGGATGCAGTGACCGATTGCACCTTCTGCATCGGCATCGTCGCACCATGTACCTGGACCTTCCCCCATGGCCTCAACACGGACCCGTCGGCGGTTTTCTCCAGGTTATATGACTGCGTGACGGTTAGCCTGCCTACTGCAACAGAGCCGGCTAATCTAGTTTCGGTGTGGTACTACGATGAGGTCGCACAGGACTGGGAGTACTTCGTGCCAGGTTGGCCGATTCAGGACAGCACCCTGACCAGCCTTGAGAACGGCAATATATACCAGGTCATCGTGCAGGACGCCTGTACCTGGAATATACCACAGCCATAGGCAGATAATTTTACCTAAGGGCCCCCGATGTAACGCGGGGCCCTTAGGTTTACGCTCGCATAGCTGAATTGTAGACATAAATAATACATCGATTAAGGAAGGGGGTGGAAGGGAAGTGAGAAAGCTACGAAAACTGGCGGTAGTTTTTTTAGTAGTGGCGCTGCTCTCTATAGGGGTAGTGCCGCTGGTTACAGAGGCGCAGATTCCTCCTGCGCTCTACCGCTGCACCGTTTATAACTGTGATGTGCCTGTAGGTGCGGGTGTGTTGGTGGAAGCCTATGTTGGAGCAGGGGTAACTCCACGGGCTACGGGATTGACGGACGGTAGCAGTGTATGTATCCTGGAGGTTTCAGTGACCCAGCCCGAGGTTGACTCATCTGAGGCCATAAGCTTCAAGGTTACCGCAAACCATTGGGCTGCTAGTGAGACGCCGGAGGTGGATGTGACGCTGGAAGCCCCGGAGGTCCGCCTGGATATCTGCATAACTCAACCGGTAGCTGAGGCCGGCGGTCCCTACTCCGGTTATGAGGGCGACGTTATAAACCTGTATGGTTCTGCAAGCCTTGGGGTTCCACCCTATAGCTATGCCTGGGACCTGGACTACGACGGACTGTTTGATGACTCCACCGATCAGAACCCGACATATAGCTGGGGCACGGCAGGAGACTACACCGTCGAGCTTAAGGTGACCGATAATGCAGCGCAGGAAGATACCGACACGGCGGATGTGCACATCGACCCGGAATGTGAACTCGACTTTCCTCACGGCCTCACCCAGGACACAGCGGCGATCTTCCCCAGGTACTATGACTGCTTGACGGTTTCTCTTCCCACTTTAACGGAGCCCACTCAGCTTATAGTAGTATGGTACTATGATGAGGTCGCACAGAGCTGGGAGTGGTTTAGGCCGGGGTGGCCGGAGAGCATCCTGACCAGCCTTGAGAACGGCGAGATCTACCTCATCATCGTGCAGAATGCATGCACATGGACGATACCGCAGATATAATAAGATATAAGAGGATGAGTTAGCTAACTTAGAAAGGAGGGAAAGAGAAATGCGAAAATTCAGAATATTGGTGACTGTGATCTTTGTAGCGGCCCTTCTGGCTCTGGCAGCAGTCCCATTAACTGCCGAGGCACAGCTTCCCGCTGCGCTCTACCGGTGTACCGTGTATGAGAATAGTGCACTTGTAGGCGCGGGGAGGACTGTCGATGCCTATGTAGGCGCCGAGCCGTCCCCTCGAGCGTCGGCAATAACGAGCGCTTTGAGCGTAGCTATACTGGAGGTTCCGGTGACATTGGCCGATATTGACCCCGCACAGGCAATAAGCTTCAAGGTTGATGGGGTGCTTGCCACTGAGACTCCGGATGTTGACGTGACCCTGGGAGCCCCGGAGGTAGACCTGGACCTCGTTACTGATCCCTGCAACCCGAAAAAGGTGACAAACCTGGCAGTGACTGGCCAGGATAGTGATTCCATAAACCTGAGCTGGACGGCACCGGGTGAGGACCCCGACGGCACCGGCACCTGCACTGCCTACGATATCCGCTACGCTTTATCCCAGATATCGACCCCGGCAGGTTGGGTAGCGGCGGCCGATGTAGCGGGCGAGCCTACCCCCAGCGCGCCGGGTACGCCGGAGAGCTTCACTGTTAACGGCCTGAGCCCGGGTACTACCTACTGGTTTGCCCTGAAGGCTGAGGATGATGTCGGCAAGCTGTCTGATATCTCCAACAGCCCCAGTGGCACCACCCTCGTGCCGGGGATGAGCCTCGCCGGGGGCTGGAATATCGTGTCGACGCCGGTGAAACTGGAGAGCACTGGCAATAAAAATAGGTTTGGGAACATTATTCCCACGGGTGTGGTGGCAGCCTACCGCTTCTATGGCAACAACTGGTATGCGGTAACATCCTACTACGTGTTAAAACCGCTGGAGGGCATCTACGTTAACGTTGCTACCGGAGGGACTGAGTGTTACTTTGTTCCTGAAGATGGCATCAGCGCGCCACCTATCCGGAGCCTGTACACTGGATGGAATTTAATCGGGCCGGCGCCGGGTTACGACGGTGGCTTCCCCAATACGCCAGTGATGGAAGTCCTGGCATGTATGATTACAGGGGGGTTCTACTTTGGCGAGCTTAGCTTCAGTAACGTGGTTAGCCCCGCTTTGAATCAGCCCGGTTGGACATTCAATCCGTGGTACTATGGTTCAGAGCCTGACATGCTCCCGTACAAGGGCTACTTCGTCTATATGGAGGCCTATGACACCCTGGTAGGATACAGCACCACACCGATTGCTCCATAAATAAGTAGTATTTAAGCAAAGCTATACCAGATGGGGGCTTAATTAAAGCCCCCATCTGAATTTAGGGGGAGTTTTTAGAATATGACCTGGAATATACCGCACAGGATAATACTCGGTTTGTGCCTGTCTTTCTTGCTGCTGTGTTTTGCGTCCCCGGTCTCTGCCCAGTCTATCCCTCTACTACCCCATGCTTTCTACGGGAATGTTACCATCGGCGGCGAGCCGGCGCCGGTGGGAACGCTGGTTTCGGCGAAGGTCCATGATATCGATAGCGGCAGCGTTACCACCTGGGATCTGGGAAGCTACGGCTGGGGCGTGGGCCTCCCTCCAGAGGAGGCCAAGGCTAATCTGCTGGTCCAGGGTGAGGATATCAGCGATGGTGACACCATTGACTTTTATATCAACTATGAAAGAGCAGACCAGGACTTCACCTTCGAAAGTGGAGAGGTAACCCAACTGGACCTCTCCGTGGATTGGGCGCCCCCGGTCACCCCCACACCGATGCCGACGGGCACGCCAGCAGTAACCCCTACCGCCACGCCGGCGGGCACGCCCAGTAGCACACCAACACCCACACCGATAGTGGGCACCTCGGTAGCTATTGAGTGTTGTTCAGATGTGCCTGAGAGCGGCAGTTGTGATGTAGACATTACCATAGCTACCGATGACCCGGAAGGCATAGGTTCAGCTACCATAACGCTTACAGTTAATACGGCTGTTGTCAGTGTAGGCAATGTGGCGGATGGAGACCTTGGCTTTGTTGCCTATAATACGGTGGGCGACACCACAACCATGACCGCGGCTACAGGTGCTTCACCGGGGCCTACAGGTACTATCACATTTGGCACCGTGACGCTGAATGCGGTAGGCAGTAGTGGCGATTGCAGCGACCTGGATATTACTGTGATAGCGCTTAATGACGGGACGGCAGGCGATCCGCAGCCGATAATCCCGGATGAAGTGACCGATTGTACCTTCTGCATCGGAACGTCGGCAACGCCAACGGCGACCACGACACCTACACCCACGCCGGATGGCGGCGGGTTAAGCGGCGGCGCGATTGCCGGGATAGTGGTAGGTTCGCTGATAGCGGGGGCACTGGTAATGTTGCTTATAATGAGGAGAGGGGGATAACAAAATCCTAAATACGAAACAAATACTAATGACCGAAATCAAAAAGCGGGGGTTCGGGGTTAGGCTGGCCGACGTCGGCCAGCCTAACCGCACGGGGTTGAGGTCTTTATTTTTGAAAATTAGGATTTAGATATTGGCATTTCGCATTTCTACAACCTGGATAGTGGAGATTAGTATATAGAATTTAATCGTGCTGGAAAGGATTTGGGGATGAGAAAGAGGAACTTGAGCAGAATTATCATTCCGATTCTGGTGATGGTGGTCAGCCTCGGCCTGGTGGCAGGGGCTGTGGCTCAGGCTCTGGACGGATCGGTAACCGACCTCCCATTGCAGCAACGGCTGGCTGGTGCTGGTGCCGCCGAAGTGTCGCAGCAGGCTCCTCAGGAGCTCCAGGCGGCGCCGCTCAATCCCGACTTCGTCGAATGCATCGAGAATCCACCGGAGCCCTTCTACGGCTATCTGCCCCCGCCGATGGACCTGAGCCACCTCCAGGACATCCCGGTGAGGCGAGGAGGGGCACAAATACTGCCCAGCGCCTTTAACTGGAGTGATTCGGGCGATGTGACCCCGGTTAAGGATCAGAATCCGTGTGGGACCTGCTGGATATTCGGCACGCTCTCCGCATTGGAATCGAGGGTCTTGATTGAGGATGGGGTGGAGTATGATTTCTCCGAGCAGAATGTCGCCTGTTGCACCGACCCATCATGGGTCTATCTGGTTAACAACCGCTGTATGGGAGGTGGCTGGTCATGGCTTGCCACCGATATTCTCACCAAGAAAGGAACCAGGCTCGAGTCCTGTGACCCCTACAACACGGGCACCATCGATACCGAGCCCTGCAACGATAGCTGTTCCACAATCAAGAGGGTCACGGGGTATCGCTGGATAACCGATGACCCTAACGATACCGCTGAGGTTAAGGATGCCGTTTACAACGACGGGCCGGTCTCCATGGCCTACTATCACAACGATGCCTACATATACCCGGGGTTCATCTATTACTATCCAGGGTGCACGGCAGATGCCAATCACCTCGTCTCTATTGTAGGGTGGGATGATGGCATAGCGCACCCGCTCGGTGGCGGCTCCGGGGCGTGGATCGTAAAGAATAGCTGGGGCACCGGCTGGGGAGATAGCGGGTATTTCTATCTGTGCTACGGCTCGGCGAACATGCAGGAGGTGGCCTCCTATCGCTACCAGGACTACGACCCCAACGAGAATCTGTATTACTGGGATGAAGCCGGCTGGATAGGCTCTGTCGGTCTGGGTAGTCCAACCCTGTGGATGGGCAGTGTCTTCAATTCGGGGCAGGACGGCGACCTAACCCATGTGGAGTTCTGGACAACCAGCAACAATGCAGGGTACGAGCTTTACGTTTATGATGGCTCCTTCGGAAGTCAGCTTGCCTACCAGACGGGAACATGCGATGAGCTTGGCTACTATTCAATACCGCTTAGTATCCCTGTACCGCTCACCAGCGGCCAGCAGTTTAGCGTTGCGGTAGAGATGACAACGCCGGGCTATAGCTTCCCCTTGCCTGTAGAGTACCAAGACCTAATAGAATATGGAGTAGATCCCCCCATACAGACCGGGGTGAGCTTCTTCAGTACCGGTGGCAGCTCCTGGCATGATCTGGGCCCTTATGGTTACAACGCCTGCCTGCGGGCCGGGGTAACCACAAGCGGCGGTCCCACGCCCACGCCTACACCTACACCTACACCTACACCTACACCTACACCTACCCCGACTCCCACGCCAACCCCCACGATGACACCGACGCCCACACCGCCCACAACCCCCACGCCTACCCCTACCCCGTTTATCTGGGAGTTCCCGCACGGACTCAACAATGACTCAACGGCGCTTTTCCCCAGGCGTTATGGCGGAGCTGAGGTTGTCTTGGCTAACGTCACTCCACCTAGTGAGCTTATCCTAGTATGGTACTACGATGAGGCTGCCATGACCTGGGAGTGGTTTAAGGATGGCTGGCCGGAGAGTACACTGGAGACGCTGGAGAACTGGAACATCTACCTCATCATCGTGGAGAGTGCGTGCACCTGGGAGATACCACAGCCGTCATAGTCTTGTACAGTAAGATCAAGAATGCATGAATTAACTAAAGAAGGAGAAGGGAATTGACTAAGTTTCGAATACTAGCTACGATTATCTTTCTAGCGGCGGTGGTGGCCTTGGGGTTCCCGTTGTTTGCCGGGGCCCAGCTCCCTCCCTCCCTGTACCGCTGCATCGTATATGAGGATGGTGCGCTTGTGGGCGCAAATTATAATGTCACTGCCTATGTAGGAAGCGAGACAGCTCCACGGGTTTGGGAATTAACCAGCTCCTACGGAGTAGCTATCCTGGAGGTTCCGGTGACCGGGGCGGAGATTAACTCGACTGAGCCTATTAGCTTCAAAGTCGATGGTGAACTCGCCACCGAGACACCGGACGTTTCCGTTACAATGGAAGCACCTGAGGTCCGCCTCTACATCGGTACACCGATGCCTACGCCCGGTGGTGGTGGGTTAAGCGGGGGAGCGATTGCGGGGATAGTGATAGGTTCGCTGATAGCGTTGGGCTTGATAATATGGCTCATAATAAGGAGAAGAGAATAATATAACCCTAAATTCGAATGGCCAAAATCCAAAAGTGTGGGTCCGTGGTTAGGCTGGCCGACGTCGGCCAGCCTAACCACCCGGGGTTGAGGTCTTGGATTTTAAAAATTAGAACTTTAAATTTGTTTAGTGCTTAGAAATTAGTATTTAGAATTTAACCTGAAGCCGTGCTTCGTTCTTCCCCTCGGAAAGGATATGGAGATGAGTGGGGGAAAATTCGTCAGAATCCTTGTCCCCGCTCTGGTTATTATCGTTGCCCTCAGCCTGATATGACACACCAGGACGGGTTATGTAGCCATTGGGAAATGTGTCAGTAACCCTGTTTTGCTTTAGAATCACCACCAGGTAGACGGGGAGCATGACACTAACTGAATAGGGTTAGCGCATAAAGGGTATGCATCGAAATTGACTTAGTAAGAAAGCAAGGAGAGAAATGAGCAGAGTGCATAAGTTGCGAACAGTGGCTACCATGTTGATGCCGGTGTCACTATTGGCCTTCGCTGTGTCGGTGTCGATGGCTACAGCGGTCGGTGCGGATACCACGAGCCCCTGCGCCTACATAGGCTACGCATTTGTGGATGATCAGGCGGTGCCTGCTGGCACTGGCATCCGCGTTCTAGAGGACAGCATGGTATTAGAAGATACAACCACCGGCCTGGAGGAACTGGGTGACAATCAATTCTACCTGCCTAGCGTAATTGCTGAGGTGGGGACGGAGGTTAACTTCGAGATATGGTTTGATGGGGAGGATGGTTGGCTGCCCGCAGACGAAACCGCTATCCATGAAGAGTCTGGCAGGAGGGTAGAGGTTGACCTGCATGCCTGGAGTGGCACACCGGTGACACCAAGTGCTACCCCTACCACTGCGCCTACGGCAGCCCCCACTGCTTCGCCTACTAACGATGCTACACCGACGCCCACGCTCGGTGGTGGCGGGTTAGGTGGAGGAGCGGTTGCGGGGATAGTGATAGGTTCGCTGATAGCGTTGGGCTTAGTAATGTGGGTGATGATAAGGAGACGTAAGAAATCCAAAATTTGAAATGCGAAATCCTAAACAGGCACAAATGACCGAAATACAAAAGCGGGGGTCCGGGGTTAGGCTGGCCGACGTCGGCCTGCCTAACCACCCGGGTTTGAGGTCTTGTATTTTGAAAATTAGGACTTTGAATTTGTTTAGGATTTAGTGCTTAGTATTTCTAATCTGAGGATTTAGTGGTGTGGCTGCGGTGAGAGGTGGTCTACACCAGCTTCCCCAGCCTGTGGCCGCCAATAAGGTGGAAGTGGAGGTGGGGCACCTCCTGCCCGCTATCGGGACCCGAGCACACTATCAGCCGGTAGCCGCTCTCTGAGATACCCTCGCTCTTTGCCAGATCGCATGCTACATAGACCAGGCGTCCTATGAGTGACTGGTGCTCGGCACAGATGTCGGCAGGCGCCGGGATGTGTTCTCTGGGTATGATGAGGACATGGGTTGGCGCCTGGGGATGTATGTCGCGAAAGGCGATGACCTCATCATCCCGATAGATAGTTTCGCTCGGTAGCTCGCCGCTTACAATACGGCAAAAGATGCAGTCCTTGTTCACCTCACCCCCTGGCCCCCTCTCCTCAAGGAGAGGGGGGAATATATCTGGGGGACACCCCCAGCCCCCCGCAAGAGGAGGATACCCCTCTGGACTCCCCTTTCTACTAGGAATAGGGAGAGAAATATATCTTGGGGACACCCCCAGACCCCCGCAAGAGGGGGATACCCCTCTGGACTCCCCTTTCTACTAGGAATAGGGGGGGGAATATATCTGGGGGACACCCCCAGCCCCCCGCAAGAGGGGGATACCCCTCTGGACTCCCCTTTCTACTAGGAATAGGGAGAGAAATATATCTGGGGGACACCCATAGACCCCCGCCCCCGATTGTACCGGGGGCCTCCCCTTGTAAGTCGCAGGCAGTCTCCTATTATACTAGCCCGGGGATTGCCACGTCACTAGCCCCGATCTATCGGGGTCGCAATGACAGCACTGTGTCCGGCTCCTCACAATGCCGGGTAGCCTGGAGCGGATGCCCCAACCTGCCCATAAAGCGCCTGAAACGCTGAACTCTTGGCTAGAGCCCCAGGCCCTGGGCTACTTTCTCCCGGTGCCAGTCGGAGGTGCCGAACAGCGACTCAGCTGCCTTGGAGGCCTTGAAGTACAGCGGCATGTCGTGATCCATGCAGAAGCCGATGCCACCGTGGATCTGGTGACCAAGCTGGGTGACACGCCGGTAGGCATCGTTGGTCCAAGCCTTGGCCATGGAGACCTCCATGGTGGCGGGAAGCCCCTCTGAGAGCTTCCAGGCTGCCTGATAGGTGATGAAGCGGGAGCCATCTACATCGGTCAGCATGTTGGCGCAGTGGTGCTGTATCGCCTGGAAGCTGCCGATGGGACGGCCGAACTGGATCCGCTCCTTGGCATAGGCCACGCTCATGTCGAGTGTCGCCTGAGCGCCGCCGACCATCTCGGCACACTTGGCCGCCGCTGCCTTCTCCAGCACCTTCTCCACCACCGGCCAGCCCTTGTCCACCTCGCCCAGCACGCTAGCCTTGGGTAGCTTTACGCTGTCGAAGCTGACCTCGCACTGCTTGCTGCCGGATATGGTCCTGAGCAGCGTGGTGGTTATCCCCGGCGCCTTTCCGTCCACCACAAACAGGGTGATCCCATCTTCGGGGGCACCCCCTTCCTTGGTTCGGGCGACGACTATGATATAGTCAGCGATGTGAGCGTTCTCCACGAAGAGCTTGGTGCCACTTATCACATAACCGTCACCGTCGGCCATCGCCTTGACCGTAATCGCCGACGCATCGTAGCTGGCGCTGGGCTCGGTTATGGCCAGCGTGGCGATGGCCTTGCCGGAGGCTATCTTTGATAGGAGGTCCTTTTTCTGCTGCTCGCTTCCCGCTTCAAGGATGGTGAGTCCAGCGAGCACCACCGTGGAGAAGAAGGGGCCGGGGAGACAGGCGCGCCCCATCTCCTCGAGGAGCACTGCCAGATCGAGGAAGGTCATACCCATGCCGTCGTATTTCTCGGGGAAGGCCAGGCCCATCCAGCCCAGCTCCGCCATCTTGGCCCACATCTCCGGCTTGTAGCCCACCTCGTCGTCGGCCATCTCCTTTACCAGGTCAGTGGGGCATTCCGTAGTAAGGAAGTCGCGTGCTGAAGTTCGTAGCATCTCCTGTTCTTCGCTAAAGCCTAGGTCCATAATACGCTCCTTTTTTTGAACTTTTTAGAACTTTTATATACTTACGCCCGGTTATTTTTCATTGACATATGTTATTTGGACAATTAATGTAGTTTAAGAGATTCAGCCTCGGGGCAGGCCCAGGCCCCTTGTGGCAATGGCATTTCGCTGTACCTCGGAGGTTCCGGCTGCTATGGTAGCGCCCACGCCGAGTATGGACTGCAGCGCCATGTTGCATTCTGGGTCGGCCCATTTAGAGTCCCTCATCAGCATCCCGTAGAGCCCCATAAGCTCCGCTCCGGTGTGGCCCGCGTGCTGCTGGAACTCGGAGCCGAAAACCCTCGCTATCGATGCCTCCCACTCGGGCTCCTGGCCCAGGGTCTGCAGCCAGGCAACCCGGTAGGCCAGCATGCGGGCTATACGCCCCTCGATGTAGAGGTTTGCCAGCTTCTGCCTCACTACAGGGTTCTTTACGGGGGTGTGTCCGTCTGGCTGCGGCTTCTTCGACCATTCTATCAGGCGGTCGACGTTCCGCAGAGCGAGGGCGATACGGTAGATGCCGGAGCGCTCGAAGCCGGCAGCGGTCATCGCTACCTTCCATCCGCGGTTTATCTCCCCCACGACGTTCCTCTTGGGGACTCTGACGTTATCGTAGAAAACCTCAGAGAAAGAGCGCTCCTTGGACATGGTGACCAGCGGGCTGACGGTAATCCCCGGGGTCCTGAAGTCTATCAGGAAGAAGGTAATCCCGCGGTGTTTGGGCTCGGCGTCGGGGTCGGTCTTGGCTAGCAGGAAGCACCAGTCGGCGTGATGCGCCAGGCTGGTCCATACCTTTTGCCCGTTGATGACCCAGTCGTCTCCGTCATCCACCGCCCTGGTCTTCAGGTTCGGCAGGTCCGAGCCAGCCTCTGGCTCGCTCCATCCCTGACACCACACCACCTCTCCTGTAGCTATCTTGGACAGGTGCTCCTTCTTCTGCTCCTCGTTGCCGTGGGTCATGAGCGCCGGGGCCAGCATGCCGACTCCGCCGAAGTCCAGACCGGGGGCACCGTAGTAGTTCAACTCCTCGTTCAGGATGACGCTCAGCATATGCTCGTCCTGCCCGCCGTATTCCTTGGGCCACCCTATGTTGAGCCAGCCCCTTTCCGCCAGCTTCCTGGTCATGGAGCGTGCGACCAGCCAGTCCTCATCCGTCTCCACGTGCCCGCCCACGCCAGCCTCGAAGCCAGGGGGCAGCTCCTTCTTTATAAAGTCCCGTATCTCCCGCCTGAACCTCTCTTGCTCTGGAGTGAAGCTAAAATCCATTCTCCTACCTTTCCCATCAACGTTTTAAATGTTTAACGTTCTAAAGGCCAAGCGACCGGGCGACCACCTCTCTGTGATCTTCAGTATTGCCGAAGGCGGGGTCGGCAGCCATGGACCTTCTATAGTACAGGCCCATATCGTGGTCCCTGGATGTGCCGATGGCCCCGTGCACCTCCACCCCATCCTCGCTGACCTTCTTATAGGCCTCGTTGCACCACGCCTTAGCGATGGATACCTTGTCGGCGCACTCCAGACCCTCGGAAACCATCCAGGCAGCCTCGTAGACGATGTTCTTCGATGTGTCCGTCCTGATAAACATATCCGCCAGCATGTGCTGTATCGCCTGGTATGAGCCGATGGGCCTGCCGTACTGCACCCGCTCCTTGGCATAGGCCACGCTCATGTCCAGTACTGCCTGCATGCCGCCGATCATCTCGGCGCACTTGGTCATAGTGGCCATCTTGAGGGTTTTTGCCACGATGGGCCACCCCTTATTCACCTCCCCAATCACGTTGCTCTTGGGAACGCTGACATTATCGAATACCACCTCGCACTGCTTGTCCGTACCCGTTGTGGCGAAGGCATCTATCTTGATGCCGGGGCTATTGGATTCCACCAGGAGCAGGGTGATGCCATCCTCCGGGTCGCCACCGCTCCCGGTCCTGGCGACGACCACCATGTAGTCTGAGGCGCTGGCGAATTCGACAAACAGCTTGGTGCCGTTTAGCACGAAGCTATCCCCCCGGTCCTCTGCCTCAAGCTCCACGCAGTCTGCGGTATAGCCCGCGCTGGGCTCGGTGAGCGCCATGGTCAGTATCGCCTCGCCGGTTGCCACCCTGGGCAGTATCTTCTTCTTCATCTCCTCTGGACCCGCCTCGACGATCGGTGGCGAACCCAGCACCGCTGTGGCGAAGTACGGGCTGGGCAGTATGTTTCGACCTATCTCCTCGAAAACGACCACCAGGTCAAAAAATCCCATGCCCATTCCGTCGTACTGCTCTGGTATCATCAGCCCCTGCCACCCCAGCTCTGCCATCTTGCTCCATATCTCCGCCGAGTAGCCCTCCTCGCTCTCCTCTATGGTTCGCACCATCGCCTTGTCGCACTCGGTGGACAGGAAATCACGGGCCGAGTTACGCAGCATGTCCTGCTCTTCAGTAAAATCGAGATCCATGTTTCGCTCCTTTACTTAATCCTGGGCAGTCCCAGACCGACCCAGGCGATGATACTCCTCATGATTTCCGATGTGCCGCCCCCCAGCTTGTACCCGGGCGTTATCTGAGCCAGGTTCTCGAACTGGCCCTTGAGCACCGCCCACTTCGAGCCTTTTGCCACCGTACCATAGAGGCCCATTATCTCGATGCCGGTGAAGGCGAGTCTCTGCCACAGTTCGGTGCTGTTGACCTTTGCCCCACACGACGCCGCGGCCGCCGCCATAATATCCCCCTTCTCCTGTAGCCAGCCGCAACGGTAGCTCATGGCGCGTCCCACATCGATATCGATCGCCAGTTGGGCCAGCCGGTGGCGCACGAAGGGGTTTTCGGCTAGGGGTTTGCCCTTCATCGTGGTCTCCTTGCAGTAGTTCACCAGCTCGACCAGGGCGCGCTTCACGCCGGAGATCACGCCCACGCTGGAGCGCTCGAAGTTCATGGTTGTCTGGGTGACCGACCAACCCCCGTTCACCTCGCCGATGATGTTCTTCGAAGGGACACGAACGTCGTCGAAGTATATCTCATTGAAGTGTGTAGAGCCGTCCATGCCCTCGATGGGAACAACACTGACCCCGGGGCTCTTCATGTCCAGGATGAAGAAGGTGAGCCCCTTCCCCCTTTTCTCCTCCGGGTTGGTCCTGGCAAGCGTGAAGCACCAGTCGGCGCGGTGGGCGCCGGTGTTCCAGCACTTCTGCCCGTTTATGATCCAGTCGTCGCCGTCCTTCACCGCCTTGGTGGTCAGCGAGGCCAAGTCGGAGCCGGCGTCGGGCTCGCTCCACCCCTGGCACCAGAACCTCTCTGCCCTGGCGATGGGGGGCAGGTGCTCCTTCTTCTGGTCCTCGGTTCCCACCGCCAGCAGGGTGGGACCTATCATACCGACCCCAAGGGGGTCGACACCGGGTGCGCAGTAGTACCCGATCACATCGCTGAATATGAGCTGCTCCATCATGGGGGCACTGCACCCGCCGTATTCCTCGGGCCAGGGCCTTACCAGCCAGCCCTTCTCCGCTAGCCTTTTTGCCATGTGTACATTGAACGGCCAGCCTACGTCGTTAAAAAGGCCCTCCAGCCCCCATACCCAGTCCTCGGGCGCATTCTTCATCTCCTCCTCGAAGAAATCCTCAAAGCCCTTCTTAAGCGCCTCTTGCTCCGGGGTGAGTTTGAAGTCCATTTCTACTCCCTTCTTCAGTTACGCGCTATTTTCTGCTCTATATGCTTTTCCATCCCCCTTCAAGCCGGGGACAGGTGTATCTTCATAAAAGGTTTGAGGGTGGCGAAATAATCATTTGAGATTCACGGTGAGGCGGGTTACTGTCCTGGCAATGTTTAATGTTCTTGGTTACCAGGTCGCCGAGGGCGTCCACATCTGGCCATTGGAGTACGGCAATTACGTCATAGGGATCGGCAATCATATCCACCGACCTTATCTCATCCATCTCCTGCTGAAGAGCAGTGAGGCTGGTGACCACTACCTCCTCCTGGCCGTATCAACCCAGATAAGCACAAAGGCCTTTACTGCCATGGCCTCCTCCCATCCTCGAGTCCAGTAGTATTAAATAATCAGCCAAGCTCCTTGCCGAAGATGCCACAAAACATGGTACAGTGCGGGGGCTGTCCGCCCAGGTTATGGGTCAGCCCCAGCTTGGGGTCCTTTAACTGGCGTTGGTCAGCCTTTCCCTGAAGCTGCTTGTACATCTCGTATATCATTCTCAGCCCGGATGCCCCGATGGGGTGGCCGAAGCACTTAAGCCCGCCATCCGGCTGCACCGGCAATCCACCATCGAGATCGAAGAACCCGGACTCGATGTCTTCCCTCATCCCGCCGCGCTTGCTGAACTGGAGGTCCTCCATGGTTACAGCCTCGGTTATGGAGAAGCAGTCATGGACCTCGGCCATGCTGATCTCCTCTCTGGGGTTTTTCACTCCTGCCTCCGCGTAAGCGGCAATGCCCGCACGGTAGGTGGACTCGACATGAGTATAATCGTACTTGACCGTAGTACTGCCGTCTGCCGGCGCTACGCTCAGCTGCATCGCCTTGATGTAAACCGGATCGTCGCGGTACTTCTTGGCCTGATCTGCAGGCACTATTATTGCGGCCGCCGACCCGTCGGATACGCCGCAGCAATCGAACAGTCCCAGCGGCCAGGCGATTATGGGCGCCTTCATGATCTGCTCTATGCTTACCTCCCTGCGGAAGTGGGCCTTGGGGCTCATCGTGCCATTGTGGTGGCTCTTCCATGAAACGTGTGCCAGCATATGCTTCCCGTCTTCGGGACTGATGTTATAGCGGTCGAAATACTTGGTGGCTAACATCGAGAACATGCCCGGCATAGTCATGGTGAATATAAGCCCGTTCATATCCAGGTTCCGCACCGCCAGCCCGCTGAGGCCCTGGTCCTTTATCTTCTCAGCACCCAGTACCAGTACCAGGTCGTAGATGCCGGCGGCTACAGCGTAGCTGGCATTCCTGAGGGCGTCGGAGGCGGTGGCGCAGGCGTTCTCCACTCGACTAACCGGTATATACTGCAACCTGAGCGGCCCGGCCAAACCCTGGCCGGTCAGGCCGGTGGTATCGTAGTAGTTGCCGAACCAGGCAGCCTGGATGTCCTTCTGCTCAACGCCGGCATCCTTATATGCCTCCTGGGCTGCCTCTACTATAAGGTCAACACGGCTCTTATCCCATAGCTCACCGAACTGGGTGCAGCCCATCCCGATAATGGCGACTCTATCTTTAATACTTCCTGTCATTTCATCCTCTCTCTAGCACCTGATGGGGCGTGTCTTCCAGAAATATTGGTGAATGCCGCGGTCGGTAAAGAGTTTCCTGAAGGTCATCTCCACCTCCGTTCCCACACTAAGCTCTTTGCCTCCGCGGTCGGTCATGTCGAATATACCCCTGCCCCCGCCGTCGAAGTCTACCACGTTAACGGTGGTAGGAGGGTCGTTTGAATCTGCCAAACTGTCCTCGGTGTAGGTAAATATCTTGGACCTCTTATCGGAGAACTTGTAGGGTTCCATCTGGTCTACCGCCTGGCAATCGACGCATACCCGCAGGGGGGTAAAATAGCCGTAGCTGCCGCCCTGGCTGAACTGGGGGGTGCCGCAGGCCTTGCACTTCACTCCGTACAGGGCCAGGGCTATCGCGGCATCCCGGTGCAGCGCCGCTATGGAGACCGGGGTCTGCTCGGAGCGACGTGCCCTCTCCAGGGTTACCAGCTTGCGCCAGCGCAGGTAACGGTCGTAGTTCTCCAGCATCCTCTTGGACTCGAGGTGTCTCTTGATCCCACGCCGCTCCCCGAGCTTCTTTATCTCGTCGGTTACCTTCAGGATGAAGGCATCGGCACCGTTACCGTAGCTGGCCCACAGGATCTTATCGCCCGGCTTCGCATCCTCAAGAGCGGCCACAAGGATCATCAGGGACTGGGCGGAGCCGGTGTTGCCCACGGTGGTAAACAGCGGGTCCTGCACCTGCTCGGGCTCGAATTTCAGCGACTTGGCAACCTGCCCATGCCTTCTAGCTTCCAGCGTTGTGTTGTACACTACCTTGGCGAAATCCCCCGCTGATGCATCGTACTTTTTCATCAGCCCCTTGATCGCCTCCGGTAGTATCAGGGAATAGCCCTTGTCATAGGTCATGCGGTCTTCCCATACACGGATGAATTCGTCCTGATCCGAGCGCCATATGCCGGAGAACTCATCTGAGATATGATAGCTTCCTTCGATGGTGGCTATGACATTCTTATCACCTATGAGCAGGGCAGCGGCGCCGTCCCCCAGGGCCATTTCGAAGTCGCCCGCCGGAGCCGCCATTCGGTGTTCGCTACAGGTTACCAGTATGCTACTTGAGGAGCCGGCATTGACTGTATCTATGGCGGTGGCCACGGCGCTGGTACCCGCCCTGAGCGTATCGGTAATATCCAGGGTGCGGATATCACGGCGCATGTCGAGTGCGGTGGCCAGTATGCTGGCGCATAGCCTCTCCTTGTAGGTAGCGGTGGTGGTGGCAAAAAACAGGCCATCGATTGTCTTCGAGTCGGTGCCCGTTAAACAGTCGATGGCCGATTCCATTGCCATGGTCATGGTGTCTTCATCGAAATTGCAGACGCTCCTTTCCCCCGCCATCTTTGCGCCGCCCCAGGATTTGTAGAATATTTCGCGTGACATCCGGTGCAAGGGGACATAAGCGCCATACGATGTTATTCCTGCTGCCATATACTTCCTTTCTATACTTCCTTTTTTTGGCCTAGCCGCATCGCTCAAAGATGCAGGGGGTTGGGAAAAAGGCGGCTAGCGAAAGCTGGAAAAAACGTGATCCCAGTTGTTCAGTATACATTACTGCTTGATGTGGCGTCAAGCAGGTGCACTCGTCTAGCAAATTAGTGACACAGTACAGCTAGCCGGCTTTTCACCGTCATCGCAAGGAGCCCTAGCGACGAAGCGACCTCGGTGGTAGCGGGACGCTGAGATTGCCGCTGACCCTCATTTTAACCGTCATTTAGACGAGCCCTGGCACTCTTAGGGACATCACCTATAATTGATGTTGAGTGCGAATCGAGAGAATATGTATGGTGACGCCAAAAGCGATGAAAACCAGGATGATTCTAACGGCAATAATCTGAACCGCAAAAGCGACTGAACATCCTATCGTTATCCACAGTAGTAAAATGGAGAAAGCCTTCAGTTTTAACGGGACTCCCTTTCCCTCTTGGTAGTTCTTGATGAATTTTCCAAAAAAGCGGTTACTTAAAAGCCAATTGCTAAACCTTCTTGAACTTCTGGCATAGCACGCTGCAGCTAGCAAGAGGAAGGGAGTAGTGGGTAAAAGGGGCAGGAATATGCCAAGGATAGCAAGCCCTAAAGAGATGGTTCCTGCAAGGGTCAGCAGTCGATTTCTCAAATTGCATAGAGTTGGTCTCTTCAGGTATTTTTTCATCGTGCTACGTCCGGTGGTTAACCTTTTACATCTCTGCCAGTTGGGTGTCAAGACCGAAGGGCAGTAGTCCCAGCATGTGTAGCTATCTGAAGTTGGGATTGAGGTAGCAGGGATGAGAGCAATTCTCTCAAAACAGTTGAACAGTGGCCAGCTTAGCTATGAGACACCGGTCCTCACATTCGGGTTGGTACTAAGGCAGGGGACAGGCCACTTGCCCGAAGCTGATAATCCCTTTTAGGCCTGTAATAACCCCGACTAATCTTCCCAAAGGTTTCCGGTCATAGATCCCGTATGGACAGGTTCAAACGAATCAAAGTATATGTCCCGGACGGTTCTCATGTTTTTCCATAGTATCTCATATCCTTTGAGCTGGCTTGCTGCTTGTACTTTTTTCTGCCATAGCGCGATTTCTTGTTCCGTTGCCTCTCGCTTTTCCCCTACGACACCCATAATCCTCACAGCAGGCGGTGATGTAAATTCTCCACTGAGAAGAGACTCAAACCAGAATTTCTTGTCGCTGTTAACAGCCAATACACATACCCGCTTATTTCGCTCTAGATTTTTTAGCGTGGTGCTGAGGAACTCTTCAAAATAGAATCCTGTGGCATCGTCACGGAGTATTAAAGAGCCTATCGGTGTAATGTGTGGCGCCCCATCGTCGTTTACAGTGGCTATCGCACAATGCAAGCAACTGTTGAACGCTTCCTGAACAACCTTTGAGATAGTATCCCAATGCCCGCCGATTTCCATAGGGCACCTCCTCAAGCGTTATCTAAGGGGCGCCGACGATGCAGATGCTGCATATGAACCGGCCGGGGTTGCCCCCCTGATTATGGGCCAGCGCCAGCCTCACATCCTTCAACTGGCGCTCGGGCAACTGGGCGCGTCCCAGGATCTCTACATAACCTTCGAAGACCTCCCGGATACCACTGGCTCCGATGGGATGACCGAAGGATTTCAGGCCGCCGCCGACGTTAAAGGGGTTTTTACCGTCGAGGGCGAATTCACCCGCTTCGATGTGCTCCTTCGCCTTTCCCTTCTCGCAGAAGCCCAGGTCTTCGTAGCACATCAGCTCGGCTATAGAGAAGCAGTCATGGACCTCACACATATCGATCTCCTTTTTGGGGTCCTTTATGCCGGCATCGGCGTATGCCTGCTGTGCCGCCCTTATGGTTTCCTCCCAGTGGGTGTAGTCGTAGTCGGTGCGTACCTTGCCCATTCCCGGGCCTGCTGCGAGGCCGAAGGACTTGATGGTGATGTATTCATCCTTGTATTTCTTGGCGTCCTCGGTGCGACAAAGGATGGCTGCCGAGCCACCATCGGTCACCCCGCAGGCATCGAACAGGCCAAGGGGCCAGGCGATCATGGGGGCGCTCATCACCTGCTCCTCGGTAACCTCCATACGCAGGTGGGCCCGCGGGTTGAGGAAGCCGTTATGATGGCTCTTCACCGATATCTTGGCCAGGGTTCTCTTCCCCTCCTCCCCGCTCAGGCCAAAGCGGTGGAAGTACCTGGTAGCGGCCATGGCATAGCGCCCTGGGGCGGAATCCCCGGAGCCGATTACTGGGTGCCACTTCTCGCTGCCCGCTGATTGCACCGCCATGGGCAGTCCACCGTAGCCGGTGTCCTTGAGCTTGTCGAAGCCGACAGCTAGCACCAGGTCATACGCCTTGGCGATCAAGGCGAAGGTCGCTGCCCTCAGCGTCTCCATTCCGGTTGCGCAAACATTCTCCAGCCTGGTGACCGGGATGTAGTCGGTCTTCAGCGGTGCTGATAACTGTGTCGCTGTTGAGCCCATCAGGGTGCCCACCCAGGCTGCCTGTATATCCTTGGGGTCGATGCCGGCATCCTCATAGGCCTCATAGGCGGAATCGATAACCAGGTCATAGGCATCCTTATCCCAAAGCTCGCCGAACTTGGTGCAGCCCATCCCGATGATGGCAACCTTATCTTTAATGCTCTCTGACATGTCTTTTCCTCCTATGATACCCTTATCGGGCGGCATTTCCAGAAATAGTTGTGAAGTCCAGCCCCATCGTGGATCTTCCTGAAGGTCATCTCCACCCGCATGCCGATTTCGATCTGTGTGGTATCGCGGTCGGTCATGGTGCAGTAGATTCGGCCGCCATCGTCGAAGTCATCTATTGTCCAGACACGGGGCGGGTCTACTTCCACTGCCCGCTCGTCCATGCTAAAGGTAAAGACGGTGGCCTTCCTGTCGGCAAGCCTCACCTCCTCGTAATCGTCTTTAGCCTGACAGTAGGCGCATACCCGCTGTATGGGGAACTGGATGTTTCCGCAACTGCGGCAGCGGCAGCCGTGAAGTGAAAGAACCTGTTTGCGGTCGCGCCACATAATGGGCAGGGAGCTGATATACTGGGGTCGGCGGTCCGCCTCTCCCTGCATGAGATTGCGGAAGCGGACGTATTTCTCATAGTTGGGTATCTCCATCTTCGAATCCCGGTGGCGCCTTACCCCGCGCCGCTCCCTGACCTTCTCTATCCCGTCGGTTACCTGCAGGACGAGGGCATCGGCTCCGTCGCCATAGCTCGCCCACAGGATCCTGTCCCCCGGCTTGGCCTCTTCCAGAGCGGCCACCAGCATCATGGGGGCAAAAGCAGCGCCGGTGTTGCCCACCGAATCGAACATCGGGTCCTGAACCCTGTCAGGGTCAAGCTTAAGCCGCCTCACCATCCTCCCGTGACTCCTGGCATCGGGAGCGTAATATACGACCTTGGCGAAATCCTGGAGGGTCAAGCCGCACTTCTTGAGCAGCTCTGAGACCACCTGCTGCAGCTTTTCGCTATAGCCGTGCTCCAGGACAAAGCGGTCCTCCCAGGTGCGGACGTAGGTATCCTCGCTCCTTTTCCACACATCGAGGAAGTCACTGGAGATGGAATGGCTGCACTCGATGGCTACGGCGACATCCGAATCTCCGATGAGGAAAGCGGCGGCACCATCGCCGAATACGGGCTCGAATTCGGAGCTTGGCGGGGCCAGGCGGCAGTCGGCTGCGGTTACCAGGATGTTCTTTGCCGAGCCGCTCTTGATGGCGTCGTGGGCAGCCTTAATGGCGCTGGTGCCTGCCCTTAACGTGTTCCCCAGGTCCAGGGTGAAGAGGTCGTCGCGCATATCAGCCGCTGCGGCCACGATGCTGGCGGACAGCTTCTCATCGTAAGGGGGCGTGGTGGAGGCGAAGTAAAGGCCATCCACGATGCCATGCTCCATGCCGCTGAGGCAATCGATGGCTGCCTCCACCGCCATGGTAATGCTGTCCTCATCGTAGTTGGCCACCGCTCTCTCCCCCTTTCCCCCTCTTCTCCCCCAGGCTCGGGCGAGTTCATTTGCGCTAAGTCTATACACCGGTATATAAGCGCCGTACGATTTAATACCGATCACTTTTCGCTCCTCTCTATTATCTGATGCAAAGCATCCCTATTTTACCTTGATACGGGCAGCCAGGTCAAACGCTCTGTAATCGTACAGTACATTAGCCACACGTCACCGTTTGCCCGCTTTTACCCGTCATTGCCGCGAAAACTGAGCCCTGATATGGGCCGACACTTCGGCCCACCCCCATACCCCTGCTAGAGGGGATTCCCCTATGGATTCCCCTTTATAGCTCCTAAATATTGACCCGTGCTGTAAACGCCTGGACAGGGGGGTGTCCCATGCTCGGTCGGAGTAATATAATACCTATCGTGGAAAGGCTTGTAGACGGGGCCAATAGGCTGGGGCTCTCCCTCAACCCGGAACAGGTGGCGCGTTTTAAACTCTACTATGAAGAGCTTATCCGCTGGAACAGGAGGGTGAACCTCACTGCCATCGTGGACTACGAGGAGGTGCAGTTGAAGCACTTCCTCGACTCCCTCACCGTCGCACTTGCCCTTGAAGGGGTGCCTTCGCATGTACTCGATATAGGTAGCGGTGCCGGCCTCCCCGGAGTTCCGCTTAAAATCCTCTACCCTGATATAGGCCTGACACTGGTTGACTCCGTCCATAAGAAGGCTGCCTTTCTCCATCATCTCACCGGCGCGCTCGGTCTCGAGGGGGTGGAGGTCTTGGCCGAGCGCGCAGAGCACCTGGCTCATGATGAGAGGTACCGCCAGGGGTTCGATGTCGTGCTATCCCGGGGGGTGGCCAAGCTTTCCACGCTCGCTGAGCTGGCCCTGCCCTTTTGTACCCCGGGGGGCGCCTTTATCGCCATGAAGAAGGGGGAGATAGACGATGAGGTCGCGGCGGCAGCAAGAGCAATAGGCATGCTCGGGGGCCAGCTTAGGGAGGTCAAGCGGGTTAGCCTGGGTGAGCTTGGGGAGGAAAGGGCGCTGGTGGTCGTTGATAAGCTCACCCCCACCCCCCAGCGCTACCCTAGGCGTCCCGGCATCCCGGGGAAGCGCCCGTTGTAAGTGGATTATCTAATAGGGACAGAGGGTTCTAAGGCAGCAGCGGGGACAGTCTGGAGTTTTTCGGCAGACCTCCTTGCCGTGGCGCACCAGCAGGGCGTGGTATTCGTTAAACAGGCGCTCATCCCGGGGGAGGTTTTGGGCAAAGAGCGCCTGGAAATCCCCGTAGCTATCCTTTGAGGGGGCGAGGCCGAGGCGACTCACTATCCTCTTGGTGTAGGCGTCGATAACGAAGCTGGGCCGCCGGGCGGCGTAGAGCAGTATGGAGTCCGCGGTCTCCTCCCCCACCCCGTGAATGGACAGAAGCTCCTGGCGTAGCGAGGCGGTATCGAGAGTAAATAGCCTATTGAGGTCGCCTCCGTATTTACGATCGAGCCTTTCGACGAACGATTTGAGCTTCAGAGCCTTGGCGTTAAAGTAGCCGGAGGGTCGGATGAGGAATGCTAGCCTCTCTACGGGGAGATCATGAAGCGCCTCCGGGGTTAGGGCATTTCCCCCCTTCAGGTTGGAGATAGCCTGCTCCACATTGGTCCAGGCTGCCGACTGGGTGAGGATCGCCCCCACGACCACCTCGAAGGGTCCATCGGCGGGCCACCAATCCTGCGGGCCGTACCTGTCAAACAGGCGATTGTAGATGTCGATTAAGGCCGCGGCTGTGTCCTTATCTTCGATACCCAATCCGGCATCCTTATGTCCTCAGGTTTATCGACCGGAGTCATGTATGATTTGATGTCGAGCACGGGGGTGCCGTCGATGGCGTCCAGTCCAGCCACCGTGAGGATGTTGTCATGTCGACGTAGCAGCTTCACAACGCTCACGCCGATGGGATTGGGGCGAGAGGGTGCACGGGTGGCGAACAGGCCAACCAGGGGCAGGTCGGCGCGGCCCCTGGGATGGATTCTCGTCGGAGGTCGATTTTCTCTTGGTACCAGATGCATCCAGAAGACCACCATGATATGCGAAAATTCATCGAGGCCATCGAGGTGCTCTGTCCATTCCTCGTCGATCACGATCTCCGAGGTCACCTCCTGCCAGCCTCCCCTCTTGTGTTCCTTGACCTCGCTGCGCACTATCCCGATAGGCTTTAGTACTATCTGCGTCATCGCTTTCTCCAGAGAACTATATTCATGGTTCTGGCATCCCCTTTTTCAGCGTGGGAGTAACAGCGTGCTGAGCCGTAGGAGTGAGGGGCTTGCTCCACTGGCGATTGAAAAGCCGATGTGGGTTGTGCTACGCCAGCCCCCGGGACTTCCTTAATCTGTCGGTCAGCATGGGAACTACTTGGAACAGGTCTCCGACGATTCCATAGGTGGCTACCTCGAAGATGGGCGCGTTGGGGTCTTCATTGATGGCGACAATGACATCGGAGGTCTGCATGCCAGCCAGGTGCTGGACCGCCCCGGAGATGCCGCAGGCGATGTAGAGCCTGGGGCATACGGTCTTCCCCGTCTGCCCGACCTGATGTGAATAGGGAATCCAGCCCTCGTCCACAGGCGGACGTGAGGAACCCAGCGCTGCCCCCAAGGAATCGGCCAGCTCCTTCACGATCTGGAAGTTCTCCGGCCTCCCCAGCCCGCGGCCGCCGGATACAATGACATCGGCATCATCCAGCTTGACCTTCTCGGATAGATCCTCAACGAAATCGAGAAGTTTGGTCCTTGCCGTGATGGCTTCCCTGTCGAAGTCCACCTTTATTACCTCTCCTTGATTATTCTCGTCAGGCGCTCCCTTCTTGAACACGTGGGGGCGGACGGTAGCCATCTGCGGCCTTCTCGCCTGGCACACGATGGTGGCCATGACGTTGCCGCCGAAGGTGGGGCGTGTCTGCAGCAGGAGCTTGCTCTCGGGGTCAATGTCTAGGCCGGTGCAGTCGGCGGTAAGCCCGGTATAGAGGATAGAGGCAACCCTGGGGATGAAGGAACGTCCCATCGCGGTGGCACCGGCGAGAAGTATCTCCGGCCTGTGCTTGCGGATCAGATCGACTAGCGCCCGGGTGTAGTAGTCCTCCTGGTGGTCTGCCAGCGCGGGGTCGTCTGCCAGATAGACCCTGTCGGCGCCGTAGGTAACAAGCTGTTCTGCTCCTTCTACGTTATGGCCGAGGCATACTGCGCATACCTCCGTCCCCAGCTTGTCGGCAAGCTTTCTGCCCTCGGCAAGCAGTTCGTAAGCTACGCTTTTCAGCCTGCCATCCCGCTGCTCGGCGAATACCCAAACCCCGCTGAAGCCCTCGCTGACCTCCTGCACCACCACCTCTATGATTATGGCTTCCTCGGGGCAGGCCTCCACGCAGGCGCCGCACAGGTTGCAGCCTTCATTGATACGCGCCTTATCGTTCTCTATCTCGACCAGGCCGAAGGGGCAGGCAGGCTCACACGAGCCACAGCCGGTACATTTTTCAAGGTCGATCTTGATTGTCAATATTCTACCTAAAATGGGCTAGTACTTAACTTCATCAACCCCTGTGATTATTGCGGAGATAGGCTCACCCTTCAACAGTCTCTACCTATCGTTGCTCGGTATCCACCGAACCTGTCATTGCCCGACTTGTCCGAATGAAATATCGGACTCCGATGCTTTGCTCGGAGATCGGGCAATCCAGAAATTGACTCAGCATGCTTCCTGGATCATCCGGTCAAGCCGGATGATGACCTTGGGGTGTTATCATCTTGTTATGTTGTCCCCTTTTTATATCCAACATATCTATGTTCACCTTACCCATGTAATATTTATCACTGCACGACTTCCACCATACCTGTCATTGCCCGACTTGATCGGGCAATTCAGAAACTAAGTCAGTATACAAATCCCTCCATTCTGGATTCTCTTTTTCTATCAATTCCAATTTTCACTGGCGGTTGTATTTCTTTAACCTCTTTTCCCGTTTAATCGCATTCTCCGGATCACTATACTGTTCAAAATACACTAACTTATTAACACTATATTTCTGTGTAAAACCTTCCATCGCCTTGTTCTTGTGTTCCTATATCCTTTTAAGCAGATTTGAAGTAACCCCAACATATAGAGCCCCATTCCTCTGGCTTGCCAGGACGTAAACGTAGTAGTCTTTATCCATTTCCCTGGATCATCCGGTCAAGCCGGATGATGACCTCGGAGCGTTACGCTTTATCTCAACATAGCTGTTCATTTCCTATATACGCGACTCCTAAATAATCCTCTTCAGCAGTTGCTCCACCTGCTCTTCCGTGCTCCCCTGGAGCATCTCGCTCTTCCTCTCTCTCGGGGAAGAGGACCTGGACCACGAGGGTAGGTGAGTCAGTAATGCTTGCGTTGATCACTTTGATATATGTATCCGCGACTGTCCTGACGGCCATCTAGCTGTTTAGTGCTATGTCAACCTGTCAGCGCCCTTTTTTGCACAGCCGCCTGTTCACACCACACTACCCACGATAAACAGTATTGCAGCAGTCGTAAATATGGGTGGACAAAGCTTATAAGGTATATTTGGTGTTCTAGCCCCAGTAAATAAACTTAATACCGCCATAAAGATGAGCATCACGGCGGATGCCCTGTACATAAAAATCGATACTGAGTTTTCAGTTCCTTCCAGGGCGGTGATTAGCAGTACGAGCATGCCTATGAAGCAAAGCGTTAGACCCTCTGCGATCCACTCCATTGTAAAAACAAGCTTGTTGTCTCTTGATATGGGCTCAAAACCGCTAACGATCCCTTTAGTAAAGGCAATGTGAGCTAATCCCCACAGAATGATTACCGTAGAGCCAATGTAGAGTAAGATATCATTTGTCGTAAGCGTTCCCCCAATTTTGAGGATGTGGTATACAATAGAGGCTAGGCTATACCCTCCAGCTTCTGCACGAGTTGTTCCACCTGCTCTTCCACGCTCCCGTCTAGCATTTCACTCTTCCTCTCTCTCTTGGGGAAGAATATCTTGACCACCCGGGTGGGAGAGCCGGCGATGCCGGCCTTGTCCTCCTCTACCCCGATATCCCCAGCTGACCATACGGGTATCTGTGCTGTCTTGGCCTTCATCGACCCGCGCAGCGATGGCAGGCGGGGCACGTTTATCTCTTTGACCACGGTTATCACCGCGGGAAGGGCCATCTCGATGGTCTCGTAGCCCTCCTCGACCATCCGCTGAACCCTGATATACCCGTCCCTTATCTCCTCCACCCTGCTCACATAAGCGACAAATGGTATCCTAAGCATCTCGGAAAGCCCGGGACCTACCTGGCCGGTGTCCCCGTCCAGTGTCTGCCTGCCGCAGATAATGACATCGTAGTCAGCTATCCTGGTCATAGCCCTGGAGAGGACATAGGCGGTGGCCCAGGTATCGGAGCCGGCGAAGGCTCGGTCGCTTAGCAGGATGGCCTCATCGGCGCCGAGGGAGATGGTCTCCCTTAACGCCTCCTCCGCCTGGGGAGGCCCCATGCTTATGACGGTGACCTTGCCGCCGCACCTTTCCCGCAGGCGAACAGCTTCCTCCAGGGCATAACAATCAAACGGGTTGATGATGCTCTCTACCCCCTCCCGCACCAGCGTGTTGGTCTGGGGGTCTATCTTGATCTCCGTCGTGCCCGGCACCTGCTTAATACATACCACGATATTCATTCGCGCTGTGCCTTCCTTTTGAGTAATTGGATGGCGATAACGTTTCTCAGTACCTGATTGGTGCCCTCGTATATCTGGTTGATCTTGGCGTCGCGCATCATCTTCTCCGCGGGGTAGTCGCGCATGTAGCCCACGCCACCGAATACCTGCAGCGCGTCCGTGGTTACCTTCATCGCCATGTCTGTGGCGAATACCTTGGCCATAGCCCCTTCCTCGGTGAAGTCCCTGGCTCCGCTGTCTATGGTTTTAGCTGCAGCATAGACCAGCGCCCTTGCCGCTTCCAGCTCCATAGCCATGTTGGCCAGCATGTGCTGAATTGCCTGGAAGGCGGAGACCGGCTGCCCGAACTGTCTCCGCTGTTGGGCATAGGCCACCGCCGCTTCCAGTGCACCCTGGGCCAGCCCAACCGACAGGGCACCGACACCGGGGCGGGATACGTCCAGGGTTTTCATGGTCACGATAAACCCCAGTCCCTCTTTGCCCACCAGATTCTCCCTGGGCACCCGGCAGTTATGGAAAACAAGCTCACAGGTGGCAGAGGTGCGGATTCCCATCTTCTGCTCCTTCTTGCCGAAGGTGAACCCGGGCATTCCTTTCTCTACAATGAAGGCGCTGGAGCCGCGGTTGCCCCTTGAGGGGTCGGTCAGCGCGATGATGGTGTATATCTCAGCCTCACCGCCATTGGTTATGAACTGCTTGGTACCGTTGATGATGTAGTCGTCGCCATCGCGGGTGGCGGTTGTCTTTATCGCAGCAGCGTCGCTTCCCGCTCCGGACTCGGTCAGGCCAAAGCCGGTAAGCTTGGTTCCAGCGGCAATATCGGGGAGGTACTTCTGCTTCTGTTCGTCACTTCCGTAGAGCAGTATGGGCAAAGAGCCCAGTGCGTCTGCAGCGTAGATCAGGGCAACGCCGCAGCAGGCCCGACTCAGCTCCTCAACGGCTATGCATAGGGCGAAGCTGCCCTCTCCCAGGCCCTCATACTGCTCGGGTATGAAGATCCTGAACAGGTCTGAATCGGCCATATCCCTGACAATTGCCCAGGGAAACTCCTCCTTCTGGTCCAGCTCGGCCCGCACCGGCAGTATCCTTTCCTCGGCAATCCTTCGAGCCAGGCTCTTTACGAGCTTTTGCTGTTCAGTTAAGAAATACTCCAAGCTAACTCTCCTTTATGGGTGATAGAATATATTGTAGCCTATTTTTTAAACTTATCGATTATCTATCTGAACGATATTCGTCTCCTTGGGGCGAAGGTGGCGGCTCCCTAGGCGGCGGGGCTGGTTTTCCTGGGGGCTCGCCTATCATCGGCCCTATTCACTATATTTGGCGGAGGCTGGCATTTGTTGTTTTGCAGCCCTTTTTTATATAGGGGAGCCCCGCCATCCTAAGGATTTAGGGTAAGGATCTTCCTCGACTCCTCGGGATGGCTGGCGATGAAGCAAAGCTCATCGTTGGTGAGCGGCAGTTGGGTATGGGCGCTGGCGAACTGCACCAGTTCCAGGATAGGTTTGGCACTCTCGTCGTCGGGTAAGGTTATGCCAATATCCTCGCAGACATGGCGGAACCCGGCGATACCGCCAAACTCGCCGGTGGTGATTATGCGGCCGGTTGGGATACGCGCATCCTCCCCCCGCCCCAGTATCTCGTACTCGAAAAGCTCATAGTTGCGGCGGTCCTTCAGGGCGCCATCGGCGTGGATGCCGGCCTCATGGGCGAAGATATTGAACCCTACCCCGGGCTGGTTTATGGGGATGGGGATGCCAAATGCATAGGAGACATATTTAGCCAGCTTGTCGGCCACGGTGAGATCGAGGGGGTCGGCGATCTCACAGTCTTGCATATCCCGGCCAAACTTGAGGGCCAGGATGCAGCTTATGAGGTCCGTCTGCCCCGCTCGCTCGCCAACCCCGTTCACCGAGGTATTGATATAGCTATCCACGCCGGCGTCGAGCGCTCCTTTAGCCCCGGCAATGGAGTTGGCTACCGCCATGCCCAGGTCATTGTGGCAATGGAGTTCAATGGGTATCTTCACCTTTTCCGCCAGTGCTTTTATCCGCTCATAAATGCTCATGGGGGTATCGTAGCCCAGGGTATCACAGTACCTTATGCGGTCGGCCCCGGCCTCCCTGGCTGCCTGGGCGAACTCGGTGAGATAACCCATATCGGTGCGTGAGGCGTCCTCGGCATTCACCCCCAGGGTCTTTACCCCGTTGCTCTTGGCGTAGTTTGCGGCCTCCGTCATCTCACGGATAACCTGCTCCCGGTCCAGCTTGCCGCGGAACTTGTGAAGGATCATTTGATCCGACGTGGAGATGGAGATGTTGAGGTCGCGTACACCGGAGGCAAGTGAATCCTTCACATCCCTAACGATGGCACGGCACCAGCCCTCCAGCACCAGGTCTCCGAAAATCCCCTGCTCTTTTAGCTCTAGATTACCCTGAATATAGTTTCGCTCGTGTCTTACCGTGGGGAAGGCGAACTCCGATTGATGGATACCCATCTCCGCGAGGTAGAAGTTGAGCATGGTCTTTTGTAGCTTGGCCATGATGATGCGCGATGCCTGTACCGCATCCCGATTGGTCACGTCAAGAAAATACAATTTTGGCATTTAATCCTCCTTAGCTTGACTTGCCAAGTAATAATGCCTTATGTTAGCATACAGGCGTATGGTTGGCAACCGCACTTGACAGGTGGTGGTGTTGTAGCTATAATAAGCCAACTCTACTGAAGAGCCATGATAATCGATGTCTCGCAGCAGCTTAAGGAGAAGGTAGGCTCTGAGCGCCATTACAGTATAAGCGAAAGCGGCGATTCCCCCATCCATGGGGAGGTGAGCCTGCACCGCACCGATCGCGGCATCTTTGTCGGGGGTACCATCGAGACCACGCTTAAGGTGGTTTGTAGCCGGTGCCTCGGTTCCTTTGGCCAGCCCTTGACCCTGAGGATCGAGGAGGAGTATTTATCGGAGGCTGAGGGAGACGCTTTTACCATAGATGAGCACAAGGAGATTGACCTGAATGAGGCGGTGCGCCAGTATTCACTTCTGGCTCAACCGATGAAACCTCTCTGCCGTAAGGATTGCTCCGGGCTATGCCCTCGTTGTGGGCACAACCTGAATCTTGGCCCCTGTGATTGCCCCAATGGCGGCGTCGAAGCCGGTTTGGCGCCGGTAGTGGTCTACGGTTTGCGGGATGAGGATGGGCGCTCTTAACCGGAGTTTTAAGTTAAGCTTTAATAGAGGATTGGTCTAAAGGAAGAAAGAATGGCGCTACCCAAAAAGAAGACGGCTAAGGAGCGTCAGGGAAAGCGGCGTGCGCACCAGGCGTTGCGTTTGCCACCCATCGATTACTGCCCCCAGTGCCACAGCCCTAAGCTGGCACATCATGTTTGCCTCACCTGCGGAACCTATGAGGGGCGGGAAGTGATCGAGATAAAGGCAAAGAAGAAGGAATAAATATGCGCACCGCATTTTCAGGAGTGGACTTTGGCTGAGCAACGAGGCAATCTTGCCTATGTGTTCCCCGGGCAGGGCTCGCAGCGGGTGGGGATGGGGCGTGACCTTTATGATACCTTTATTCCGGCCAGGGAGGTTTTTGAGGAGGCAGACGATGCGCTGGGGTTACCCCTATCCAGGCTTTGCTTTGAGGGACCTGCGGAGGAGCTGGCGCAAACAGTTAATGCCCAGCCGGCGATCCTCACCGTGAGCGTGGCCTGCCTGAAAGCCGCTTCCAGCATGGCCGGGGGGCTGCTCTTTCCCGCGTTTATGGCGGGGCATAGCCTTGGTGAGTATACCGCCCTGGTAGCCGCCGGGGTGCTCGATTTCAAGGAAGCAGTTCAGCTTACCAGGCAAAGGGGGAGGTTGATGCAGGAGGCAGGGGAGAGGGTCCCCGGGGGCATGGCGGCAATCATAGGGCTCGATGAGTTATCCGTTGAGGAGGTATGCCAGGAGACCGGGGCTCAGATCGCCAACCTGAACTCACCCGCTCAGATCGTGATCGGGGGTTCCAGGGAAACGCTGGTTCGGGCTATGGACCTGGCCCGGGCTATGGGGGCACGACGTATAGTGCCGCTCAGGGTAAGCGGTGCCTTCCACTCCCACCTGATGCAGCCCGCCGCTGAGGGGATGGCTCAGGAGATCTCCCAGCTTAACTTCCGCGATTCCAGCGTGCCCATCGTGGTAAATAGCACCGCTCGGCCAGTGACCGACGCTGCTGAAATTAAGCAGGAGCTCCTTCTGCAGCTCTCCAGTTGTGTGCAATGGCAGAAGAGCGTAGAGTATATGGTGAGCGCGGGAGTTTCCACCTTTGTTGAGATCGGTCCCGGACAGGTTTTGAATGGGCTGATCAAGAGGATTAACCAGGAAGCGCAGATTTTAAACGTCGAGGATGCAAGCTCGTTAAGGGTGATGAGCATCTAGAGGCCCCTGCATATTATCTGCTAGACTAATTTCACCATGAGTATGCCTGCTAGAACGATTGTTATAATGGCGGGGTGTGCTGGGGGCCAAGGCCAGTATCCAGAGGTCAGGCGAGCAGATAAACAGGGCGAAGATGGGGACCAGGAGAAAGGCGAGGGTTATTGCGCTTCAGGCACTATTCGAGGTGGACTCGGTAGGCCATGATATCGAGGGGGTGGTATCGCGGCAGGTGGCGGAGTCGTCGCTGCCTGAGGATGGGGTGGTTTTCGTTTGGGAACTGGTGGAAGGCGTGTTGACAAACAAAGACAGGATTGATAGCATGATTCAAACCTATGCCCCCGCATGGCCGGTGGCACAACTGGCGACTATCGATAGGAACATCCTGAGGCTTGCCATCTTCGAGATTTTATTCAATAATGAGGTGCCCGTGAGAGCGGCCATTAATGAGGCCGTAGAGCTGGCCAAGACCTTTGGCAGCGACAATTCCCCGAAATTCATAAACGGGGTTTTAGGCACGGTGAGTGCCCAGTCAAGTGGAGAAAGGGGGTGAAAAGGTGGCCACCGTCTTCGAAAGGCTGAAGAAAATCATCATCGATCAGCTAGGCGTCGAGGAGAATCAGGTGGAGCCCGCTGTCTCCTTTGTCGATGACCTTAACGCTGACTCCCTGGACCTGGTGGAGCTTATTATGGCCATGGAGGAGGAGTTCAGCGATGACAGCAGGGAGATACGGATACCGGACGAGGAAGCAGAGGGGATAAAGACGGTGCAGGAAGCTGTCGATTATATTAAGGAACTGGGGATAGAGGACGAGTAGTTAAGCAGGTTGAATTAAACTCTCGTCCCCGTTCCTAAACAGGCCCTTGCTGGTGCTCCTATAGTTTGGGCTGGAATTTTTCCTAGTGTGTGGATTTTGTGAGGAAATCAGGAAAAGCGAATACCCCGGTGTAGAACTTCAGAAAAATATACCTCGTAATACATCATGCCGCTTGCCAACGTCACCACCGAGGGTGAATACAGGTATATGGTGGTGATGGAGGTGGTGCGGCATTTCGATTACCTCACGAGGATTGGTTGTATCCATATATCATTGCGAGCCGCAGTCGACACAAATAAAATCGTCATTAGGGGATGCTGAACTTGTTTCAGCATGACAGGGTGGCAATGACAATATGGGGTGTGTTTCTCTGTAATTGCCATGAAAATAGAGCCCTGATATGGGCCGAAGCGTCGGCCGACCTGTTGGCCTCGGGACAAGCTCAACGCCCATGTCATTCCCGCGCAGGCGGGAATCCAGGCCCATGGGTCTTTAGGTTCCTGCTTCCATTTTTTAATCTTCAGGAGATGGGGAAGCCTGCTGGATATCCTCAGGAAATCGTTTGTGGTGGCAAATCCCAGAGTATTATAGTCCAAAAGGCTATATCAAGATTCTATCAACCCGTCTCTGTGAAAGGGGAGCAGGTGGAGTTTTCATACGACCTGGCACATCGGAGTTAGTGATGCGGGGAGGCTTTAATACCTCTAACCATTAAGGACTCTACTTTATGCCTGCGCCGTCGCTCCAAACTCCCTTAAAACGCACCAAATTTAAGAAATTTAGCCCTTAGAGCTATTAATATATAGTGTTGATGGTTACAATGGCATGGAGCATGCCGCCAGGGCGGATGCGATGTCATGTCGCTTAAGGTTTCTATAACAGTGTACCTCTGCCAGTGCCCGACTATTCGGTGAAGCGCTGTCTTAGAGGTGCTGAAGAGAATATTCATAGATCAGTTATGTGTACCTGGTAAAGCGCGATGTCTTCTACGTCTGTAGCCTAAACTCTGACTGCCTGTACCCGTTTTGGGCTTATTATGGCCGTGGGGCATAGGTTAGGCGATTACAGACGTAAGGTAATGGTAGCGGGGGAGAATGGATAGGAGATGAAAGCGGTGCAGGTGCCACCTTCTGTCTTAAGTAGAAGGGTGCGGAGTATGAGAAGTGAAAGGATTATTTCTGTTCGGCAAGGAATTTATCTGCTGAAAGGGCAGCGGTAGCCCCATCCCCGGCGGCAGTGATAGCCTGTCGTGCTGAGCTTTTACGGATATCGCCCGCAGCAAAGATTCCCCCTATCTCCGTTTCCAGTCGCCCGTCGGTGGGAATGCGTCCCTCTTCATCCAGTTTGATGAGATTCCCCAGGCAGTCGGTGTTGGGGCTTTGTCCCACATAGATAAAGGCCGCGGATACATCCGGTCTGGAGCAATCTCCGGTTTTTACGTTGCGCACGGCGAGCCCGGTGACCCGGTCATCGCCCAGAATCTCATCTACCACGCTGTCCCAGAGGAAGGTCATTTTCTCACTGGCGAAGGCTCTCTCCTGGAGCAGCCTTGAGGAGCGAAGCTGATCGCGGCGGTGAATCAGGATTACCCTGGAGGCGAATCTGGTGAGCACCAGCCCTTCCTCCACCGCTGAGTCCCCGCCACCTATTACCGCTACCACCCTATCCTTGAAGAAGGGGCCATCGCAGGTAGCACAATAGGAGACCCCTCTGCCCGAGAGCCGTTCCTCCCCGGGGACCCCCAGCCTTTTGAGCTCCGCACCTGCGGCGACTATCACCGCTCTTGCGGAAAACTCGCCCTCGGTGGTTTCGATTGTGTTTCCACCCCCCTCACGCCCGATCCGGTGCACCTCGGCGGTGATGGTCTCCAGACCATGTTGTATCGCCTGCCGGTGCATGAGCTCGCCCAGCTCCAGCCCGGATATGCCTTCGGGGAAGCCGGGGTAGTTCTCCACATGCGGGGCATTGGTGATCTGACCGCCAAAGATCACCTTTTCGATCAGCAGGCTGCGCAACCTGGCCCGTGAGGCATATAGCCCGGCGGTCAACCCCGCCGGCCCGCCCCCGACAATGATCACATCATAGGCTCTATCCGTAGCTAACTCCCTTTGGTGTCACTAATTGGTGCTTGAGCCGCCATTTCCCCTCTGGCGTCAGGTGAGTATTTCGTCCAAAGCCTTCTTGAGCTCGGCTTTGGGTCTGAAGCCCACGATCTGACCTGCCGGCTTGCCGTCCTTAAAAAGGAGCATGGTTGGAATGGCGGAAATGCCGTACCTGGTGGCACTTCGTGGACCCTCATCCACATTGAGCCTGACGATGCCCAGCCGCCCCTTGTACTCCTCTGCCAGGTCGTCCAGTATGGGGGCCACCGCTTTACATGGGGCACACGAGGGTGCCCAGAAGTCCACCAGCATCGGCGTTTTAGCCTGAAGCACACTCTGGTCGAAGGTGTTGTCATCGACTTCGACTGGTTTTTCCATAATTACCCCTTTCCGTTAGCTAACCCCCGTCTTTATTGCCTCCACTATATCCTGCTCCACCGACCTTTTGGCAATAAAGACGGCGTTCTTAATCGCCTTGGCCTCGCTGTGCCCATGGGCGATGATTACATTACCGTTTACCCCCAGGAGGGGCGCCCCACCGTGCTCGGCGTAGTCCAGGGACTGGATGGCGCTGCGCAGGGTACGCTTCAACGTGAAGCCGATCGCCTTGGTGTAGAGGCGTCTCATGACCGCATTATGCAGCGACTCGAGTACCATCTCACCAATCCCCTCGCCAGTCTTGAGCACCACATTGCCGGTGAAGCCATCGGTGACGATAACATCGGCGATACTGCGGGGTATATCGTTTCCCTCCACATTCCCTATGAAGTTAAGTCCGGTGTCCTTCAGCAGCCGGTGGGTCTCGTTCACCAGAAGGTTCCCCTTGGTCTCTTCCTCCCCGTTAGAGAGGAGTCCGATCCTGGGGCGCGACAGCCCGAAGATCCTTTCCATATAAACGCTTCCCATTTGTGCAAACTGTACAAGCTGGCTCGGCCTGCAATCGGCGTTGGCTCCCACATCGATCAGGAGCACGGAGTGCCAGGGGAGGACAAAGAGGAAGCCCAGGGCGGGACGCTCAATCCCCTTGATACGCTTCAGCGTAAGCGTGGCGGCTGCCATCACCGCCCCGGTACTGCCCGCCGAGACAAAGGCAGATGCCTCGCCGTTTTTCAGAAGGTTCATGCCCACCACAATGGATGAATCCTGCTTATGTCGAATCGCCTGAGCGGGGTGGTCGGCGAACTCCACCACCTCGCTGGCATCTACAATGGCGATTTTAGTGCGATGGTTTCCCAGCTCCGCCTCGATGGCGCTACGCTTGCCTACCAGAACCACCTCAACGCCCTGCTCCCGGGCCGCCGCCACCGCTCCCCGTACCACCTCACGGGGAGCATTTTCCCCACCCATAGCATCCAGGGCGATTCTCATCTCAAGTCCTCATGCCTTCCCACAGGTCGCATCGCCCACCCCACCTGGCAAGCACCTTGCCGTCCCCGAAGACCTGGGAGATCTCGCATACACCGGGGCAGGCCTTGCATTCGAAGGAGGAGGTACGAAAATCGGCTTCCGCTAAGGCGAACCCGCTGAAGCTCGTCCCGTTGCCGCCGATCGACATCTCCTCATGGGTAAGAAGCGCCGCCCCGATAGCCCCCATCACCTCATGGTGGGGGGGCACAATTACCCCGGTTCCCAGGGTTTCCTCGAAAGCCCTCACCATGCCCCGGTTGAAGGCGACACCCCCCTGAAACACGATGGGAGGCCGGATCTCCATTCCCAGGCCGACATTGTGAAGGAAATTTCGTGCCAGTGCCCGGCAGAGTCCGTAGGCAATATCGGCGACGCTGTGCCCCATTTGCTGCTTATGGATCATATCCGACTCGGCAAAGACGGTGCACCTACCGGCTATGCTAACTGGTTTCTTGCTCTTAAGTGCCTCCTTGCCCAAATCCTCGATGGGCATATTCAGGCGCTGTGCCTGCTGGTCCAGGAAGCTTCCCGTGCCCGCAGCGCAAACCGTGTTCATCCCAAATTGGCTAACCAACCCCTCTTTAATAACAATCATCTTTGAGTCCTGCCCCCCGATCTCGATAACCGTCTTCACATCGGGGACGAAGTGGAGGGCTGACACCGCCTGGGCGGTTATCTCGTTCTTGACCACATCGGCGCTCAATATGACCCCCGCCAGGTAGCGTGCGCTCCCGGTGGTGCCTACGCCTTTTATCTGTGCCCCTGGAGGTAGCCTTGTCGCCAGCTCCCTTAGCCCCTGCTGGATCATGGCGATGGGCCTGCCCTGGGTGCGCAGATAGAGGGAGGTGACCAGCCGGTCCTCTTCATCGAGCGCGGCAAACTTGGTGGTCACCGATCCCACATCGATGCCCAGGTATATCCCGTTAACCGGTGGCAAGAAACTCCCCCTTGATCCGGTCCATTATATCCGATTTGGTAACCAGGTCCACCACCGTCATCGCCAGGGCCTTTGCCCCATCGAGGAGACCGCGATTTCCCTCCGCCGAGGCTGCCGCCGCGGCGAACTCCGGGGAGTGGGGCAAGACATCCAGCGGGGCGATTCTTACCATGGGGTGAATTGTGGGCACCAGCAGGCTGACATTTCCCACATCGCTTGAGCCAAGTGCTCTCTCCAGGGTGGGGGCTAGATTGCGCCCCAGGGCCTCCATGTTCCGGGTGAAAACCTCTGCCAGGGCAGAGTTGGTATTGAGCGGGGCGTAGTATGTGGTCCACTTATACTCCAGGCTAGCCCCCGTAGCCAGAGCTGCTGCCTCGAAACAGTTTAGCACTTTACGCTTCAATTCATCAAGGTAGTTCTCATCCACGGCTCTTACCAGGAAGCTCCCCTCGGTGTGAGCAGGCACGACGTTTGCTGCGTCGCCGCCCCGGGTGATGATGCCGTGGATGCGTGCCCGCTCCCTGATATGCTGCCTGAGGGAATTTATCCCGTTAAAGGCCTGGATCATCGCCTCCAGTGCATTGACCCCTTCCTGGGGAAAGGCGGCGGCGTGGGCCGCTTTGCCCCTGAACTCCACCTCCAGTCCGATACAGGCCAGTGCCTGGATGCTTACCATGTCCACCACGCTGGGGTGCACGATCATGGCGGCATCTATATCGTCAAAGGCGCCCCGTTCTGCCATGAGCACCTTGCCCCCGTAGAGCTCCTCGGCGGGTGTGCCGATAACAACCACGCTACCCCCTGCCTGGTCGATGATACCCTTCAGGGCAACGGCAGCGCCCACCGCAGCGGTAGCGATTATGTTGTGTCCACAGGCGTGTCCCACCTCTGGCAGGGCATCGTATTCGGCCAGAAGAGCGATGGTCGGTTTCCCCGAGCCGTAGCTCCCGCGAAAGGCGGTTGGCAACTGGCATATCCCCTTTTCGACCTCGAAAGCGTTTCTCTCCAGGTATTCGGTGAGCCAGCCGGATGCCTTTACCTCCTGGAAGCCCAGCTCGGGGCTGTTGTGGATCCTCAGGCTCAGCTCGATAAGCTCCTCCCGGCGAGCATCCACTCCCTCGATAGTAAGCGCTTTCAGCTTCTCCATAGCCAATTTTTCACCCTTAACCCACTTTTAAAAATCTCCGTTGAAACTAGAGCCAGGTTTTTTATAACGGAGCGCTGTGAACAAAATATCGCCAGCGATTATTATAAACCGACGAGGCTGATATTTCTAGCGCCTGTGGTCGACCAGATGAACGGTGATTCTTCAACATTAATTCATAAATTCTATTATTGATAAGCAAATACAATTATGTTCTCAGTCATTGCGAGGACCCCTCCGCCTTGCGAGAGTCCGATTTATCGGACGGTTTGGGCCGAAGTGTCCCCCGATAGATTGGGGTCGGGGGACGTGGCAATCCCCACGTCTCCTGACAGAACAACATTGAGACCCAATATCCGCCGCGTGGCCTCGATCCGCCGGGTAGGCTGGCCGACGTCGGCCAGCCTACCCGCTCATGGCTTATGGCTATTTGGGTAGGTTGGAGCATCGGTTCCAACAACGCCTGGATTGGATGCTCAAGGCTACCCGATATTAAACACATCTCAAGGCAGGTGGGGGGGGAAAGCCGGCGGGCGGCCAGAATATCAAACCCTCCCCACAAAAAAAATCACAATTTTGTCAAGGTTTCCCTACACTAAAAATACATACTTTCCCGACAGACAAAAGGCGCATCTTATGTTATCGTCAATGTGAGCGTTTAGCCCGAGGCGCTCTATGCAATGATCTATTAATAGACGGGAAAACTGAGGCTTCACACAGAAATGGGCTAGCGGTGATGTATTACCAATGTGCTGGGCACGTTCGCAGATTTGACAAAAAGCATAATAAGTAGTATTTTTTCCCAAAAGGAGGCTCAATAGCGAATAGCCCAGATTAACAAATAAGTATAAGGCTCCGGGAAAGGCAAACCGCGAGAATTCGCGGGGTGCAAAGACATGGGACCAATGTTAGAAGACCGGACCAGGACTGCCGGGCTACCGAAGATTGAGAAGGTTAAAGCCTTTCTCGTAGGAGGAAGGCTTTTTGCTTGTTAGGGCACGCTTATGAAGAAATAGACTGAGACCAAAGAGCTGCGTAGGCGGGTCGCCGAGTTATGGAAGGGGAAAGCCCAACGCAAGCAGGCGGAGGAGGAACTGGGAAAACACAGAGAGCAATTGTAGAAGCCTGTCGCTCGTACTTCCCTAGAACAAATAATGAGCAAAATCCAAAAGCGGGGGTTCGGGGTTAGTCTGGCCGACGTCGGCCAGACTAACCGCTCCATGAAATGAGGTGGTAGTTATGAAGGTGTTAGTAGCCGAAGGTAATGAAGACAGCCGCAATTTATTAGTGAAACAGCTCCAGGTCTATGGTCATGAGGTAATCGCTGTGGCCAACGGTGCGGAGGCATTGGAGCAAGCCTTTAAGGAAAAGCCGGACATCCTTGTAGCCGATATTCTGATGCCTAGCATGGATGGTTTTCAGCTATGCCACTTGTGGAAGCGGGATAAGCAACTACGGCATATCCCATTCATATTCTACACAGCTACCTACACCTCTGACGAGGATGAGCAGTTTGCCCGGAGCCTGGGGGCTAACGCTTTCATCCGCAGGGCTGCTAGGCCTGACGCCTTTGTCCAGATACTATCTGAAATATATGAAAAAGCTAAGTCTGGTCTCCCATCGCCTCCCGGGGTTGCCCCTCTTGAGCCATCCCTCTATTTTGCCGAATATAGTAAACGCCTTATCACCATGCTAGATAAGAAGGTGGCTCAGCTGGAGAGAGAAGTTGCCGAGCGCAAGCGGGCGGAGGAAGAGCTGCGTAATTCACGGTACATGTTGCAGACTGTATTGGACTCAATCCCTGCTGCAGTCTTCTGGAAAGATCGTGATTCAATTTACCTCGGCGGCAACCGCACCTGGCTGGAGGTGGTAGGACTGAAGTCTTCAGAGGAGGTTGTCGGAAAGAGCGACTTCGATCTTCCATGGGAAAAAGAGCAGGCGGATTCGTTTCTGGAGTACGATAGGAGGGTTATGGAATCAGGTATTCCCGAATACGACATTATCGAGCCTTATCTCCGAGCTGACGACACCCAAGCATGGGCCAGGACCAACAAGGTGCCGCTGCGAGACACGGAGGGCAATGTCATAGGTGTCCTCGGTACCTATGAAGACATCACCGAGCGCAAGCGGGCGGAGGAAGAATTAAAAACAAAAGATGATGCCATCGAATCCTCGCTAAGTGCTATTGCACTCAGTGACATAGAAGGGAATCTGACATATGTCAATCCATCTTTCCTACAGATGTGGGGATATGTCGGCGACAAGGAGATTCTGGGCAGACCCGCGATTCAATTCTGGCAGATGGAGGAGCAAGCTGCTGAGATTCAGAAGGCCTTGCTGGAAAAGAGGGACTGGTTTGGCGAACTTACAGCGCGGAAGGCAGATGACTCAACTTTCAATGCACAGATTTCTGCCAGCCTGCTAACTGACGGGGAAGGCAACCCTAAAGGCATGGTCGCTTCCTTTGTGGACATCACCGAGCGCAAGCGGGCGGAGCAAACCATACGTTCAGAAAGAGACAGGTTGCAGTCTCTTATGGATGGCCTGGCCACTATAGAAATTGGCATTGACATTGTTGGAATTGATTACAAAGTCCTGTTCCAAAACGAAACTCTGCAACAGAGATTCGGTGACTTAATGGGACGATTGTGCTATGAGGCTTATATGGGATTGAAAAAGCCTTGTGATCCCTGTCCCATGATAGAAGCAATAAAGAGCAAACAGATAGAGAGAGTTGAATTGCTAGGTGTCAACGGAAGATATTATGAAGTGGTTTCGGCACCACTGCCAGACCCGGATGGAAGGGTCCTTAAAGCAATTGAAGTTGTCACAGACATCACCGAGCGCAAGCGGGCTGAGGAGGAGCTGAAGGATAGCGAGGAGAAGTACCGATTGCTAATCGATAATCTTATCGAGCCATTAACAGCATATGACTCCAATGGTCGTATTTTATTGATAAATGTTACGGGAGCCAAGAATCTTGGTTCAATTCCTGAAGATGTTGTCGGAAAGTCACTCTACGATTTCTTCCCTGACACGGCTGATGTTTACGTAGAGAGGGCTCGCCGTATTTTCGAGTCAGGGGTACGGCTTGAATTTGAGGATGAGGTTCCACTTCCTACCGGCAATAGATGGTTCTACTCGAATATTCAACCTGTCAAAGATACAAGTGGTAAAGTTATCTCTGTTCAGAACGTTTCTTATGATATCACCGAGCGCAAGCGGGCGGAGGAGGCACTTCGGGAAAGCGCGGAACGTTTCCGAACGCTTACCGAGAAGTCCTCAGATGGCATCACCATCATTGGTGCCGACGGAAACGTACTTTACGAAAGCCCCTCCGTTGAACGGATCTTGGGATATGGGCCGGATGATTGGGTTGGAAAGCCGGCCTTTGAAACGATTCACCCAGACGACGTATCAGAAGCTATAAAAGCGTATCAATTCGTCGTGGACAATCCTGGTGAGGCTGCAACCGTGGTAATTCGTAGCAGGCACAAAAACGGCTCATGGCATTGGATGGAATGTATAGGAAGGAATCTTCTCGAAGATAGTCGAGTAAATGGTGTAGTCATCAACTACCGTGACATCACCGAGCGCAAGCAGGCGGAGGAGGAGCGCGAGAGCGCTGCCCGGCGGGTGGAGGCCCTTCGTGATGTTGCCCAGGCAGTGAACCGTTCCCTCGAACTGGACGAGCTCTTAAATGAGTCCCTGGCAACTGTTCTCGATGTCATGCAGACCGATATTGGCGGCATCTACCTTTTAGACCTGCAATCTGGCGAATTTACCCTAAAGGCCCACATCGGGGTTTCAGAGGATGCTGTTGGCAGCATTGGACTTATAAAGCTGAAGGAGAAGGAAATCAAGCGTGTCCTGGAATGGCAGGAGCCTGTCTTGACACCGTTCAGCTTGTCCACCGGGGCCAATGCCACCCGGATAGCAGCGACAATAGAAAAGGAAGGGATGCGAGCGCACATCACTGTGCCCATCCGGTCCAGGGACATGCCGATAGGGGCGTTGTTGCTCGCCGACCGACGTGAGCGCCAGTTCAGCGATGATGAGGTAGAACTGCTCGTGGGCATAGGCAACGAGGTAGCGGTGGGCATAGAGAACGCCCTGCTACTCCAGAGAACGAGAGAGCTATCGCTAACCGATGAGCTGACCGGGCTCTATAACCGCCGCCACTTCTACCATATGCTTGAGCCTGAGATGTACCGCACGCTGCGTAAAGGCCGCTCCTTCTGCCTGGTAATGCTCGACCTTGACGGGTTCAAGGAATACAATGACAGGATGGGCCACGCCAGCGGCGATGGCGTGCTACAATCCTTTGCCCAAACCGTCGAGTCATCATTGCGCAAGAGCGATACTGCTTTCCGCTACGGCGGCGATGAGTTCATTATCATCCTGCCGGAGACGGATGCCAACAGGGCCAGGCAGATCATGGACCGTATCAGAGCGAGATGGCTTAAACTGGTTGAAGCGCAGTATGCCCCACTGGAAACTCCACTCGGGTTCAGCACCGGCATTGCCCAGTTCCCCGAGAATGCTGATAAGGCAGATGGCCTGGTATTCCTGGCCGATTCAGCTCTCTACTACGCCAAGAAGGAGGGGGGAGGCAGAGATATACTGGTGGCTTCACTGAGCGCGATCCCGCCGGAGATCCTGGGAACGGCAACGCTGGACCAGGTCTACGCCCTGGCGGCCACGGTTGATGCTAGAGACCCCTATACATACGGCCACTCAGGGAGGGTCGCCGATATAGCACAAAAGATAGGCAGAGCCACAGGGCTGTCGGAAAAGGAACTGGCGAACCTGTACGCCGCCTCCCTCCTCCACGATGTGGGCAAGGTGGGTGTCCCCGACGCAATCCTGACCAAGCCGGGTGCACTGACTGCGGAGGAGTGGGTAGCCATTAAGAAGCACTCCTCTGAAGGGGCGAGGATAGTCGGCTACGTTAGGGGATTGGGGGCGCTGGTACCGGTAATCCTGCACCACCACGAGTGGTACGACGGGACGGGATACCCCGATGGACTTAAGGGCGAGGGGATACCCTTAGCTGCCAGGATTATAAGCGTGGCCGATGCCTATGACACCATGACCACGGCGCGCCCCTATCGAGAAGTCGTATCTCACAAGGAGGCTTCTGAGGAGCTCAGACGGTGCTCGGGCACCCAGTTCGACCCCGAGCTGATGGAGGCGTTTTGCCGTGCCATGAATGGGGATAACCGCCAGGGCAAGAAAGGGAAACCGGCTTCAGAGTAGTCTCGCCCACCCCTGGACGAATACACCCTTCAGAATCCCCATTGTCGTTCCGACCCCTATCGCCGTTGCCAGCCGTAGGCGAAGCAAACGCAATTTTCCCACCCGCCCGCCCTGGGATGTTTTATTTGGGGGACTCCCCTCTGGACTCTCCTTCATAGCTGTTTTAGATGGAACACACAGTTTAGCATGTGTAACTCTACCAAACCCTTTGTAACTTCGAATTAGTTTCCCTGTCATAAAGCGCCGCAGGCTGTTTTCTGTCGTTGCCACGAAAATAGAGCTTGGATATGGGCCGAAGCGTCGGCCGACCTGTCGGCCTCGGGGGACTCCCCTTCATAGGGGGATTCGATGTTGACCCAATGTTGGGGGCGGGGTATAATTGCGCCGCCCGTTTGAGGAGGAGTGATTGGAGAGCTGTACTCTGGAGCGCTTTCGAGGGTGTCTGGTGGGGGTTGCCGTAGGCGACGCCCTGGGAGCCCCGGTGGAGGGGATGGGGCGGGAGGAGATAGCGCGGCGGTACGGTAGGGTGCGGGATCTTTTTAGCGGGGGCTGGCTGGGGCTGGGACCGGGGGAGTGGACCGATGATACTGCAATGATGCTCTGCATTGCCCGCAGCATTGTGGAAAAGGGGCGCTTTAACCCCGAGGATGTCGCGCAAAAGTTTCTGGGCTGGTTCAGAGCCGGGGCTTTGGGGATAGGGCGCACCACCTGGGTCGCCCTTGATGCGCTTGGGGGAGGCGCCTCCTGACGGGAAGCAGGGAGGATTGCCCATGAAAGGCTGGGGGGGCTCTCCGCGGGTAATGGCAGCATCATGCGGTGCGCCCCCATTGCCCTCCTGAATGCCAATAATGCGGAGCGGTTGATAGGGGATAGCATCGATAGCTCCATGATCACCCATTGGGACCCCAGGGCTTGCTGGGGTGCGGCAGCGCTGAACCTGGCCATCGCCCAGCTACTCTGTGAGGGGAGGGAGGCACTTCTGGAGCGGCTTGTGGGCAGGATCCTGGAGCCCGAGGTGAGGGAGTCGGTAGCCGGGGTCGGGGGGATGAGAATGGAGGACCTGGTGCCCTCGGGCTTCGTTCTGGACACCCTTCAGGCTGCGATATGGTGCTTCATGAATACCGACTCATTTGAGGATGCCGTTGTATCTGCGGTGAACCTGGGTGGCGATACCGATACCATCGGGGCGGTATGTGGCGCCCTTGCTGGTGCCTACTACGGTCTGGAGCAGATACCATCGAGGTGGCAGCAGCCGCTTGACGGCAGGCTGGAGATAATCGAGCTGGCCACCGGGATTTATGGGCTGGCGCAGTCTAGGTCTTGAACTCACGGAGTCTCTGGGAAAAGCGAACCAGGTTATCGCGCAGAATAATCCCCATAATCCTGCCCTCCCTGACCACAGCTACCAGCTCAAGGTTCTCCTCATCCATTCTCTCCAGCAGACCGAGGGCATTATCCGAGGGCTGGACTATCTGCATTTTTTCCACAGGGGTCATCGCCTGTCCGGTGGTGGTGAGATCCCAGTAATCCCGGGGCACCTCCTTCACCTGTTGCACGGTAAGCAGCCCGGCCAACCTATCTCCATCGGCAACCAGGTAGCACTGGCTTGAGGAGGTGAGAAGTGGCCCTTTTACCAGTTCCCGGATGGTGATGTGGCGAGGAACACGGGGGAAATCCTTGGTCATCACGTCTTGAGCGGTGAACCCTTTTAGCGAGTCGCGTAGCGTGGCCTGGCGATAGGTCGTGCGGGTGGTGCTGTTGAGGAAAAAGCCGAGGAATATGAACCAAAGGCCATCGAGCCGGCCCAGCAGGAGAAGAAGTAGAATGCCACCGAGGATGAATATATATGAAACCCCATACCCCGCTATGGTGGCAATACGTGACGCCCGCAGATAGTTTCCGGTGACAAGCCAGATGATGGAGCGTAGCACCCTTCCACCATCGAGGGGGAAGCCCGGTATCATGTTGAACACGGCCAAGATTCCGTTGATCAGGTAAAGCCACTCGGTTAAGGCGGTCAGGTGTTCGCTGAATCCGCTGCACAGCCAGGAAATTCCGTAGAATATACCGGCGAGAGCCAGGCTACATAGTGGCCCGGCGATAGCCATTTTGAGCTCAGCGGTGGGGCGGGATGCCTCTTTCCCGATGTGGGCAATACCACCGAAGAAGAAAAGGGTGATGCTCTTTGCCGGGATTCCCATTCTCCTGCCCACCAGGCAGTGAGCCAGCTCATGGGCCAGAACCGATGAAAAGAAGAGCAGGCTTGTGGCGATGCCCACCACCCAGTAGGAGACCGGAGACCAGTCAGGATAGCCACTGGGGAAGACGGATAGTGAGAGGAGGAGAGTGATAAAGATAAATATGAGAAACCAGCTATAGTCCAGCCGGAAGGGGATGCCAAATATCCTGCCCAGTTGAATCGACTTACCCATTTCTCACTCTAACCCAGGGGTTTCAGTTCACACTACATCAACGGTAAATCAGTGTCAATTTTCTGTAATCGTCCGGTACATTCGTCAGAGTCTAGAAACGAAGAAAATGAGGAGAAACTCATCTTTTTCTACCCGCCCGCCCTGATATGTCGGGACAAGCTGAAAGCCCGTGTCATCCCCGCGCAGGCGGGAATCCAGGCCCATCGGTCTCCGGGTTCCTGCTTCCATGACATAATTGTCATGCTGAACTTGTTTCAGCATCCCCTGTTTCATAATAGTCCATTGTATTAATCCTGAGATCCCGAAACAAGAACAAATAATAATGAGCAGAATCCAAAAGTGGAGGTCCGGGGTTAGGCTGGCCGACGTCGGCCAGCCTAACCGCTCATGGCTTATGGCTATTAAACACATACCCTCAGCCTTGAATAGAATTGAAGGTGGAGGCAGGCTTTTAGTAGCCTTTGGGCTGGGGCGAAAGGGACAGGAAACCGATGAGCTTGTAGGCTAGCTTTGCGGCGAGGAAGGCACAGGATGAGGGCCCCTCCCCGGGGCAGAGCTCTACCAGGTCGCAGCCTACGATGTGTTTTTGCTCCGCCACCCGCCGCAATACCCTCAATAGCTCGTGCCAGCTCATGCCCCCAGGCTGCGGGGTGCCTACCGCTGACATGATCGACGGATCGAGGACATCGAGGTCAATGGTGATATAAACATCCGGTGAGAGGGCGGAGACGATAGCTTCTTCATCCAAAGGAAGCCCCTGGGCGAAAAAGGGGTGCATTTGATTCTGAGTAAGGAAAAGGTGCTCTTCCTGGCTCAGGCTGCGGATTCCCACCTGAACAATGGGGCAGCACTCCAGAACCCTCCGCATCACACAGGCGTGGCTGTATCTTGAATCCTCATACACATCCCTGAGGTCGGTATGGGCGTCCAGTTGTAATACCGAGAGACCATCGAACCGCTCCCTGAATGCCCCCACCATGCCCACGGTGAGCGAGTGCTCTCCACCCAGCATTATCACAAATTTTCGCCCTTTAACAAGCTCCCTGGCCACCTCATAGACCCGCTCCACAGTCTCTTCCGGCCCCTTCATGGAGGGCTGGAGTTCGGGGAGGGTATGAATCCCCACCAGGTAGCTCTCCCGGTCAAGCTCATGGTCATAGAGCTCCAGGTGTTGAGAGGCATCGATGATTGCCACGGGGCCATCCCGTGAGCCGCTCCGCCAAGTGGTGGTACTGTCGTAGGGGATGGGGAGGATCACCACCTTTGATGTTTCAAAGTCGGTATATTGGGGGGGGAGGGCGGCGAAGTTTCGAGGGGGGTAAAAGGGTTCACGGCTCATCGGATTACTAGTTCTTTTCCCAGGATGAAACAGGGCTTCTTTCTACTTTGGATTATCCTGGCGCAGCTCTCGCTAAGGGCACTTACCATGATGGGAAGGGCGATGGTGGCATCGGAGTTTATGGTGACGGTAGCCGCATCGGTGGTGACCTTGCGCCAGGAGCGGGCCTCGTCGAAGGTGCAGCCGCTTAAGCCCCCCCATTGTGGGGAGTCGGTAGTGACCTGGATGGCGTACTGGTGCCCCTTAAGCTTCTTGCCGAAGATATCGCCGCAAAGCTCCACCTGCTGGATGTAATTCTTCGGGGTCCCGCCGCCGATGAAGATCACACCAGTGGAGGGAGCGGAGCAGACGACCTGGATCAACTCGACGGTATCCTTAATCACATCGAAGAGGAGGCTGCTTTTCCCTTTCACCCGCGCCGCAGCGAGCGCGGTGCCAAAGACGCTATCTGCTGGTGCCGGGCAGTAGATGGGGAGGTTGGCTTTGGCCGCGGTGGTCAGTATACCTGCCTCCTTCCCCTGGCTCAAGAGCGCTTGGCCCAGTAGAAAGAAAAACTCCCTGGTGGTGTAGGCCCGGTTCTTTTCCAGGGAGGAGGAAAAGTCGATTACAAAATTCTCGGTCTGGTCGAACTCCTCAGCCGACAGGAGTGTATCATAGATGCGATAGACATTAGAGTTCGCCAGCTCCCGGTCGTCGGTACAGCTATCTCCCTGCCAGTGGAGTCTTCCCAGGCTCTCGTGTAGGTCGTGGACGAGGTTGGCGCCGGTCGATACCAGGCAGTCGATGAGGCGATTCTCGATGAGGTGGACTATAATCTGGCGCATGCCCGCGGGTACCATGGCTCCGGCAAGTCCCAGAAGTATAGTGCGCTCCCCCTCCAGCATTTGCGACCATATCTCAACGCCGAGCGCTATATTTCTTGCCTGGAAGGATGTCCCCGCCATCCGCTGAACCAGCTCGGTGACGGAGCATCCCGGGGAGATGGGGAAAGGGGTGACCGGCCTTTCGTTTTTATGCACTTTTTCGTCCTCGTCGCTACTTCAAGGAGAGACAATCCCCACCGTTAAGTCTGTTGCTCCAGTTTTTCGAACTATGCCCGGCGCGGCTCCCTGGCCTCCTAAAACGATGTCTGGTTACTCTCCAGTTACGTCGAATAGGGCCAGCAGGCTATGTTGCCTTAGAGCCTACCGTTTCTATATTGGTGTATTCCAGGCCTCTATTTAGGAGGTGGGTGTCCACTTTGTCGAATTCAAAGGTGTCCTTGAGATCCCTGATCGCTTGCTCTGAGTCAAAGTCCTTACAGGAGAAGATATCTATATTGACATAACATCTATCGGGGAAGGTGTGGATGCTGATATGGCTCTCCGCGATAAGCACGAAGCCCGATATCCCCCAATCATCGGGTTTTGAGCCGATATATTTAAAGACCTGTGGTGGTGCCACCTTGGTCATCCCGATCCTGGATGGGTAGTTATCCAGGATCTCGAATATCAGGTCTTCACTCTCCAGCGTCTTGCGATTGGCCCCAAAACCATCGATAATCAGGTGCATTTCAACCCCCTTTCTTTTTTCGCCCTTAACAGGTGTTCTTTTGGGAAGAAACCTTGGCTTTAGCGACTGGGACGAACAAACAAAACACATCCACCCCTCCATTTACTGGAGAGAGTGGAGTTTAATAGATTTTAAAGGCCCAACTATTGCTTCACTGCTTCGATAAGCTTACCCTCGTACCACTTGTCCAGGTCTTCTCTCCTGATGCGATAGGCTTTGCCGATCTTTGCCGCAGGAAGCTTACGGTCGCGGCACCACCGTTGGATGGTGGGCCTACTCACCTTCAGGATTCTGGTCATCTCCTCTACGGACAATAATTCACCTTCGTCCACAAATAACCAGTCCCCCTTTTTTGCCCCTAATATCGGGACACCAACGTTTTGCTGATAATAGCATCCTTTTCAGCATAATGCAATACTTTACAACCTTGTCATTTCCTCCGCCGCTTTATAAGCCAGATTGCCACAATCGACGCTATGAATATAATGATCGCAATCCCGATGCCAACCCACGTTCCTATACCCAAGCCAGCTGCTGTGGAAAGATCCGACGTTGCGGTTGGCGTTACCGTAGGGGTCAAGCTGGGCGTGGGCGACTCACCCTCGGCGATATACCTTAGCGAGCCCATAGGCTGGTCCTGGCTAATGTCACCGGGGACGTCAATCCACCACAAAATAGCCTTTACTTTAGCTTCTTCGATTTCCCCTGTGATACGGTAATCGCCCGATTCACTCTGGGCAGGGAATTGCAGGGGGATAATCCTGCTTATTTCAATCGTCTCACCAGCACTGTCGGGGAAGGGCTCTATTGTTGTGGTATAGCTGGAGTTTAGCGTCACCCTGTTGCCACTCTCAGTATGTTCGGCTATGACACGGGCGTTGATCCTGGCTTCACTTACCGGTAGTGGCAGGTCATTGGTACAGGTCGCGCTACCCTGGATTGTGGCATAGAAAACCTCGTCACCGTGGATTTCGGTCTTACTGTAGCTAACCGGTTCATAGCTAATCTGGAAATAATCCTCCGCGCTCCAGGCTGCTGCCGGGAGAGAGCCGATTGGGCAAAGCGGTAATATAAAAATTAAGGCGATAACCACACGCCACAAAACCATCAGCCTGATAAAATCCGGTCTCATCGAGAATCTTAAAATATCAGATCTCGCGGAGCATGACAAGCCCTCCGCTTTGGTCCTTAATCCGTGTATCCACGGTTAGGCTGGCCGACGTCGGCCAGCCTAACCCCCAGAAAAAAGAAAAAAGGAGGAGAGGATGATGACTCTGGCAAGGGCGATCGCTACAGTACCTGTCATTGCCCGACTTGTCCGAATGAAATATCGGACTCCGATGCTTTGCTCGGAGATCAGGCAATCCAGAAACTGGCTCAGCATGCTTCCTGGATCATCCGGTCAAGCCGGATGATGACCCCTTGCCGGATGATTACCCCTTAATAAAGAGTAGAACGCAAAGCTAAGCTGATTCGCTTAGATTAGCACCAATGATTAGGCTTTTTGAATCTGGCCTCACGGATTGAGGTTTGGTCCGCTCACCGAGTAGTAGTTATGAGCCCGCTATGGCCTTAATAAAATGGATAGAGGGGCGGCGTTCGCCGCAGCATTTGCGTGCTTAGCGTCCCGGTAAAAGGGTGCATGGGACTTAATAGGTGACTACTTCATGGAGAGCAGCGATCGCCTCAGTTCAAAAAGGGCATGATAGGTGGCGCGGCGCTTCACCTGGTGTCGCATGGGGGGGTAATGTCCCAGGACCGGCCTGTTCTCCCTTCCATCGTCGATGGCGATGTGGACGGTGCCCACAGGCTTCCCCTCATCCTCGGTGGGGCCGGCTACCCCGGTGATACCAACCCCGATGTCGGCCCCCAGCAGCTCCCGTGCCGCCCTGGCCATGTCCCCAGCCACCTCGGGGCTGATGGCGCCGTGCCGGGCGATGAGTGAGGGACTTACACCGTAGGAGATCTTAGCCTCGTTGGTGTAGGCGACCAGCCCCCCTTTGAAGTATCTCGAGCTTCCGGGAACATCGGTTATGGTGCTGGCTAGTAGCCCCCCGCTGCACGATTCCATCGTTGCGAGGGTGAGCGCCCTTTGTACAAGGAGCGCCCCCACCAGTTCCTCCAGTGTTTCCTCATCGATGCCCCAGACGATATCGCCGAGAAGGGAGCGGAGCTCGGCTTCCCTTTGGGCGATCAGAACCTCCGCCTCCTCCCTCGTTGGGGCTTTAGCGGTCAGGCGCAGGTGAATGCCGTCGGTCTTGGCGTATACGGCGAGGGTTGGGTTGTTGGATGATAGCAGGGGTTTTACCACCTCGGCGGTGCCCGATTCGGTCATGCCCAGGGTCTTTATAGTCCGTGACAGAATGACCTCGCCTTGCAGCAGCTCCCTCAGCCTCCCCACTACCCCCGTCTCCCACATGCGCTTCATCTCCGATGGCGGGCCGGGCATGGCAATCAGGATTTTTGGTTCTCCCTGCCCCCCTCGCCCTTTCTCCACCCACCAGCCGGGTGCGGTGCCCGAGTGGTTGGGGATGGCCCGGGCCGATGGGATGAGGGTGGCCTGCTTGATATTGTTTTCGGGCATGGGGAAGCCGAGACAGGAGAATAGCTCCCTCAGCCATCGCTCCAGCTCCGGGTCCACGCTCAGCTCCTCGCCAAGCATGGCGGCTATGGCCTCACGGGTGAGGTCGTCATCGGTGGGCCCCAGCCCCCCGGTGGTGAGCACGATATCGGAGCGGCCCCAGGCCCGCTCCAGGCACTCCGTGAGCCGCTTGAGGTTATCCCCCACCTGGGTGACCCAGAGGAGGTCGATTCCCTGTAGCGGCAGTTGTGAGGCCAGGTAGGAGGCATTGGTGTCGGTAATCTCTCCCAAGAGGAGTTCGGTGCCGATGGAGACTATTTCAGCCTTCATCTATTCCTCTCCTCTACGATGTGGCAGGCTTTTGAAGGATTTGCCCAGCGACCTCCGCCGCTTTCTTCCCCGAGAGGAGCATCCCGCCAAAGATAGCCCCCATTCTGGGAGAGCCGAAAACAGCGTTAGCCGCCATCCCGGCGACTATTAAACCTGGATACACCTCTTTGGTGTTCTCTATTAACATTTTCTCCCCGACTTCTGCCCACATCGGTTTCTCTCCCATTACTTCGCCTGTTTTTGTTCTCAACTTTGCCCCTAGCTTCTTCACCACTATGTGGCAGATATCGCTTTCATGCCCGGTAGCATCTATCACCATCCTCGATCTTATAGCCAGGGGGTCTACATGCAATTTTGCCAGTGAAGTAGCACTCCAATTCAGCACCAGGCCAGTAATCTTATCGCCTTCCCTGATCAGCACGTCCTCGACGCCGATCAAGTTAAATATCTTTGCCCCGGCCTTTATTGATTTTGAACAGATAGTGGAGATGGTCTCTAGAGAATCGGCAATATAGTAGCCCTTTTGGTATTCCGTCGTTTGGACGTCAAATTCATCCAATATCCTCTTGCCCTCTTCTTGTACCACGATGCGGTTAAACATCATCCCCCCTCCCGGCATGCCACCGCCAACCCTCAAACTCCTCTCAAATACCGCTGTCTTAACCCCCCCTTTTGCCAGATAGTAAGCAGCCGTCATACCGGCCGGTCCTGCCCCAGCGATAGCCACGTCCACCTCCATTGCATCGATAAAGCTTTTCATAAAGCTTTCTGTTATCGCCTTGGATATGGTTATATCATCAATCTTCACAAGCTCCTCCAAAAGTCCTGTTTGGTATATCCATAGCTAGCACTTTACTGATTTAACAACCAGGAAGTCGGATGCCAGTTTCATGGCACATAGCTCGCCGCACATGCTACAGGCATTCCCTGAAGTGGCGTGCTCTCCGTGCACCAGCCGTGCGTTTTCCGGGTCCAGGCACAGCCTCACCTGTTCCTCCCAATCCAGGCTCTTACGCGCCTGGGACATGCTGCGGTCCCATTCACGGGCGCCCTTTACCCCCTTGGCGATATCGGCGGCGTGGGCGGCAATCCGGGAGGCTATCACTCCCTCCTTCACATCATCCCGGTCGGGGAGTCCGAGGTGCTCCGAGGGGGTTACATAGCACAGGAAATCGGCACCCGCCAGGGCAGCGATGGCACCGCCGATGGCGCCCGAGATATGGTCGTAGCCGGCAGCGATATCGGTGACCAGCGGTCCCAATACATAGAACGGGGCCCCTTTGCACAGGCTTTTTTGCAACTGGACATTGGTGGTAATCTGGTCCAGCGGTACATGCCCCGGACCCTCCACTATTACCTGGACCCCGGCATCCCAGGCACGCTCCACCAGCTCTCCCAGTATGATGAGCTCCTCAACCTGGGCCCTGTCGGTGGCATCGGCCAGGCTGCCCGGACGCAGCCCGTCGCCCAAGCTCAGCGTCACATCGGACCTTCTTGCGATCTCCAGCAGGCGGTCATACTGCTCATATAGCGGGTTCTCCTGCCCGTTATGGATGATCCAGCCCAGGAGGAGCGCTCCCCCTCGCGAGACGATATCGGTCACCCTTCCCTGGCGTTTCAGCCGCTCAATCGCTGCGCGGGTGACCCCGCAGTGCACCGTCACGAAATCGACGCCCTCCGAGGCATGCTCCTGGATCACCCCGAACAGGTCATCGGGGGTCATGTTTACAATCGCCCCCCTCCTTTCGATGGCATTGATTCCCGCCTGATAGATGGGTACGGTCCCCAGTGGGATGGCGCTTTCTTTGGTGATGGCACGGCGGATGTCACCTATGTTGCCCCCGGTGCTGAGGTCCATCACCGTATCTGACTTATACTCGATAGCGACCCTCAGCTTCTCCAGCTCGCTCTCCATGTCGCCGTAGTCCGATGAGGTGCCGATATTGGCGTTGACCTTCACCCTCAGCCCCTTACCTATGCCACAGTACCGGCTGAGCTGGTGGTTTAGATTTGCCGGGATCACTATATTACCATCGGCGATCCCCTGCCGAATGAACTCTGCAGATACACCTTCCGCCTCGGCGACAAGTTTCATCTCAGGCGATATGCTCCCGCTCCTTGCTAACTCTAACTGCGTCACCTCATCCTCCTTCTTTTAGAACTGGCTGTTTGCCAGCCCCATAAACCCTCTACCCGCTTTGGGGTTGTGTTTTTTATGCCGTTTAAAACAAAATAACCAAGAGCCTAGGTACTCGGTTCCAGACCCTTGGTCTTGATAAACCCGCTTCCCTACGCTCGCATTACCGAGATCAGGTTCGAGGGGTTAGCCGATATATCGGCTTCTCAGCACTTACGCTCCCCCGCGGCGCAATATAATAGTACTACAAAACGAGTAAAATTGCAACGGGAATATTCAATTGATGCGTATCCTGAAACACCTGAATTTCAGCTTATTTATAATCGCCGTACTAGTGTGGAGCGATTGTTTGGGCGATTAAAGGGGCATCGTAAACTAAATAGTATTCGGGTTCGTGGTATTCGCAAGGTAAAAGTGCATTGTCTCATGTCTGTGATTGTATTCCAAGCGCAGGTGCTAGCTACAGGCAACGGTGGATTAGTGAGGAAGGTGGCCTGACAGAGTTTATCGTTCCGCAAATATCGGCTTGACAAAATTAATGCTATTAAGTATACTAAATATATTAAGTATATAAAATACTGTAAATATAGTAACCTTGTAAAATATATAAGTTTAAATGAGATCCTAGGATAGACATTATGCCTATTAACAGATCACCAAGCGAATATGGCCCTAAGGAAATATGTACACTTCTCGATATATCAAAAAAGACGCTATACGAATGGGAAGTTCTTGGCATTATACCTTCCATAAAGAGAGATTGGAGGGGTTGGAGAATTTATAGTGAGGTCCATATAGAAGCAATCAGAGAATACCAGAGGCGAAAAGGAGGAGCATATGAGTACGCTATCCGGAAAGCAAATCGCTGAGATTGTAAAAAGTAGAGATTTGATAATAGATCCATTTAATGAGAATCTAGTTCAACCTGCAACGTATGATCTCCTCCTCGGTTCTAAGGTCCTCGCTGCTCCTATTAGTCCAGCGATTCTTGGGGAGGTAATTGATTTAATTAAAACTGGTCCCAGTTACAATATCCAGCCTGGGCAAATGGTTGGCGTTATCTCCCTTGAAAAAATCAAAGTTCCATTATATATCTGTGGGAGATTTGGAATACGCTCTGCTTTTGCTCGGCGTGGTATTATTGCCTTTGGTGGAATACAGCTTGATCCTGGGTATAGAGGTCGATTAACACTAAACCTCTTGAATGTAGGACCAGAGCCAGTACCTATTACCCTAAATGAACCCTTATTTAGCGTCGAATTCCAGCGACTTGAAGAGCCTGCCATGGTTCCATATTCTGGCCCTTTTCAAGATCAGGATGATTTCCCCGCCGATCAATATAACTACATCCTTCAAGCAAGGTCTACTAGTCTGGCTGAAATCCCTACATTGCGACGGGACATCTTGCGCCTTAGCACCCTAATTGAGGAACTCGAAGAGAGATTGCCCGATCCAGATGCAGGTCTTGAACTAAGACCAGAGGTAGAAGAAAGATTATTACGATCGTCTAAACTTAAACATAGTTCTCTTATCTCAGCCAACGAAGTTCTCAAGAAGCTAAACTTTTGACAATATAATGGCACTCCTGTTTGACCCCGACGCTTTCAACGATATTACAGGGCACGATGCAAAGCGTCTGATGAAGAAGATTGATTGGATGTGGGAACATCGCATGGAGATTGTGCATTTCCCGTTACGCGAGAATCTAAGCGGGTTTCTAAAACGGACGATAGGCAAGTACCGGATTGTGTACAGTTATGACAGTACTTCAGATGAGATGATCATTCACCTTGTTGGTCTTCGTGCTACTATCTACAAGAATGCCGACAAATCCCTGCCTTAAGTTCTAGCTTACATATCCCATCCACCAGACTTATTGCCTCCATGTACTCATTGTGTTGTTTCAATAGTGCTATAAATACTAGACATAATATTATGCATAAGGCTCAATTGACTAAGCTATATTGCTGTGCTATCATCCTTTGAAAGGTAAAGGTGGGTGTGCTTGGGAAGGAAGGTCCTCATATCCCTCCTGATCGGCGCCGCTGCCGGGATGCTCGCTGGGCTGACGGGTGTGGGTGGCGGGGTGTTCCTGGTGCCTTTGATGGTGGGGCTGTTGGCCATGGTGCAGCATCAGGCACATGGCACCTCTCTAGCCGTAGTGTTTCCCATCGCCCTCGTCGGCGCAATCACCTATGCTGTCCATGGATATATTCCGGGGCAAGTGGATTGGGGGGTCATCCTGGGGCTGGCTTTGGGCGGCTTAGTGGGGGTGGTTTTGGGAGCCAGATTGATGATGAGGGTGCCGGCTAAGCAGCTCAGGTGGATATTCGGTATCTTTTTGGTGGTCGTGGGCACTTTTATGATCGTAAACCCCTAGTTGGAGCGGTTAAGTATGGGCATAGCTATCGGGATTGGGCTTCTGGCAGGAACGCTGGGTGGGATGCTGGGGGTAGGGGGAGGGGTGATCTTGATTCCGGGCATGGTTTTTTTAATGGATGTTGAGCAGCATACAGCACAGGGAGTATCCCTGGCGGTGATAAGTGCAATGGCACTGGTAGGCACGGTCACCCATTATCGCCAGGATAATGTCAGGCTCAGGATGGCTCTATGGATCATACCCGCAGCAGTCATCTTTAGTTTTGTCGGGGGTATGGTGGCGGACGTGCTGGATGCATCGATTTTGCGCCAGATTGTGGGTGGTGTCATAATCATGGTGGGCTTTTTCATGGCGATTAGAGGTTGGCGTTCGGAGGGTTAGGCGTTGTGAGTGCGTTGAGCCAGCTATACATGGAAATCGCCCGTTGTGAGGGGTGTGAGCTATCCCGGCATAGGAAACAGGTGGTGCCCGGCGAGGGCGCTGAGGATGCCGACCTGCTCTTCATCGGTGAGGCCCCGGGCTGGCATGAGGATCAGCAGGGGCGTCCCTTCGTGGGCCCTGCGGGTCATTTCCTCGATGAGCTGCTCCGATCCATCGGAATGAGGCGTGAGGATGTTTACATCGCCAACGTGATTAAGTGCCGACCGCCCTCAAATCGCGACCCGCTGCCCGATGAGATAAGGGCGTGCCGCAAGTGGCTCGACTGTCAGATAGAACTCATCAGCCCCAAGGTGATCGTTACCCTGGGGCGCCACTCGCTGGCTCAGTTCCTCCCCGGCGATGCCATAGGGAAGGTCCACGGCAAAGCGCAAAAAAGGGATGGGATAATCTACTTTGCCATGTATCACCCTGCGGCGGCGCTGCACCAGCAGAGCCTGCGCCAGGTCATCATGGAGGATATGCTCAAGATCCCTCCCCTTATGGCTCAGGCTGCGGAGGTGGTGGAAGAGGAGCATAAACCGGAGCAGTTATCCATGTTCTAGGAAGAGACATGGCGAAGTTTTCGAGCCGTTAGGGCGGGATTATTGGGTTTAGAATTATCGCATCTATCGTGCCGGGTAAAGAGCATGGCAAGGGCTAAACAGGCAAAGAGTACAGCGGTGGGGGGGCCTTCTCGCACCAGGCGCAATCTATTCTCGCGCCCGGTGATGTTGCTGCTGGTTCTGTTCATCGCGCTGGCGCTGCTTTTTATCTTCCGTTCTCAAGTAGTCTCTGGGTTTAGCACCGCCTGGGATGCTGTGTTTGGGGCGTTGGGTTACGGGGTTATTCTTGTAGCCGTTCTGGTGGTATTGCTGCTGATCTTTATTACTTGGCGGCAGCAGGTTACCGCGTTTCTGCAAAGGGGGAACCGGTCGCTCAGGGCCATCGCTTCTTCACTCGCACTGCATCGTTGGAACCGATGGCTGGGGGCCATCGCCTTCTGTGTCGCTATTTTCGGGCTTCTTGCCTTCTTCGATTTGGGGGGAGGGTTTGGCAGGGCAGTTATCGGAACTCCCAATGCCATCGGTGCGCTGAGGCTTGCCGGCATCGTTATTGTGGGCATATTTCTGGTGGCGCCTCGAGGGAGCTGGCGCATGTCCGTGCGCTTTTTCCGTGCTCTGGCGGATTCCTATCATCGCTATCCGCTCCATAGATACCTCTGGCGCCTGGCATGCTGGCCCCGGGCATTTTACCGCCGTCATCCCCTGAAGCGCACCAGGATTTCCCCGCCGCAGCGCCCAGCCAGGCCTGCCGCCGCGCCGGTGGCGGGGGTGGGGTATGGAGCACCCAGGGCGGTTGAGCCCAAGGCGACGCCTTCCGTAGCTGGTGAACCTGAGAAGGACAGGATAGCCGAGGCCGTTCCCTCTACAGCTGGGGCAGCGGGCGAAAAGATTGAAACAGTTGAAAGGGTGGCGGAAGCGGGTGGGAGATGGCAATTTCCCTCCCTCAGCCTGCTGGAGCGAGCTCCGGAGGCCGAGCCGGTCCAGGTGGACACGGAGCGGGGGACACGGATCATTGAGGAAGCCCTGGCGAGCTATGGTGTTGAGGCCAGGGTAGTCCAGGTGAATGTTGGCCCCGCCGTCACCCAGTACGGCGTTGAGCCTGGCTGGGATCGCAAGTTCAAGCAGATAAAGGAAAAAGACAGGGATGGCAATATCAGTGTTCGCCTTGAGGAGGTCTCCAAGACCAGGGTCAAGGTGGAGCGCATCGCCTCCCTGGCCAATGACCTGGCATTAGCCCTGTCCGCCCCCTCGATAAAGATCGAGGCCCCGGTGCCGGGGAAGGCAATGGTGGGGATCGAGGTGCCCAATAGTATAGCTGGTGTGGTAGGCCTGAGGGCTATTATCGAGAGCGCTCCCTTCCAAAAGCTGAGGTCCAAGACCAAGCTTCCGCTGGCCCTGGGCAAGGGGGTCTCGGGGGAGAGCGTGGTCGCCGACCTGGTCAAGATGCCCCACCTCTTGATCGCCGGTGCCACCGGAAGTGGCAAGAGCGTGTGCATAACATCGGTAATCATCACCATTCTGCTTTTTGCCAGCCCGGATGAGGTGCGCCTCATCCTAGTCGATCCCAAGAGGGTGGAGCTGGTGTCGTTTAGCAATGTGCCCCATCTGATTACCCCGGTGATCGTGGACCGGGAGAAGGCGGTGACGGCATTGAAGTGGCTCAACCGTGAAATGGACCATCGCTACGAGATGATGGCTGCGGTGAATGCAAAGGATATTACTGCCTATAATAAAAGTCCCAGGGTGGAGAGGCCATTCCCCCACATGTTGCTGGTCATCGATGAGCTTGCTGACCTGATGGCTACCGCCCTTGAGGAGGTGGAGCGCATGCTGTGCCGCCTTGCCCAACTGTCTCGAGCCACCGGCATTCATCTCATTGTCGCCACCCAGCGCCCTTCGGTGGATGTGGTTACCGGCCTGATAAAGGCCAACTTTCCGGCGCGCATCAGCTTTGCGGTGGTCTCACAGGTGGACTCGCGTACCGTCCTGGACACCGGCGGTGCCGAGAAGCTACTGGGTCGGGGGGACATGCTCTTTCTGCCCCCCGATGCTCCCAAACCGAAGCGGCTCCAGGGAAGCTTTGTTACCGAGGCCGAGGTAGAGAGGCTGGTAAGCTTCTGGGTGAGCCAGCAACCGCAGGAGGCCTATGTCTCACAACTGGTTCAGGAAGTGGGTCAGGAATCTGCCGACGTCTCCCATGAGGACCCCCTTTTGGAGAAGGCGAAGCGTCTCACCATGGAGCATCGCAGTATTTCCACCTCTTTCCTGCAAAGGCGGTTGGGCATCGGCTACCCGCGGGCGGCGCGGATTATGGACATCCTGGAGCAGCAGGGCGTGGTTGCCCCGGGGGAGCCGGGGAAGTCGCGGAAGGTGCAGGGGGAGTGAATGAAGGGAGGTTTTAGGTAAATTGATGAAGGGATTTTTCGAACGGATTAGCCGCCGGCGCCGGGAAATGGCGCAGAGAGGGGTGCTGGCTGAAATAGAGAACTGCCTCTATTGCGGAATGGATCTTACCTCTGCCGAGCTTTTTGAGCGCTATCGCATTTGTCCCGGTTGCCAGTTTCATTATCTTCTCCCCGCCTACGAGCGGATAGGGCTTCTGGCAGATAGCGGCAGCTTCATAGAGATAAACCGCTCTCTGGCATCCCTTGACCCCCTCTCTTTCTCCGGGGATTCCTCCTACAAGAAGCGCGTATTCGATGCGCAGAAGAGGACCGGCCTATCCGAGGCAGTGGTTACCGGCGTTTGCCAGATCGAGGGCACCCTTACGGTTTTGGTAGTGCTGGACTTCGGCTTTTTGGGTGGGAGTATGGGTTGCGTAGTGGGGGAGAAGGTGACCCTTGCCTTTGAGCATGCCCTCAGGAAGAGGCTTCCGCTGGTGGCGGTGGTCTCCAGTGGGGGTGCCCGCGTGCAGGAAGGGGTGCTCTCCCTGATGCAGATGGCGAAGACGTCGGCGGCAGCCAAGCAGTTATATGCTGCCGGCCTTCCCTTCATATCGGTGCTGACCAACCCCACCACGGGGGAGGTCTATTCCAGCTTTGCCAACCTTGCCGACATCATCATCGCCGAGCCCCATGCCCTTATCGGCTTCGCCCCCTTAAAGCTGGTGATGGAGACCGAGGGCAGGGAGCTTCCCCCGGATTCTCACACCGCTGAGTCTCACCTGAGGCATGGGATGATTGACTGTATCGTGGAACGCACCAGGCAGCGTGATTTACTGGCCATTCTGCTCGACCTGCTCTCTTCCAAGTATCGACTGACCCGGAGGAGGAGGTTCGGACCCTATCCCCCGATAGTTCCGGAGCGCGAGTCGGCATGGCAGAGCGTCCAGCTAGCTCGCCATGCGGAGCGACCCACCTCCCTGGACTATATTGGCAGGATTACCACGAGCTTTATCGAGCTTCACGGCGACCGCTGCTACGGCGATGATGAATCCGTGGTATGTGGCCTGGGGGACATCGGTGGCGAGGCGGTGGTGATCATCGCTCAAGAGAGGGGCCATGGTGAGCAGGGGAAATCGGGGCGGCCCTACCCTGAGGGCTTCCGCAAGGCGCAGCGGGCGATGAGCCTGGCAGCCAAGTTTATGCTCCCCGTTATCACCTTAATCGATACCCCGGGGGCTTATCCCGGGCTGGAGGCTGAGGAGCGGGGGATAGGGAGCGCTATCGCCCAATGCCTGGCCCAGATGTCTGACCTGCCCACGCCGATAATCGCTGCCATCATTGGTGAGGGGGGCAGCGAGGCGGCGCTTGCTTTCGGGGTTGCCGACCGCACCCTCATGATGGAGAATGCCATTTTCTCGGTGATCCCTCCGGAGCGGGCTGCTGTCCTGCTCTATCGAGACGCGAGCAGGGCGGATGAGGTAGCCCCTGCCCTGAGGCTCACCTCTGAGGACTGTATAAAGCTCGGCGTGGTGGATGTGCTGGTGCCTGAGCCCCGGGGAGGGGCGCATGTCGCCCCCGATGAGGCAGCGCGCCAGCTCAAGAAGTTTCTCTTAAATGAGCTGGTTCAGGTGCAAGGGGTCTCTGCTGCCAGGCTGGTAAGGGCGCGCTCCAACAAGTTTCGCGCTATGGGGCGTTACAGCTCTCGTGTGAGCGTTGCCATCTCCAAGGAGAGCGCTCAGCTTCAGGAATTCCTCTCACAGAGGCTGGAGGAGTTAAAGGAGTATCTCCCCTCGAGGGCGGAGGAGGTTCCCCTGGAAGAGGAGAAGGAACCGTTACCGGGGGACGGATAGCCTCGCTTACTTCGCCTTGCCCCTCAGCCGCTTGAGGACAGCATCCCGATATACTCTCGCCAGGCTCTTGCCGTGCTTTGGCATCCTTTCCCGTTTCTTCCGCAGGCGATTCTCGCGCCGCTCCTGCCTGGTCTTTTCGTTCATGGGAAAAATGAGCCTCTAGTTATTATTCGGAGACTGCTGCAATAGTATCAATCAACCCCCTAATCCCCCAATCTTGGGGGACTTTTAAAAGCTGCCCCGATATAATCGGGGCAGCTCTTCACTCCATATCCCTTCTCAGCTCGACGATGCGGTCCCTGAGCAGCGCCGCCTTCTCGAACTCCAGGTCCCTGGCTGCCTTTTTCATCTGAGATTCCAGTTCCTTTATCAGGCGCAGCATCTCATCCCTGGGTATGGGGGTAGCGGTATAGGGGGTGCGGGTCTCTGCCACCACCCTCACCCGGTCGGTGATATCCTTGATAGCCTTCTTGATCCCCTGTGGGGTGATGCCATGCGCCTGGTTATATTCTAGCTGGATACTGCGGCGGCGGCAGACCTCATCCATGGCCGCCTTCATCGAGCCGGTGATGGTATCTGCATACATTATTACGTTCCCCTCGATGTGGCGGGCGGCGCGCCCCATGGTCTGGATCAGCGAGTCGCGCGATCTCAGAAAGCCCTCTTTATCGGCATCGAGGATAGCTACCAGGCTCACCTCGGGAAGGTCGAGCCCCTCGCGAAGCAGGTTGATGCCGACCACCACATCGTAGACGCCCAGCCTCAGGTCGCGCAGGATCTCCACCCGCTCCAGGGTATTGATCTCAGAGTGCAGGTGATGGGTCTTGATCCCCATCTCCTTCAGGTAATCGGAGAGCTGCTCTGCCATTCTCTTGGTCATGGTGGTTACCAGGCAGCGCTCCCCCCGCTCCACACGAGTCCTTATCTGCTCCATGAGGTCATCGACCTGCCCCTTTGTCGGCTTGACCTCGATGCTGGGCTCCAGTAGCCCGGTGGGCCTGATTAGCTGCTCCGCGATCTGCTCGCTGTGCTCATACTCGTAGGGGCCGGGGGTTGCCGAGACATAGATTGCCTGACTAACGTGCTCGGCGAACTCTGCAAAGTTAAGCGGGCGGTTGTCCAGCGCTGAGGGCAGGCGAAAGCCGTACTCCACCAGCGTCTCCTTCCGCGAGCGGTCGCCGTGATACATGCCGCGCACCTGGGGCAGGGTCATGTGCGACTCATCGACGAAGAGGAGGAGGTCATCGGGGAAGTAGTCGAGCAGCGTCCAGGGGGGGCTCCCCGCTGCCCTTCGTGACAGGTGACGCGAGTAGTTCTCCACCCCGGTGCAGTAGCCCGCCTCCTGGAGCATCTCGATATCATAGTTGGTCCTGGCATCAAGCCTGGCCGCCTCAAGGGGCTTCCCCTGCCCCCGTAGCTCCTCCAGTCTCTGCTCCAGCTCCGCCTTTATGTCCTCGATGGCCGCCATCATCTTGTCGGGGGAGGTTACGAAGTGCTTCGCCGGGTAGATTTCTACGAAGTCACGCTCCGCCAGCAGCTCGCCGGTCAGCGGGTCGACCTCCACGATGCGCTCGAGCTCATCCCCGAAGAACTGCACCCTGACCGCCAGCTCCTCGTATGCTGGCTGAATTTCCAGCGTGTCGCCGCGGATGCGGAAGCGGCCGCGGGTGAAGTCTATATCGTTTCTTTGGTACTGCATGTTAACCAGTTGGCGGGCGATGCGGTCTCGATTCCTCTTTTCGCCTCTGGTGAGGCTCAACACGAAGCCGTGGTACTCTTCGGGGGAGCCCAGGCCGTAGATACAGGATACCGAGGCCACGATGACAACATCCCTTCGGGTGAAGAGCGCCCTGGTGGATGAGTGGCGCATCTTATCGATCTCCTCATTAATATCGCTCTCCTTCTCGATATAGGTATCGGTTCTGGGGATATAGGCCTCGGGCTGGTAGTAGTCATAGTAGCTGACGAAGTACTCCACGGCGTTATCGGGAAGGTACTCCTTGAACTCCGTGGCGAGCTGGGCGGCGAGGGTCTTGTTGTGGGACATCACCAGGGTGGGCCTTTGAACCCGCTCGATGACGTTGGCCATGGTGAAGGTCTTGCCGCTGCCGGTCACGCCCAGCAGCGTCTGGTGCTTATAGCCGCGCTCCAGCCCCTCCACCAGCCTGTCCACCGCCTGGGGCTGGTCCCCGGTAGGCCGAAAATCGGAAACGATCTTGAACGAGGGCATTTTTTGTGCTTGCTCCGGCATGACTCAAAGGCCTCACCTTACTATTTTAGCCACGGCCGGTTATAAAGGCAACTGCTACTTGCTGAGGGTTCTGCTCGGTTATGGTTGACGATTTTGGGGAGCAATTTTTATAGAGAAATAAGGTAGGTTATGTTATCATGCGACAACAGTGCGATATAAGCGCCAGCATGTAGATCTGTCGATATTTACAGTGATAATTGCCCTGATACTACTTGTTATCTATGTGCTGTCATCAGTAAGAAAAATGTTTTACGTAGTGTCTACAATGCGTCTATGACAGCAATTGCTCCAACAACAATGAGGTAAATAGCGACAACCCAATTAAGAAGCTTCGGTTTTATCAATATCAGTACCCCAGCAACGATAGCGATTATTCCCGCAACAAGACCAGTAATTTCCATAGCATATCTCCTTTCCGCTTTTATTATTGTATTGGTTTTGCTTCAACTCTAATGCTTTTACTTTCTCACTCTCACTCGCTGTGCCAGCCAGATAATTGCGAGAACAATTGCGACAACAATTAATATATGGATCAGCCCACCCCCAAAGGAGAAGACAAAACCCAGCACCCACAAAATCAAGAGAATAACAACGATAAATACTAATAAATTCCAGAGCATATCACCCTCCTTTCATTATACGGAAATAGCAGGAACTCAGCCAAGTACAACAGCCGGTGGCTAGCTTAGTACCACCAGAGTCATCTTTACCTGAAATATGCACCTTTTTCCGGCACTTCATGCAATATGCTTGAATCAGTTCACCTCCTTTCCCATATGTGCGCGTGGATTATGGAACATTTGCTATGGAAATGTCAATAGTCCGAATTGCCTCATAATTATTGTTACCGAAGATGGTATCATTGCTTGATAGGGTTAAAATAGTATCGGCTACTTGTTCTTTGACTGGCAACTTGAACCTGATTTCCAGTTTGCCGTCCTTAAACAATACAAAGCCTTGGAGTAAGGTAAGAAGTAGCTGCTTTTTCTGGTCGGCGGATATATGATGGAAGCCGAAGAAGCGGAACCGGTCAAGCTCGTGTAGCTGAGCCTTGAAGGCTTGCCACACCTCAACTGAGTTGGCTTGAAGGTGCTCAGCCTGAGCAAGCTCTTGTTGCAGGTGTGCTTCTTCGGAGTTTATCACAGTAAGCTGGATTTCGGCTTCTGCCTCGTTGATATATCCCTTCCGCAGAATGGTCAGGATTCGTTGCTTTTCCACTGGGAAGTGTTCTAGCTCAACACTAATTTTACTTATGGCTTTCTGCCTATCATCCCGCCCATTATCAAGTCGCTCAATAAGCGCCTCATAACTCCCATTAACATAGCCCGACAACACGCCGTTAACCTCGTCCCAGATGTAATCTTCAATCAAGTCCAACTGCCAGTTTTGAGGTTTATAGCACCGATAAATATGAGGAAAGCGCCTCTGATTGAGACAATACATATACCGATAACCCATACCGTTGGTTGTGCAACATAGCCGCCCGCCACATACTCCACATTGGCCCATGTGCTGAAGGATATATGTCCTGTCTGACCTGGTTGAGCCCCGGTTTCCTCGTTTGTTTTCTAAAAGCCTTTGTTGCACACGTTCAAACAGGTCATCGTCAATAATTCGGGGATAGCTCAAAGATACGGGATTGTTAGCAGGCACAAGCCTATTGCCTCTCCGTGTCAATTTCCCATAAGCTCCGCTACCTGTGTAACATCTATTCCTCAGCATTTCTGAGACCTCTTGTGGTGTCCAGCCCTGACTCCTTCGCTTAGTAGGTATGGCTTGCTCGTTTGCCCATCTACACCAGCTTGAAGCCGTTTTTCCTTCATCCACCCACTGGAAAAGACCCAGAACAACGCCAGCCTCAGCCTCATCTATCTCCAATTTGCCAGTATAGTCCGGTGACGTCTTATCACAATTGTAGCGATACCCATACTTTACAAAACCACCACCCCATTTACCGATTTCCCTAGCGTTAGCTCGTTTACCACTGACGAGTCGATCCGTCATGCTCTCGACGTCCTGCTCAGCTACCCATGCCCACAAACCAACCGTCCGTCTAGTTAGAGGCTGAAGCACGCCTTCGATATCGACATCAGTTTCATCTAAAACTTTGGCTAATTTTGCCGCTGGGGTCAAGCCTCGGAACAATCGGTCAGGTCGCCAAACAATGATTTTTTCAAACAACCCTGCCTTGGCATCCTTTAACATCTGCTCAAATTGTAGCCTGCCCTTTTGAGCATCACGCCCCGACTGAATATCAACGTAGGTTTTTACGACAACGTCCTCCTGACGGCGGGCGTGATTTTGACAATCTTCTATTTGTGTTTCAATACTGAATTTGTTGTCTGCCTGCTCTTGGGAGCTGACCCGTGCGTATATTACTGTTTTCATTTTTCTCTACCCCCTTCTCAAATTTTATTGAAAATTTTGTGGATAATATAGAAATCATTCCCCTTCATCTATCTCATACCACCGCTTGATAAACGCTTCTACATCATCTTGCTTAATAAAAATCTTCCTCCCAGGACCATGTCTAACAGCCTTCAAACCATCACGAGTAACCCATGACCGCACCGTATTCGGGTGAAAGCCGTACTTCTTACTTATACGCTTGACTGACAGCATATTCTGTAGTATATTCTTCTTCCTTTTGAACTTTTGAGTAGGTGTCATAATATCTATCTCCACCATTATATTATACTATATGTGAAGCACATAGCAAGAGGCTAATTGTGAGCACTATGTAATAATAAACTTCACAAGATTATAATAACATAAAAGCCATACAAAGTCAAGTGTTTTTCTCTCAAACGCTTTGGTGTGTCGATGAGGATAGGTGCATTGGAGTAGATTATCTGCTAGGGGATTAATGGGCTGCCTCTGCTTCTGAGATAGCCATGACTTCTCTATCCTTCTTTTATAATCCGGTCAATGATTTTTTCAACAGCTTCAGGATTACCCGCTTTCACCTCAACAAATTTCAGGAATTTTAGTGCATTATTAATTCTCCTGACTCTATCTGATACATGCTTATCTACCGGGCTTAACTGTCCCACTAACAGATGTTCTTTCAACAGATGCCTTTGTAGAAATTCAGTTAACGCCTTGTCTTGCAAGGTTATTGCAAGTTCACCTAAGCCCAACTCTAAGGCATGTTCGGCAAGAGTGTAGAGAGGAGTTTCTAGATATTCAGCCAGAAATTTAAACCGGTCGATCAAGACGACATCACAGGCAAAGTTCAGCTGTTTTCTGCCAATTTCTGTCTTAGAATATCGTTTTTCCAGTTTCTTTTTGTATTTCTTTGGTATCCACATTTAATATTCCTAGTAACTTTTCCTATAAATATTGAGTTTAATAACAACATTTCAATGTAAAATTCGTGGTTTCCAACGCCATAAATGTAATAACCAATGAGTTTTTCAACGAATAATGAATCGTAATTGCGTATGAAAGGGTGAAAACACTAAAAAGAGTTCTTTATCCCTTAAGCTGAGCCCGCTAGCAAGGCTCAACATTGAAGGGATCGAGGTTACTCCTCTTGTTCGTCAGCCTGCTCGACTAAATCATCGAAGACCACACCAGGAATATGGATGTCTTCGGGGTTAGCTCCGAGCTTCTCGACATCTTCCACCAAATGTTTCAATGTTGGCATGTCTTGACCTCCTTTCTTCAAGCTTCAAATACATTTTACACGCCCTTATTTTCTGTTAGCGCTTTGTCACAGGTGAATATCAAGGCCTTCTTAAACTTGGAAGGCATGCCCAGATAGCGAAACAGGCCTCATGAGAAGCCTCCCTACAATAATCCCCATTTTTGTAAGGATTTTCCCCACAACAATAAATACATACTTTCCCCACAAAAAATACATACTTTCCCGACAGACAAATGGCGCATCTTGTGTTACCGTTACTATGAGCGTTTAACCATAGGCGCTTCTTTATAAATCGCCACAGACGGGTAAAACTGAGGATTCACATACAAAAGAATATCGGATAAGGAAGTATGGTGAATCTATGGTTTTGCCCAAAACAAACCTTTAAGCGGGGCGTATAAGCCTATCGCTGAAGGTTTTTTTATTTAAACTTCACTTTATATTCTGCTTAAAACTTGTCGCATTCTTCTCGGACAGCTCTTGATCAGAGTAGTACCTAAGACAAAATAAGCTAAAGGAGGAAGTGATGATTAGGAAGCATGTATATACTTCTCTTTATGGTTTGGCCCTAGCGGTCGTTCTAGTGACTTTATTGACTATGATAATACCTGCCTCCGCTGCCAATGCCGATGAAACGGCTGTAGAGGCCTGGGTTGCACGCTACGACGGCCCGGCAAGCGATAATGACATGGCTACAGCGCTGGCCGTTGATGACTCAGGAAATGTCTACGTCACTGGCTTCAGCTATGGCGATGACACCTGCGAAGACTACGTCACGGTGAAGTACGATAGCGAGGGTAACGAGCTGTGGGTTGCACGCTACGACGGCCCAGCAAGCTACGATGAGGAACCTCAGGACATAGCCGTGGACAGCTCAGGAAATGTGTACGTCACCGGCTACAGCTACGGTGACGACATGTCCCAGGATTACGCAACTGTGAAGTACGATAGCGAGGGTAACGAGCTGTGGGTTGCACGCTACGACGGCCCGGGAAACGATAACGACGAGGCTTGGGACATAGCCGTGGATGATTCAGGAAATGTCTACGTCACTGGCTTCAGTTATAGTTACATTAGCTCCGAAGACTACGCAACTGTGAAGTACGATAGCGAGGGTAACGAGCTGTGGGTTGCACGCTACGACGGCCCGGGAAACGATAACGACGAGGCTTGGGACATAGCCGTG
>Ga0307378_10000407_pt1 | contig 75336 bp, 55 predicted proteins | sample UN1MG_FD_202238 | JGI IMG/M metagenome (GOLD analysis project Ga0307378, IMG submission 202238) | Soil microbial communities from Risofladan, Vaasa, Finland - UN-1 | ecosystem: Environmental > Terrestrial > Soil > Coastal area > Acid sulfate soil | place: Finland: Risofladan, Vaasa | collected... | reverse complement strand
GGGCGTTCTGTCGCCCCTACGGGGCTTGCCTGTGCGGTGCCTGGCGATCCCACGGCTTACGCCGTGGGCTACCATCTGACGCCCCTGACGGGGCTGGGAGCGCGCCTGCTCAGACTGGGCTGTCACACGACGCCCTTGCAGGGCTTCCAACCGCCGAGTGGCCAAACTGGGGGCGCGAGATGGGCGCGGCGGGCTTGACAGGGCGGTGCGGAAGTGTATGCTCTGGCTCGTGAGTGTGTGGCCATTCAGGGCGGGGGGGTGCGAGGCGAGCGATGGCGAAGATCGGCGTGGGGGTGGTGGGCTGCGGCGGGATGGGCGCGGCGCTGGCTCAGGGGCTGGCGGGGCTGGAGACGGCCCAGGTGGTGGCGGCCTGCGACGAGGTGCCCGAGAAGGCGAAGGAGCTTGCCGCCAAGCACGGGGCCACGGACTACGCGAGCTACGCGGAGCTTCTGGCCGACAAGGCGGTGCAGGCGGTGGCCGTGGCGTCGCCGCAGTTCGCCCACGCGGCGAACACGGTGGCGGCGGCGCAGGCGGGGAAGCACGTGTTCTGCGAGAAGCCGATGGCGGTGACGCTGGAGGACTGCGATGCGATGATCGAGGCGTGCGCCGATGCGGGGGTGAAGCTGATGATCGGCCAGGTGTGCCGCTACCACGCCATGCACGGCAAGGTGCGCGAGCTGGTGCGGGGCGGGGAGTTCGGCCGGGCCATCTGCATGACCGTGCACCGGCTCGGCGGGCAGTGGGGCGGGGCCTACACGCAGCCCTGGCGCCTCCAGCGCGAGATGTGCGGCGGCACGCTCCTGGAGATCAACGCCCACGAGATCGACTTCCTGCGCTGGGTGTGCGGCGACGTGGAGGCGGTGTACGCTGCGGGCGGGCTCTACGTGGACAAGCGGCTCGACTACCCCGACCTGACCCTGGTGACCCTGCACTTCGCCAGCGGGGCCAAGGGCCTGCTCCACACGGGGCAGGTGAGCGCGATGGGCGGCTACGGCGGGCGGGTGGATTGCGAGCGCGGCTCGCTCGTCTTTCCCGCCATCTGGGGCGCGAACGCAGGCATCCACGTCTGCAAGACGGGCGAGAAGCCCACCTTTCTCCCCGCCGACGAGCTGAAGGTGGAGGACCCCGTGCGGCACGAGTTGCGGGACTTCGTCGAGAGCGTGCTGAACGGCACGGAGCCGCCTGTGCCCGGGGCGGAGGGTCGGGCGGCGGTGGAGGTGGGGGTGGCGGCCTATCAGTCCATCGAGTGTGGTGAGACGGTGCCGCTGCCGCTGTGAGGCTCTGCCATTTTGGCAGCGAGGCATCTGCCTGCGTGACAGTTGGCGAGCACAGGTTCCAGATTCCAGATTCCAGATTGCCGATTGGGGGCCAGCGGGCAGCGGAGGCATAAGAGCTTGTGGGTACGATGGTTGCGTCGAGCCATTTGACACTCGTCCGTGGGCTGGACAGGTCGGGCGTGTGCGGCGCGGCCGTGCGAGCGACGTTCGGCACGACGTTTGCTCCCTATTGGCGCATTCGGCGGGTGTGCCCCTAGCCGCCGAGGGAAGCGCGAGACGCCAATGGTCGCCAGCCCAACCAGGGAAGCCAGCCGGCTCGGCCGGGGTCGCCTGCTCATCGCCGAGCAGGAGGACGATCTCCGGGAGGAGCTGGACTCGCTGTTCTGCACGGAGGGCTACGAGACGCACGTGGCGGCCGACGACGACGAGGCCGTGGAGATCGTGCGGCACGAGACGATAGACGTGGTGATCCTGTCGCTCGAGCTTCCGCGCGGTGGGGGCCTGGGCCTGCTGCGGGTGATCCGCGGCGTCGCGGGGCCGAGGGTACCCTGCGTGCTCACGGCCGCCGAGGTGTCGGGGCGCCTGCAAGTGGACGCCCTGCTTGAGGATGTATTCACGGTAGTGCCGAAGCCGCCCGACGACTCGCTGCTCAAGCGCGTGGTCGAGCTGGCGCTCCGGCGCTTCCGTGTGTTCTGAGGTCCGGTCCGCGATCGAGCCACCCCAGGAGGAAGGCAAACCGATGGCGAAAGAGCCGAAGATCAAGCCGCTGGGCGACCACATTGTGGTGAGGCGACTCGAGGCCGAGGAGAGGACGGCGGGCGGCATCGTGCTGCCCGACACGGCCAAGGAGAAGCCGAAGCAGGGCGAGATCGTCGCCGTCGGCGACGGCGCGCTCACCGAGGACGGCAAGAGGCTGCCCATGCGGGTGAAGAAGGGCGACCGCATCGTGTTCACCACGTATGCGGGCACCGAGATCAAGCTGGGTGATGAGGAACTCCTCATCCTGCGCGAGGACGACGTGCTGGGGATCATCAGGCAAGACTAAGGAGCACCCGCGAATGGCCGCTAAGAAGATGGCGTTCGACCAGGAGGCCCGCGAGGCCATCCGGGCCGGCGTACGGAAGCTGGCCCATGCCGTCAAGATCACCCTCGGCCCCCGAGGACGCAACGTGGTGATCGAGAAGAGCTTCGGCGCGCCCACGGTGACGAAGGACGGCGTGACGGTGGCGAAAGAGATCGAGATCGAGGACGTCCACGAGAACATGGGCACCCAAATGGTGCGCCAGGTGGCCTCGAAGACCAGCGACGTGGCGGGCGACGGCACGACCACGGCCACCGTGCTCGCCGAGGCGATCTTCGAGGAGGGACTGAAGAACCTCGCGGCCGGCGCCGATGCCATGGCCCTCAAGCGCGGCGTGGACAAGGCGGTGGACGCCGTGGTCGAGGACCTCCGGCGCATGAGCCAGAAGGTCAAAGGCCGCAAGGAGATCGCCCAGGTGGCTGCCGTCGCCGCCAACAACGACAAGGCCATCGGCGACATGCTCGCACAGGCCATGGAGCGCGTGGGCAAGGACGGCGTGATCACGATCGAAGAAGGCAAGACGATGGAGACCGCCGTGGACTGGGTGGAGGGGATGCAGTTCGACCGCGGCTACATCTCGCCCCAGTTCGTCACGAACCCCGAGACGATGGCGTGCGAGTTCGAGAACCCCTTCATCCTCATCCACGAGGAGAAGATCTCGGCGATCCGCGACCTGGTGCCCGTGCTGGAGAAGGTGGCCAAGGCGGGGAGGCCGCTCCTCCTGATCGCCGAGGACGTGGAGGGCGACGCGCTGGCGACGCTGGTGGTGAACCGGCTGCGCGGCACGCTGGCGGTGTGCGCGGTGAAGGCCCCCGGGTTCGGCGACCGCCGGAAGGCGATGCTCGAGGACATCGCGCTGCTCGTCGGCGGCAAGGCCCTGTTCAAGGACCTGGGCGGCAAGCTCCAAAACGCCCAACTCGAGGAGCTGGGCACGGCGAAGAAGGTGGTGATCGAGAAGGAGAACACCACGATCATCGAGGGCGGCGGCACGGCCGACGCCTTGAAGGGCCGCATCGCCCAGATCCGCCACGAGATCGAGACGACGACCTCCGACTACGACCGCGAGAAGCTCGAGGAGCGGATGGCCAAGCTGGCCGGCGGCGTGGCCGAGGTGCGGGTCGGCGCGGCCACCGAGGTCGAGATGAAGGAGAAGAAGGCGCGGATCGAGGACGCGCTGCACGCCACCCGGGCCGCCATCGAGGAGGGCATCCTGCCCGGCGGCGGCGTGGCCCTTCTGCGGGCCGCCCGGTGCCTCGGCAAGGTGAAGGCCAAGGGCGACGAGAAGGTGGGCGTGGACATCGTGCGCCGCGCCCTGAGCTCGCCCGCCTTCCAGATCGCCGCGAACGCGGGCGAGAGCGGCAACGTGGTGATCCATCGCATCCTGGAGAGCGACGACGATGCGTTCGGCTACGACGCCCTGGCCGATCGCTACTGCGACCTGGTCGAGGCGGGGATCATTGACCCGACCAAAGTCGTCCGCGTCGCCCTTCAGAACGCGGCGAGCGTGGCGGGCCTGCTGCTGACGACCGATGCCCTGGTGGCCGAGGTGCCCGAGAAGAGGCCGGCGCCCGGCGGCCCTCCGGGCGGCATGGGCGGAATGGGCGGGATGGGCGGTGGCATGGGCGGGATGGGCGGCGGCATGGGGATGGGTGGCTTCTAAGCGAGGGACGTGACGATGGCCAAAGCGAAAGGTCCCGCGGGGGCAGCGGCCCCGCTGCTGGCCCCGAGGGTCGTGGGCTACGTGGGCTACGGCCTGAGCTGTGCCGCGGCGGCGGCGTGCGGCGTGCTCGCTGTCGTGGGCGTGTTGCGCGGCAGCGCCGGCGGCGCCCTGCTGCTTCGCGCGCTCTTGTTCCTTCCCGTGGCGCTGCTGGGGTGGGCGCTGTTCCATGACTTCGTGCGGCTGAAGGACTGGGCGGTGGCGCCCGAGGTGCCGCTGGGGCTGAAGCTGCTGGGGAACCTGGGCCGCGTCGTGGGCTCGCTGGGCGCCGCGAGCTGCGTGGCGCTGGCCGTGATGACCGCGGTGCTGCCGAAGGAGCCGCAGCCCGGCCTGGCGGCGCTCTTCGTGCTCGGCATCTTCGTCTCGATGCTGGTGCGCACGCTGGGCGCGGCGATCGCCGAGCTGCGCACGTGGGCGCGCCCGGGCAGCCTGGCGGTGACGGGCTTCGCCGTCGCCCTCCTGGTCGTGGCGCTGATCTTCAACCTCACGAAGTGGAAGGCCGCGGGGGCCACGCTCCCGCTCGCGCTCTTCCTCGGCTCGGCCGCCGTGCTGTTCCTCTTCCTGCTGGTGTACCTCAACCTGCCGCCCGTGGTGGATGCATTCGAGTCCCGGCGGCTGTAACCGTGAGGCAGGAGGTGCCGGTTGATCGAAGTTGACCATCTGACGAAGCGGTTCGGCAAGATCGTGGCCGTGGACGACGTGTCGTTCCGCGTGGACGAGGGTGAGGTGGTGGGGTTCCTGGGGCCGAACGGCGCCGGGAAGTCCACCGTCATGCGCATCCTCACGGCCTTCTCGCCCGCCACGGCGGGCACGGTGCGCGTGGCCGGCTTCGACCCCTTCTGGGAGTCCATGCAGGTGCGCCAGCGGGTGGGCTACCTGCCCGAGAACGTGCCGCTCTACCGCGAGATGCGGGTGAGCGAGTACCTGTTCCACCGCGCGCGGCTCAAGGGGGTGCCGGCCTGCGAGCGCAAGCGGCGGATCGGCGAGGTGCTCGACCGCTGCGGCATCAACGAGGTGGCGCACCGCGTGATCGGCCAGCTCTCGAAGGGCTACCGCCAGCGCGTGGGCCTCGCCGACGCCCTGGTGAACGACCCGCCGATCCTCATCCTCGACGAGCCGACCGTGGGCCTCGACCCCAACCAGGTGCGCCTGGTGCGCGAGATGATCAAGGACCTGGGCGAGCGCCGCACCGTGCTGCTGTCCACCCACATCCTCTCCGAGGTCGAGATGATCTGCCCCCGCATCATCATCATCAGCGGCGGCCGCATCGTCGCCGAGGACAAGACGGCCAACCTCAAGGACCGCCTCGGGCCCGCCCTCGAGGACGTGTTCACGAAGCTCACGACGACCGCCGACGTGGTGGGGCACGAGAGGGCCGAGGAGGTGCAGGCATGAAGAACGTCGCCACCCTCACCAAGCGCGAGCTGGTCGCCTACTTCCTCTCGCCCATGGCCTACATCATCCTCACCGTGTTCCTCGTGCTGATCGGCTACCTGTTCTTCGAGTTCCTCACGTTCTCGCGTCGCGCCGACATGACGCAGATCCTGGGCTTCATGGGCTTCATCTGGATCTTCATCATGCCGCTGATGACGATGCGGCTGTTCGCCGACGAATTCGAGAGCGGGACCATCGAGACCCTGATGACGGCGCCCGTGACGACCTTCGAGGTCGTGGTGTCGAAGTACCTCGCGGCGCTCACGTTTCTCCTGGTGCTGATCCTGCCGACCATGCTCTACGCGGCGACCCTGTTCGTGTACGGCAAGCCCGACCCCGGGCCGATCGTCGCCGGCTACCTGGGGCTGTTCCTGCTCGGGGCCTTCTACCTGGCCGTGGGCATGGTGGCCTCGGCGTGCGTGCGCACCCAGATCGCCGCCGCCGTCATCTGCATCGTGCTCCTGCTGCTCCTCTACATCCTGGGCTACATCATCCGCCCGGAGGCGGTGGACCCCTTCTCGAAGGCCCTCCGCTACATCTCCTTCTCGCAGCACTTCTTCGGGGCCTTCACGAAGGGGATTGTGGACACGCGCGACGTGTTGTACTTCCTCACGACCAGCCTGTTCTGCATTTTCCTGACGACGGTCATCGTCACCGTCCGCAGGTGGAGGTGAGCGCCGTGACCGAACAGCGAGTTGGGACCAACGCGCAGCCGAACGTGGGCGCCCTGGTGGTGGCACTGGCGGGCCTCGTGGCGACGGGAGTGGGCGTCGCCGTGTTCGCCGGCAAGGCGAAGGACCCCGCAGCCGTCGGAGCGAGCACGCTCCTGGCCGTCCTGAGCCTGCTCGTGGGCGCGGCCCTGGTCGAGGTCGGCTCGTGGATGAACGCCGCCTTCTACCGCGCCCTGGAGAAGGCGCCCTACCGCCGCTGGGTCGAGGCCGGCGGCGGCGTGGCCCTCGTGGCCGGCATCGTGGTGCTGGGCAACTGCCTGGCGTTCTACTGGACGGGGACCTCGGCCGTGCCCGTGGCGGGCATCGTGATCGGGCTGCTGCTCCTCGAGCTGGCCCTGGCCGCCGAGCACCGCACGATCATGCGCGTGTGCACGGGGCCGGCCTTCCCCCTCACGCTGATCGTCCTGGGCGCCGCGCTCCTGGGCGTCCTGGGGCTCGGCCTGGTCAGCTACCTCAACGTGCGGCACTATCGCCGCGTGGACCTCACGCGCACCGGCTTCTACAGCCTGAGCAGCCAGACGACCGAAATCCTCCGGAGCGTGCAGCGGCCGCTGCGCATCATCGCCACCATGGTCCGCCACCCCAACCCCCAGGGGCCGGAGGACGAGTTCCGCAACTTCGTCCGCAGCCGCGTGGGCGAGCTCCTCGAGGAGTACGAGAGCCAGTCGCGCCACGTCGAGTACATCCCCCTGAACATCTACGCCGCCCCCGAGGCGGCCGACAAGCTGGGCAAGGAGCTGAAGACCGAGCTGCTGGCCGACAGCGTGGTCTTCGCCTTCGGCAGCGGCCGCGACGTGAAGACGAAAGTCGTCGAGTTCGCCGAGATCCTCACCCCGCCCAACCCGATGTCCGGCCAGCCGCCCCAGTTCAAGGGCGAGGAGGTCTTCACCGGCGCCCTCCAGACCCTGCTGGAGGAGAAGGGCACCCGCGTCTACTTCGTCATCGGCCACGGCGAGAAGAGCATAGACGACTACGAGCTCAGCGGCCTCTCCGCCATCGTCGAGCGCGTGCGCGGCGACAACTGCGAGGCCAAGACGTGCACGCTGCCGGAAATCCCCGACGACTGCGACGTGCTGGTCCTCGCCGGGCCGAGGATGCCGCTGAAGCCCGACGAGGTGGACGCGGTGCGCAGCTACCTCACGAGCCGCCCGGAGGCAGGGCTCATCGTGATGCTCGACCCCGTGGTGGGCGAGGCCCTGCCGAGCGGCCTGGAGGCCCTGCTCCAGGAGAACGCCATCGAGGCCCGCACCATCGAGACGATCGTGGAGATCGGGCGCCAGGAAATCCTGCCCGGCATCGTGAGCCGCGGGCCGACCGTGACCGTGGAGGCCACCGACTACGGCGCCTCGCCGATGGCCATGAGCGGCCCGCCGCATCCCATCGCACGCGACATGAAGACCCTGCGCACCACGTTCCACATCGCCTGCCCGCTCGTGTCCACGGCGCCGCCGCGGCCCAGCCCCTACGGCGGGCCGCCCCAGGGCGACCCGTTCACCGCCGAGCTGGTGAAGACCTCGCCCCAGGCATTCTCGAAGGAGGGCCTCGACGCCGCGAGCCTGGGCCGCGTGCGGATCGACCGCGACCAGGACAAGACGGGCCCCTTCACCCTGGCGATCGCCCGGGGCATGACGAAGGGCCAGCAGCCGCCCATGCGGCAGCCCATGATGGCCCCGCCGCCCCAGGGCAAGCTGGTCGTGTTCGGCGACTCGGACTTCATCACGAACATGTACATCCAGCGGGGCGCGACGGGCAACTCGGCGCTCTTCCGCAACGCCGTGTCGTGGGCCGCGGGCAAGGAGTACAAGACCGGCATCCCGCCCAAGCCGCTCGCGCAGGAAGACGTGCTCGAGATGCCCAGCGACCAGCGCAACTTCGCCTGGTGGGCCACCGTGTTCGCCCCGCCGTTCCACATCCTCGTCATCGGCATCGTCGTCTGGTGGATTCGACGGAGGTAACGCCAGAAATCTGTTGGCACGCCAACTCGTGCTCGTCGTCGAATCCCTATCGCCATTCGACAGTTCCAAAGAGCTCGACGACGAGGACGACGACGACGACGAGAACGATGGGTTCTGAGAAATCCGGCACCCGCTTTCATCGGAGGTAAGTGTCCCATGGGCCTCAGGAAGATGCTCGTTCTCCTCGGCATCGGCTTCGTCGCCGTGCTCGCACTCGGCGCCTACATTCTCTTCGTCGAGAGCGCCGCTCCGACCACCGATGAGGCGCTCAAGGAGCGCAGCCTCGTCTTCCCCGTCAGGGACGAGAAGAACCGCACGATCCGCGACCTGGCGACGAAGCTCGAGATCCAGCGCGGCAAGGAGACCATGGTCCTCGAGAAGGCGAGCGCCCTGGAGTGGCGCCTCAAGCAGCCCGCCGACGCACGGGCCGACCGCTCCGCCGTCCTCTCGATCCTCGACGCCCTCCACAACCTCAAGCTCGAGGCCGAGCCGGTCCAGGCCACTGCCGACGAGCTGGCCAAATTCGGCCTCAAGGAGCCGCGCATCGCCGCCACCTTCTGGCTCGGCGACACGGCTCACGCCTTCGACGTCGGCTCCGAGGTCAAGGGCCAGAAATCCTACGAGAAGCGGGCCTACATCCGTCTCAAGGACGACTCGCGCGTCTTCGTCGTCGCCAACGACCTCGTCGAGAAGCTCGACAAGGAGCCGGCCGGCTTCCGCGACAAGAAGGTCTTCGAGCGCGCCCGCGACCCCGAGAAGGCCACGGCCCTCCGCCTCGTGAGCGCCAGCCGCACCCTCGAGCTGGAGAAGGGCGACAAGGCCTGGAGCCTCAAGAGCCCCGTGGCCGACCTCGCCGATGCCTCCAAGGTCTCCACCCTCCTCTCCAAGGCGCGCAACCTCGAGGTCGAGAAGTTCTTCTCCGAGGACCCCAAGAAGCTCGCCGAGTGCGGCCTCGACAAGCCTCAGCTCACCTGCGAGCTGAAGGCCGACGACGGCTCGGCCCTCACCCTCCTCGTCGGCAACGACGCCACGGAGAAGGACCACCTCTACGCCAAGCGCGGCGAGGAGCCCTCCATCTTCACCATCAAGAAGGACTTCCTCACCGACATGGAGCCGAAGCTGGACGACCTCCGCGACCGCAAGGTGGCCAGCTTCGACGACAGCGATGTCACCAGCATCGAGATCGCCCGCGGCACCGACACCTGGGCCGTCGCACGCGAGGCGAAGGACAAGGACTGGAAGCTCACGAAGCCCCGCGAGGCCAATGCCTATCAGAGCGGCGCGAGCGACCTGTTGCGGCACCTGGGCAAGCTCCGCGTCGGTCGCTGGATTGACGACCCGAAGGACCCCGCCCACGAGCACCTCAAGACCCCCGAGGCCGTGGTCCTCCTCGTGCGCGAGGCGAAGGGCACACCCGGCGCCAAGGCCCAGCCCCCCATCAAGCTCCTCTTCAGCGCCGTCGTGAAGAAGGAGAAGGAACAGCCCAAAGAGCCCGAGAAACCCAAGGAACCGCCCAAGGACGATAAGGACAAGAAGGAGCCCGAGAAGCCCAAGGAGAAGGAGTTCGAGGAGGGGCGCTACGTCCGCCGCGAGGGGCAGACCACCCTCCTCTACGTCGTCGGCGGCAAGGCCCCCGACGGCGCGTCCTACGACGAGAAGGACAGCGTCGAGGCCCTCAAGTCCCTGGGCGAGAGCCTCGACAAGGGCTACCTGGCCCTCCTCGACCGCAAGGTGTTCGACTTCAGGGAAAGCGCGGTCGCCCGCCTCGCCATCGAGCGCGACGCCACGAAACTCGCCCTCGAGAAGAAGGACGCCGACTGGAAGCTCACCAGCCCCGTCGCCCTCGACGCCGACAAGAACAGCGTGTCGAAGATCCTCGGCGCGATGGACGACTTGTCCGCCGACGAATACCTCGCCGAGAACCCCAAGCCCGAGGACCTCCAGCGCTACGGCCTCGACGCCCCCGCCCTCCGCCTCACCGCCACCATCGAGGAGGACGAGAAGAACGCGGAGGCCCAGAAGGCCGACGCCAAGGCCGACGAGAAGGCGAAGAAGGACGAGCCCAAGCCGGCCAAGAAGACCTCCACCAAGACCCTCCTCGTCAGCCGCAAGCTCGACGGCAAGACCTACGGCATGGAGCAGGGCGGCACCCTCGTCTTCAGCATCAAGTCCTATGATGCCGACGACCTCCGCAGCGAGGTCATCTCGACGACGCTCGGCGACTTCGTCGAGGGCGACGCAACCTCGCTCACCATCGCTCACCGCGGCAAGCCCGAGGTCGTCATCGAGAAGGAGAAGGACAAGGACACGTGGGCGATCACCAAGCCCAGACAGGCCGAAGCCGACCAGGATGCCGTGAAGAAAGTGCTCGACGCCCTCCAGGACCTCAAAGGCCGGCGGTGCCTCGACTTCGACGCCCAGAAGCTCGCCGACTACGGCCTCGACCCTGCCGAGGCCGTCGTGACCGTGAAGATCAAGAACAAGTCCGACCTCGTTCTCAAGCTCGGCAAGGCCCTGCCCGAGGAGAAAGACGATCCCGGCTCCGCCGCCGTCAAGGGCGACGCCAAGCAGGTCTTCCTCGTCGCCAAGGGCAAGGTCGAGGACATCGCCAAGTCCCTCGCCGACCTCGAGAAGAAGCCCGAGCCCAAGCAAGAGGAACCGAAGAAGGAAGAGCCCAAGAAGGAGGAGCCGGAGGCGAAAGGGGAAGCCCCCCCGAAGGCAAAATGATTGGGGGCAAAATGACTCAAGATCATCTCTGTTCCCATGATTCTGCCCGGAATCATCTTGCCGCGCTTCTTCTCCGTGGCTGTGCCGCGGTGGCTGCCGCGGCGCTCGTGGGGCGTGTCGGCCTGGCGCAGGAGGTCTCGCGGCGGACGCCGGTGGTCGCGGCGGTGGAGAAGGCCGGGCCGGCGGTGGTGAATATCTCGACCGAGCAGATCGCGGTGCGACGCGGCGACCCGTTCTACGAGTTCCGCGACCCCTTCTTCGACCAGTTCTTCCGCGACTATTTCGACCGCTTCTCCGGCCCGCGGCAGTTCCGCGCCCACAGCCTCGGCTCGGGGGTGATCATTGACCCCGAAGGCCACGTGGTGACCAACGAGCACGTGGTGCGCAAGGCGTCGCGGATTGACGTGACGCTCGCCGACGGCGGCAAGTTCGAGGGCAAGCTGCTGTCGTCCGATTCGGAGAGCGACCTGGCACTCGTCCAGCTCAACGCGAAGAAGCCGCTGCCGGCCATCCGCCTGGGGCGGTCGGACGACTTGATGATCGGGGAAACGGCCATCGCCCTCGGCAACCCCTTCGGACTCGAAAGCACCGTGACCACGGGCGTGGTGAGCGCGAAGAACCGCACCGTGACCCTCCAGGGCAACGAGGCATACACCGGCCTCATCCAGACCGATGCGGCGATCAACCCCGGCAACAGCGGCGGAGCACTCGTCAACATCCACGGCGACCTCATCGGCATCAACGTCGCCATCCGCGCCGACGCCCAGGGCATCGGCTTCGCCATCCCCGCCGACCGCGTGCGCGAGGCGCTCAAGGCCCTCTTCAACTACCGCCTCATCAAGAAGACCTATATCGGCGTGCGCGGCCGCGACGTGACGGCCGACGACGTGGCGAAACACAAGCTGGCGGCCCGCGGCGGCGTCTTCGTCGTCGCCGTGGACCCCGACAGCCCGGCCGCCAAGGCCGGCGTCCGCGTGGGCGATGTGATCGCGGCTGTGGACGGCCAGCCCGTGGCCGACATGGTGCAATTCTTCAAGAAGATGCTGGACAAGGACGTGGGGGGCGTGGCCTCGCTGCGGCTCCTGCGAGGGGGCAAGGAGGAGACGTGCCGCGTCGCCGTGGCCGCGGCCCCCAAGCCGTCGGGCGCCGAGATCGTCCGCACAAGGCTCGGGCTCACCCTTCAGCCGATGACGGCGGAGTTGGCCCGCTCCTTCGGCTTCCGGGAGCCATCGGGGCTGATCATCACTGCCCTCGAGAAGGGCGGCCCTGCTGACAAGGCGGGCCTCCGGCAGAGCGACGTGCTTCTGCGGCTCGGCAGCGTCGTCGTTCAGTCGCTCGACCAGTTGGCCATCGTCTTGGAGCAGGTCGGGGAGGCCCAGGTCGGCCTCCTCATCGCCCGCCGCGCCCGCCTCTACCGCGCCATCCTCACAACGAGATAAATGATCACCCCTCCGCCCCTGCGCTGGCACTCCCGCCGCCCCAGTGGTAGAATGCAGTCGGCACGTGAGGAAGGAGGACGCGATGGCCCCACTCGTGCTCATCGTTTGCTTGTCCGGTTGCGTCGCGGTGTTGGCGATCATCGCGACTCAACTGAGGAGCATACCTCCAGAGCGCCAATCCCCAGAGGAGCAGGACCCCGAGTATCAAGCTGCCCGGCGAGGCTGTCTCTTGGTGTTTACCCCCATCACGCTCGGGCTGGCGGTCATCTTAGGTGGGTCTTGCTATAACTCCATTGGATGCCGACGGATGCGCCTTGAGATTGCGTACGAGCATGCGACCTCGGAGGCGGAGTAGGATCGAATCCGTAGGGAGATAGATGATCTCCAGAAGGAGCGCGAGCAGGCGGAGGAGAGCGCCCAGAAGGCTGGTGTGCCAGGGCGGTGAACGGTAGTCCCGGGGTCAGGTCGTGGGAGCCTGGGCTCTGCATGTGCTTCCATGGTGGCGTCCACGCCGGCGAGCAGGGACGGCCGGGGCGTAGCGTGCGCAAGCTCGCACACGGCACCAGGCGAAGTGGGGGCCCGCGTGCAGGTATGCACGCCCTACCACTGCCCAGGCAGGCCGAACTGACTACAGAGTCTGCCAAATCCAGGGAGGGGGAAGTTGGCAGAGTCTGGGCAGACTGTGGCGCGGCGGGGGGCTTTGGTGCGTCGGGCCCAATCTTGCGCCCCTGAGGCGCCACGATGGGGCGCAAGATTGGGGCCAGCCGAGGGCCTCAACGCGGGACAGCGGCGAGCCGTCCGCGCCATAACCGTCAACCTGCTATGGCTTTATGGCTGAGGCGAGAGGCGTTCTGCCGGGCACCACTAGCCGGGGGAACGTGCCTGTCACGTTGAGGAATCATAAGCGGTTCAGCATCAATTGCTTGCGGCGGCTCATGTCATTTCGGGCGAACCGGCAGTGTAGGGCGCATGCTTGCACACGGGCGTTGGGCGAATTGGGGTCCCGCGTGCAGGAGTGCACGCCCTGCCACGGGTCGGCAGGGCTTCGCGGGGAGTGGGCCTCAGGGGAGCCAGCGGAGGCTGATGGTGCCGTCGAGAGGCTTGAACTCGGGGTCGCCGGTGACGAGTTCGGCGCCGCGCTGGGCGGCGAGGGCGGCGGCAAAGGCGTCGGCGAGGGAGAGCTTGTGAGCGGCTTTGAATTCGGCAGCGGCTTCCGCCAAGGTCTGGTCGGCGGGGATGAGTTCCACCGGCATCGTGCGCGCAAACCCTCGCGCGCCGGCCAACCCTTTCTCCTCTCTCTTCCGGCGGGACATGTACAGAACCTCCGCCCAGTTCACGGAGCAGATGAGCACTCGCTGCCCCGACGTGGCGGCGGCGTTGAGGAGTCCCTCGACCTGTCCCGCCCCGGGTTCCCCAAAGAGGAACGCGAGGACGGCGTAGCTGTCAAAGACCGAGTTTGGCAAGCTTGGCCTCCTCGCGTCGCAGGTCCTCGGCGCGGTCTTCGAGCAGCTCCTGCGTGGCGGGTTTCTCGCCGGGCGGCGTCTTGAAGATGCCCATGAAGGAGTGGATATGCTCCCGCGTGACCGGCTGAAGCACGATCCGCCCTTCCTCCTCGAGGAAGTGGACGGGTGTGCCCGGCTCGATGCCATACTTGCGCCGGAGCTTGGCGGGAATGACTATCTGGCCCTTTGCCATCACGTGTGCGGCGCTCACGGCTCACCTCTCTTTCCACCAATCATACTACCACATTTCGGGAGTAATGCAAGCGCGCGAAGTCCGGTGATGCCGGCGCGTCGTGTCAGAACCAGCAGCGTAGGGTGCGCATACTTGCACCCGGGCTTCGGGCGAATCGGGGTCCCGCGTGCAGGTGTGCGCGCCCTGCCACTGCCCAGCCAAGCGTCACGAGTCACACGAGCATCAATCGCCTCGGTGTCCGCGCCGGCGGGGGGGTGGGAGCGCTCTCTGCGCGTTCCTGGAGTCTTCGATCAGTCTGTCGAAATCGGTTGACAGCGTCCCAAGTCCTTGAGTCCGACTTGCCCGGCGCCTGCGCGGCGCTCGCGGCATGGCTCCAGGGTAGGACTGGGGGACCCGTCCCCCAGGCCCCCTGGGATTTACCGCATTCGGCCGCCGGCACCCCTGGGGGAAGTCCGCGTGACCGCGAGGCCGCGGGGCTGCCGTCGGCCCCAAAGCGGCAAATCTTGGGGGTCCGGGGGCAAAGCCCCCGTGGGCCTTGCCGTCGCTACGGCCTCAGAATCTCAGGAACGTGGGAGGCTCTGAACGCTCTTTTGCATTTGGACGTGGCTCGTTTCGGACGCCAGGTAGGGCGGGCACAGGGACCCGCCCCTACTGCGTGCCGCGCGGGGGCGGACGGGGTAGCCAAGGGCGAGCATGGCTCCGGTGTTGTAGTGCTCCGCCGAGCGGGACACGTCGCGTGCGCCTTCGCGCTGAACTGTTCGGAGTTTCCGAACGGTTGCCTCCGGGCTGAGTTCGGCCCCCAACTTGCGCCCCACTGACGCCGAAGGGGGGCGCAAGATGGGGGCTGTCCGATGGCTCCCACGCGGGACAGCGGATGGCCAGCCGTTCCGTAAACGTCTGCCTCCCATTGCGTTATGGCGGGAAAGAGAGGCGTCTTGTCGCGTGCCAGATGCCCTGTCGTGTGGCGCGAGTGTGGGCGCGCGCAGGGGCGCAAGATGGATGAAATGGCGATTCTCCGCTGAATGTGGCCGCGTTTCCCAACTTGCGCCCCGTCGGAGGGGGCGCAAGTTGGGCAGAATGGCGATTCTCGCCCGCATGGGGCCGCCGTCGGCGATCCCGACCTCGCGGAGGGGCGCAACAATGGGGAGGCTACCAGCGACACGCGAAGACTGCCTGGAGGCAAGGACTCAGGAAGACCGCCTAAAGGCGGGACTACGAGCAGGAAGAGCGCCCGAAGGCGGGAGTACCTACGGGAAGACTGCCTTCAGGCAGAATGGCCCTATCTCTGCGGCGGCCTGGCTCAAGAATGCCAAACCCAGAGGGAGGGAGTTGGCACCCTTGGTGGCACTCTTGGGGCGGGATGGGACGCGGGATGCGACAAACGGCGTGGCGCGTCGTTTGACTTTACCGATTTTCGGTGGTAGACTTACACGGTTATGTTGCACCGCCGTGGATGGATTGCGCTCGACTGGGGCGGGCGAGGCGACGGTGTGGCCGCCTGCACAGCGCCGACGGGTGGCAAGGGGCGAGAGCAGATTGCCTGCGCGTATCTCCGATGATATCGTAGCCGAGGTCAAGCGGGCCGCGGACATCGTGGACATTGTGTCCCGCTACGTCACGCTGAAGAAGGCGGGGAAGACCTTCAAGGCGTGCTGCCCCTTCCACGCCGAGAAAACCCCGTCGTTCATCGTCAACCCCGAGCGGCAGATGTTCAAGTGCTTCGGCTGCGGCAAGGCGGGCGACGTGTTCAGCTTCGTGGGCGAGCACGAGCGGGTGGATTTCCTGGAGGCGGTGCGCATCGTGGCGGGGGCCGTGGGCATCGCCCTGCCCGAGCGGTGGGACCGCCGCGGCGGCGGCGGGGCGAGCCGCGAGGCGAAGGGCCGCCTGTACGAGGTGCACGCCTGGGCCGCCCGCTTCTTCGCCAGGCAGTTCCGCGAGGGCCCCGAGGGCGCGAAGGCCCGCGACTACATGGCGAAACGCGGCTTCACCCCCGAGACCCTCGAGGGCTGGAGCATCGGCTACGCCCCGGAGTCGTGGGACGCCTTGGGCCGTTCCGCCCGGGCCGCGGGCTACACGGACAAGGAGCTTGCGGCCTCCGGCCTGGTGGTGCCGCGCGAGGGCGGCAGCGGCCACTACGACCGCTTCCGCAACCGCGTGGTGTTCCCGATCGCGGATGTCCAGGGGCGCATCATCGCCTTTGGCGCCCGCGCCCTGGCCGACGGCGAGGTGAAGTACATCAACTCGCCCGAGACGCCGCTGTTCTCGAAGAGCCGGTGCCTCTACGGGCTCGACAAGGCGCGCCAGGCGGCCATCGAGGCCCATCGCATCCTGATCACCGAGGGCTACACCGACACCTTGATGTGCCACCAGGCGGGCATCCCCTGGGCCGTGGCCACGCTGGGCACCGCGCTGACCCGCGACCACATCGCCCTCATCCGCCGCTATGCGGAGCAGGTGGTCCTGCTCTTCGACGCCGACGCGGCGGGCGAGGCGGCGGTGGACCGCAGCCTCGAGGTGTTCGCCGACGCCGACCTGGACGTGCGGGTGCCGGCCCTCACGGCGGGCACGGACCCCTGCGAGTTCCTGCTGGCCGACGGCGCGGCGGCATTCGTCGAGCGGGTCGAAGCGGCGAAGGGGCTGTTCGACGTGAAGCTGGACCTGGCGTGCGGCCGGCACAACATGGACACCTCGGACGGCCGTGCCCGCGCGGTAGACGAGATGCTGGCCGTGGTGGCCCAGGTGACCAGCGCGACGAAGGCGGACCTGCTGACCGAGGCGATCGCGCGCCGCGTGAACGTGGACCGCGAGGCCGTGCGGCGGCGCCTGGGCGCCCTGCGCCGGCCCTCGCGGCGCGCCGCCCCGAAATTGGATGCGAAGAAGGCCCCGGAGTTCGACTGGGCCGAGCTTTGGATTCTGCGCCACGTGCTGGGCGCTAATGAGCTGATCCCGTGCGTGCTGGCCCGCGTGGGCCCGCAGGACTTTGAGGACAGCCGTCTGCGCCGCATCTTCGAGCAGTGTGTGAGCCTCTACGATCAGGAGGGCGAGATAGACGCAGCCATCCTGAGCGCCACGCTCCAGGACCCCGAGCTGAGCGCCGTCGTCGCAGCTCTTGCGCTTGAGGGCGGCGGGGGGAAAGCTGAGAAGTCTGTCCAGGACTGCCTGGATCGCCTGGAGGCGCGGCAGCGCCGACCCGAGTACCGCCAACTGCGTGACCGCGGCGTGGAGGCCGACCACCAGGCCCTCGCCGCGATTCAAGAGCATCACCGCCGCCGGGCCGGCCGGCCCAGCGGCACGGCGACGGAGTAGCGTATGGCCAAAGCAGAGCAAGGCGCCATGCCGACGACGCTCGACGAGAGCCTCAAGGTCCTCATCGAGAGAGGCAAGGAGAAGGGCTTCGTCACCTACGAAGAGCTCAACGACCTCCTCCCCGAGGACGCCGTGTCCCCGGACAAGATTGACAAGATCCTCATGACCCTCGACGAGATGGGCATAGACATCCTCGACGAGACCGAGGAGCCCGGCGCGCCCAAGGAGGAGGCCGATGTCCTCGAAGAGGTCGACGAGGAGGAAGTCACCGACCGGATTGACGACCCGGTGCGCATGTACCTCACGCAGATGGGCGAGATCCCCCTGCTGAGCCGCGAGGAGGAGATCGCGCTCGCCAAGAAGATCGAGGTCACGCGCAAGCGCTACCGCACCAAGGTGCTCGAATCGGACCTCTCGCTGCGCACCGGCATCCGCATCCTCGAGGACGTGCAGAGCGGCAAGCTGCCCTTCGACCGCACGCTGCGCCTCTCGACGGCGGTGGAGGTGGGGCGCGACGAGATCATGCGCCTGCTGCCGCTGAACCTGGCGACGCTGCGGAAGCTCCACGAGCGGAACAAGGCCGACTTCCGCGCGACCGCCGCGCCCACCGGCAGCGCCGCGGAGAAGGCCGAGCTCCTCCGCCGGCTCCGCTCGCGCCGCCGCAAGGCAGTGGCCCTGCTCGAAGAGCTGAACATCAACATCGACAAGATCCCGCCCATGATGCACCACCTGCGCGAGACGAGCGAGCGCCTGGAGCGCGCCGCCGCCATGCTCCAGCAGCTCCTCCAGAACGCCAACGAGAGCGACGGAGCGCGCGTGCGAGCCCTGGAGGACGACATCGCCCTCTTCCAGGAGGAGTGCCTCGAGGACATGGAGCAGCTCCGCCGCCGCGTGGGTGCCGTCGCCGAGCGCTTCATGGAGTACGAGCAGGCCAAGCGCAAGCTCTCCGGCGGCAACCTCCGCCTCGTCGTGTCCATCGCCAAGAAATACCGCAACCGCGGCCTCTCCTTCCTCGACCTCATCCAGGAGGGCAACACCGGCCTCATGAAGGCCGTCGAGAAATACGAGTACCGCCGCGGCTACAAGTTCTCCACCTACGCCACCTGGTGGATCCGCCAGGCCATCACCCGCTCCATCGCCGACCAGGCCCGCACCATCCGCATCCCCGTCCACATGATGGAGACGATGAGCAAGCTGCGCAACGTCTCCAAGCGCCTGGTCCAGGACCTCGGCCGCGACCCCACGGTCGAGGAGATCGCCGCCGAGGCCGAGATCTCGATCGAGGAGGCCCGCCGCGTCCTCAAGATCTCCAAGCACCCCATCTCGCTCGACCGCCCGATCGGGGAGAGCGAGGACAGCTACTTCGGCGACTTCATCGAGGACGAGAACGCCGAGAACCCGGTGAGCGCCGCGACCCACGAGATGCTCAGGGACAAGATCCACGCGGTGCTCGACACCCTGACCTACCGCGAGCGCGAGATCATCAAGCTCCGCTACGGCATCGGCGACGGCTACACGTACACCCTGGAAGAGGTCGGCCGCCGCTTCCGCGTCACCCGCGAGCGCGTCCGACAGATCGAGGCCAAGGCCATCCGAAAACTTCAGCACCCCATCCGAAGCCGAAAGCTCGAGGGGTTCATGGAGGACATCCTGAAGTAAGGCAGACCCCCGAATGCCCAAAGACGCCGCCATTGAGGCCCTGTTGCACCTGCACGGCATAGACAGCGAGATTCAGCGGCTCACCGCGCAGAGGGACCTCCTCCCGGTCGCCCTGCGCCGCATCGAGACCCACCTCACCCAGCAGCGCCAGGCGCTCGAGGACAAGCGGGCACACCTCAAGCAACTCCGCGCCCGCATGCACGCTCGAGAGGTGGACCTCCGCGCCGCCGAGACGGAAATCGAGAAGCTCACCACCCAACTCAACACCGCACGCACCAACAAGGAGTACACCGCCTTCCAGCACGAGATCGGCTCGAAGAAGGCCGATGCCTCGCGCATCGAGGACGACCTCCTGACCATGATGGGCGACGCCGAGGAGCTGGAGGGCGATGCCCGCGAGATCGAGCGCAGCCTCGCCCAGCTCGACAAGCAACAGGCCGACGAGGCGAAGGGCGTGGACAAGGACGTCGCGCGGGTCGGGGGGGAGATCGCCGCGTTGCGGAAGAAGCGGGGGGCCGCGGCCGGCGCCGTCGAGCCCGCCCTCCTCGAGGAGTACGAGCGCATCGCCGCGAAGAAGGGCGCCTCCGCCCTCGCCTCCGTCGTCGGCAGCTCGTGCCAGGGCTGCTTCATGCAGCTCCCGCCGCAGCTCTGCCACGTCCTGCGCGGCGGCCGCAAGATCGTCAAGTGCCCGAGCTGCTCCCGACTCCTCTACCTGCCGTGAGCCGGCCGGAAGGCGCCGCGCGCCGCCTGCTCTGCAGGGCGCCGCTACGCCGTCACTCCAGGATCACCAGGTTGTCGCGGTGGACCACCTCGTCGTAGTCCTTGTGGCCGAGGCGGGCCTCGATGTCGCGCGTGTGGTGGCCCTGGATCAACGCCAGCTCCGCCGACGAGTAGTTGGCGAGGCCGCGGGCGAACGGCTCCTCCTCGCCCACGGCCAGGGCCACGACGTCGCCCTTCGCAAAGGTGCCGTGGACGGCTCGCACGCCGGAGGCCAGCAGGCTCTTGCCGCGCTCGACGAGGGCGCGCCGCGCCCCGTCGTCCACGAGGAGCCGCCCGCTGGGCCGCGCGGTGAAGCCGATCCAGCGCTTGCGGCTCGCCATCCGCCGGCTGGCGGGGAGGAAGAGCGTGCCGACGTTCTCCCCGGCGACGACCCGGGCGAGGATGTTCGATCGCCGCCCGCCGGCCACGACCACGGGCACGCCGGCGCGCGTGGTCATCGCGGCGGCCCGGAGCTTGCTGCCCATCCCGCCCGTGCCGCGGGCCGACGTCTCGCCCGTGTCGAGCGCCACGACCTCTTCCGAAACCTTCTCGACGAGGCCCACCAGGCGCGGGCGGCCTGCCGCATCCGTCTCGAACAAGCCGTCCACCGTGCTCAGGATCACCAGCAGGTCGGCCAGAATCAGCGTGGCCAGGTGGGCGGCCAGGAAGTCGTTGTCGCCGTAGCGGATTTCCTCGACCGACACCGAGTCGTTCTCGTTGATGATGGGCACGCAGCCGAGGTCGAGCAGCGCGCGCAGGGTGTTGCGGGTGTTGAGGAAGCGGGCGCGGTCCTCCATGTCCTCGCGGGTCAGGAGCACCTGGCCCACGCAACGACCGTGGCGGCGGAAGCTCTCGTTGTAGGCGCGGATGAGGCGGCCCTGGCCCACGGCGGCGGCGGCCTGAAGCTCGGGCATCGTCTTGGGGCGCCCCGGCAGGCCCAGCTCGCCCACCCCGGCCGCGATGGCCCCCGAGCTGACGACGATGACCTCCTTGCCCGCGTCGCACAGCGTCGAAACCTGCTCGGCCAGGTGGCGCACCCGCCGGCGGTCCAGCGCCCCTGTCTTCGAGGTCAGCACGTTCGAGCCGACCTTGACCACCAGGCGGCGAACGTTCGCCAGCACTTGAGGGCGGTCAACAGCCATTTGCTTGAGCCTTCCTAACGCGGCCGGGGGCCGCAACCAAAGGGGATGATTGGATGGGTGGATGAATGGATGATTGTCGGACACCCATCCACCCATCCATTCATCCATTCATCCCCTGCACACATGTGCGCAAAGTGCGCACGACTGACAACCCTGGAGTCTATTGCGCCGACGACTGCATGAGGACTTGCGCGATGGCCTCGGCGGCGTGGCCGTCGCCGTAGAGGTCGCGGCGGACCGCCGAACCGCCGAAGGGCGCACCAGCCCTGTCCCACTTGGCCACGCGGGCGATGGCATCGCGGAGACGGGCGGCGTCGGCATCCACCAGCACGTTCCAACCGGCCTCCACGGTCTCCACCCACTCCGTTTCGGCGCGCAGGGTGATGCAGGGGATGCCGAAGAAACAGGCTTCCTTCTGCACGCCGCCGGAGTCGGTGAGAATGACCCGGGCGTGGCGCTCCAGGATCAGCATGTCCAGGTAGGAGGCCGGGCCTGTGGGGCGCAGTGAGCCGCGGGCGGCCGCTATCCCTGCCGCCTCCAGCGCCTTGGCGGTCCTGGGATGGAGGGGCAGGACGACGGGGGCGTCGAGCTGCGCAAGCTCCTCGATCAGTCGGCGCAGGCGCGCGGGGTCGTCGGTGTTCACGGGCCGGTGGAGCGTGGCGAGGTAGTAGCCGCGTTCGCCGACCCCGAGCGCGGCGAGCGGGTCGGGCTGTTGCTCGGCCAGCCGCAGGTTGAAGAGCACCGAGTCATACATCACGTCGCCCACGCGGCGAACGCCCCGGGTGATCCCCTCGGCGGCGAGGTTGCGGACCGCGGCGTCGGTGGGGCAGAGGAGGAGACCCGACAGGTGGTCGGCGACCACGCGGTTGATCTCCTCGGGCATCGCGCGGTTGAAGCTGCGGAGGCCCGCCTCCACGTGGGCGACGGGCACGCCCAGCTTCGCCGCTGCCAGCGCCCCCGCGAGCGTCGAATTCGTGTCGCCATACACCAGCGTCCACTCGGGCCGCTCGGCTGCGAGCACGGCCTCGATGGCCTCGAGCATCCTGCCCGTCTGCGCGCCGTGGGGGGCCGAGCCGATGCCCAGATGGTGGTCGGGGGGCCGGAGCTTGAGCTGCTCGAAAAACACGTCGGAGAGCTGCGGGTCGTAGTGCTGGCCCGTGTGGACCAGCACCTCGGCGATCCCCTGCGCGGCCAGCGCCCGCGACACCGGCGCCGCCTTCACGAACTGCGGCCTGGCCCCGACGATGGTGACGACTTTCATCCCCAGCGCACCTCCTGCTCGTGGGGATGATTCTACGCCGCGAGTGCCGGGCCGTCAACCCGCCGAGAGGGCTACACACCCTCCCTGTCCCTTGGGTCCCTTTTGTCCCTTAGGTCCCTTCTATCCGGGCAACCCAAGGGACCAAAGGGACCTAAGTGCTGCTCCACGGAGAAAAGTGTACAGGGACCACGCTCTGCCGCCTTCGTGCCGAAGGCACGTCAGGACGTAGCCGGCGGCTTCAGCCGCCGGACTCGGGTGCCAGAATAAGCCCAGTCCCGAAGGGACGGCAGGAGGGCTTGCCGGCGCGGGGTCTGCCGCCCCTTGCGGGGCTGAGGGCTGGGGACCGCCGGCGTTCCGGCGGCTGAAGCCGCCGGCGAAGTCCTGGCGTCCCTGCGGGACGAAGCTCGAGGAAATCCCGCCTCGCTATTGCGCGCCTTTCTCCGTGGAGCGGTACTAAGGGACCAAAGGGACAGACCCGACGTGGCGCGACTGGCGGGGGCAGCTCACGCGCTCTTCCCCCTCGCCTCGATTGCCCACGTGCCCTCCAGCTTGCCGTCGCGCACGCACCAGTAGCGGTCGTGGAGGTTGACCGTCGTGCAGCAGTGGGTGGGCAGCAGCCACACCTGGTCGCCCACGCTCAGGTCGCAGGTCCCCGCGGCCGCCACGCACTTCACGTGCTCCTCGGAGAGGCCGACGACCTGGAGGCCCTGCGGCTCGACCACGATGGGCAGGCCGAACTCGTGGCTGACCGACTTCATCCCGGCGTCGAGGATCACGCGGTCGGGCGTCGGGCGGCTCACCACGGTCGCCGCAACGAAGAGGGCGGTCTCGAACTCGGGCCGCACCCGGCGATAGCGGGCGTCCATGAAGACGTAGGAGCCCGCCTGGATCTCCGTGAACCCGTCGAGCGCGCCCGTGAAGTCATAGGTGCCCGTGCCGCCGCCGGAGACGACCTCGACCTCGATTCCCGCGCCGCGCACGGCGGCCGCGCAGTCGAGCAGCGTGCGGCCGGCGGCCTCGGCCTTCGCGCGGCGCTCGGCCGGATCGTCCACGAGCACCGCATGGCCCTCGTAGCCCATCAGGCCGCGGAAGCGCAGGCCGGGCATGCGTGAAAGCTCCTGGGCATGGCGCACCACGGTCACCCGGTCGGGCGGGATGCCGCAACGGCCCATCCCCGTGTCCACCTCGAGCAGCACGCCGACGGCTGCCCCGACGCGGCGGACGGCCTGGGCGATCTCGCTGGCATTGGCCAGGTTGTCAATGGCCACGGTGAGCATCGCGCGGCGCGCCAGGGCGGCGAGGCGCTTGAGCTTCGTCGCGCCCACGACCTGGTTGGCGATCAGGATGTCCTCGATGCCGCCGGCCGCCATGGCCTCGGCCTCGCCGAGCTTCGCGCACGTGATGCCCATGGCCCCCAGCTTCACCTGGCGGCGGGCCACCTCGGTGCACTTGTGCGTCTTCGCGTGCGGGCGGAGCGTACACGCGCGGCCGGCGAACCACTCGGCCATCCGCCGCAGGTTCCGCTCCATCGCCTCCACGTCAATCACCAGGGCGGGGGTGTCCAGCTCGGGAATTGCGGGTCGGTTCATGATTCTGCCCTTGAGCGAATCGGTGTGACAGCGCTATACTTCGAGAGTCAGGCACCACTCGTGGCACGGCTGGCTCGCCCAGCCGTGTCTTCCGTTGCGTGTAGCAGCAGACGATTGTAGGGAGATCGTGAGGAATGAGCAAGCCTCGACGCATTCTGTTTCGTGGCGGGGTGGTGATTGACGGCACTGGCGCGCCCGTGCGGCAGGCCGACGTGCTGGTCGAGGGTGGCCGCATCGCTGCGGTCGGCCAGGTCGCTCCGCAGCCGGGCGACGAGGTGCTCGATGTGTCGGGTCTCACCGTCGCCCCCGGCTTCCACGATGTCCACACCCACTTCGACCTCTCGCTCCTGGCCGAGCCGAACCACCTCGATGGCCTTCGGCAGGGGATCACCACCTATCACGTCGGCCAGTGCGGCCTCGGCTTCGCCCCCGCCTCACCCGCGACTCAGGCCGTCTTCCGCGACTACCTGGCGGCGATCGCCGGGGACCCGGAGCTGCCGCCCTTCACCACTGTGTCTGAGTATCTCTCGCTCCTCCAGCGCGGCAGGGTCAACGTCGTCCCCATCCTCCCCCACGGTCTGCTGCGGGCCGAGGTCGCAGGCATGACCCGCGGCCCCCTCACGCCGCCGCAACTGGACCGGATGAAGGCCCTTGCCGCCGAGGGCATGGAGCAGGGCGCTCGCGGCATCTCGACTGGCCTCACCTACTTCCCCGGCTGCGAGGCCGACACCGAGGAGCTGATCGCCGTCGGCCGCGTGGTCGCCGAGCACGGCGGCGTCTACGTGAGCCACCTGCGCAACTATACCGATGGCTTGCTGGAGGCGATTGACGAGGCGTGCGAGATCGGCCGCCGAGCGGGCCTCCCCGTGCAGATTTCCCACCTGCGCCCGCAGAACAAGTTCCGCGGCCGCGCCGCCGAGGTCCTCACTCACGTCGAGCGCTGGCGCGAGAGAGGCGTGGATGTTGCCTTCGACATCTACACCTATCTCAAGGGCTACACCCTGATGTCGGCGCTCTTCCTTCCGCCCGAGGTCTACGCGGGCGGGGTGGACGCCGCGGTGGCGATGCTGCGCGACCCTGCCAAACGGAGCAAGCTCCGCGCCGCGGTGCCCCAGGCCGATTGGGGCGAGGCCCACGTCGCCAGCGTGTGGGGCGAGCGAAACAAGCGGTTCGAGGGCCTGCGCCTCCCCGCCTTCGCCGCCGCGGTGGGCAAGGACGTCTTTGACGCCTGCATTGACCTGCTGATTGAGGAGCGGCTGCGCGTTGGCGTCGTCGGCTGGCCCATCGAGGACGCCGACCACCAGGCCGTGCTGAGGCATCCGCTCTGCCTTGTGGGCAGCGACAGCATCCCGATGGGCGGCGCCCGGCACCCGCGCGCCTCGGGCTGCTTCGCCCGCTACCTCGGCCACTACGTTCGCGAGGTCGGCCTCCTGCCCTTGGAGGAGGCCATCCGCCGCATCACCTCGGTGCCCGCCCGCCGCTACGGTCTGGCCGACCGCGGCGTCATCGCCGAAGGCATGGCCGCCGACCTCGTCGTCTTCGACCCCGCCACGATCACCGACCGCGCCACCTACGACCAGCCCCGCCTCCTGGCCGAGGGTGTCCGCCACGTGCTGGTCAATGGCGAGCTGGCGCTGCGCGACGGCCAACTCACGTGACGCGTGACCCGTGACGCGTGATCAGAGCAAGACGGCTCCGGCTCTTCTCTCTTCTCACGCATCACGCATCACGGCTCATTGTGTCCCCCCCAATCATGCAATCATGAGCTTGGAGACGAGAGAGTCTTGCGCCGGGCTCCCTGGCAATGTAGAATGCCTGTAGAGGTGTCGCCTGAAACGAGGGCCTGTGTGGAGGCGTTACCCATGTTCACGACTGCGCGGGTTCGGTTGGCGTTCGTCCTGACAGCCTGCGGGCCGGCGCTCTGGGCCTGGGCCGGCGAGCGGCCGAGCGCGACAGGCACCGCCTTCTTCGTCGGCAAAGGCGGCTATCTGCTCACCTGCGCCCACGTGGTGAAGGGCGCGGGGAGAGTCGAGGTCTCCATCGGCCTCAAGAGCCTGGAGGCCGCGGTGCTGGCCATGGATGAGGAACTCGACCTGGCGCTCCTCCAAGTGCGTGTCGAGGGCGTGGCCACGCTGCCCCTGGCGAACTCCAACGCCGTGGAGGTCGGGACTGAGGTGCGCGCCTTCGGATTCCCGCTCTCCAGCGTGATTGGGGAAGACCTCAAGGTGACGAAGGGAACGATCTCGGGCATCTCCATGCGGGCAGCGCAGAAGGTCTTGCAGGTTGATGCGGCCGTGAACCCCGGCAACAGCGGCGGCCCGCTCGTCAACGAGAAGGGCGAGGTGGTGGGGGTCGTGAGCGCCAAGATCGTGGACGTGAAGGTGTCCAACGTCGGCTTCTCGGTCCCCATCAACTACGCCAAGCCCATGCTCGAAAAGCAGGGCGTGGAGTTTGGCAAGGAGGGGGCCAAGGAGAAGCTCGACGGCCCGGCCCTCGTGAAGATGGTCTCCCCCTCCGTCGCGCTCGTGAGCGTCTGGCCGGCCGTGCGAGTGGTTGACCTTGGCCGCGGCGTGAAGATGGAGTTCATCCGCATTCCCGCAGGCTCTTTCATGATGGGCTCCGAAAAGGGAGCGCAGCACGAGAAGCCGGTTCACAAGGTCACTATCGCGAAGCCGTTCTACATGGGGAAGTACGAGGTCACACAGGAGCAGTGGCAGGCGGTGATGGGCAACAACCCCAGCAGGTACAAGGGGCCGAAGAACCCCGTTGGGCTTGTCTCCTGGCACGATTGCCAGGCATTCGTGAAGAAGCTGAATGATCGTGTGAAGGGCGCGAGGTTCACCCTGCCCACCGACGCGGAATGGGAGTATGCCTGCCGCGCCGGCAGCAAGACCGACTTCTGCTTTGGCGATGACGAGAAGCAACTTGGGGAATACGGCTGGTACAAGGATAACTCGCAGGGGGAGGCCCCTCCTGTGGGCGGGAAGAAGCCCAATGCCTGGGGCCTCTTCGACGTGCACGGCAATGTCAATGAATGGTGCGAGGATGTCTGGCACCGCGACTACGAAGGCGCCCCCAGTGATGGTTCAGCTTGGCTCGAGGGCGGGGAGCAGAGCCTTCGCGTCCTGCGGGGCGGTTCGTGGGTCAACAATCCCTCGTTCTGCCGTTCCGCCTTCCGGCTCAGGCTCGACCCGACGGACGGGAACGTCGGCCTCGGCTGTCGGGTGGTTCTCCGAGACTTTTGATTACCGTTTAGGGTTTCTCCGTCTTACCGTCTTTTCTTCCGCCCGCCCGTCGTGATGGCCTCCATGACCGTGGCGTGATTGCCGAAGGCATGGCCGCCGACCTCGTCGTCTTCGACCCCGCCACGATCACCGACCGGGCCACCTACGATCAGCCCCGCCTCCTCGCCGAGGGCGTGCGCCACGTCCTCGTGAACGGGGAACTGACGCTGCGCGGTGGCCGGCTTGCGCCGTGACGAGTCATCCCCTTGTCACCGTATTCTCCAGTACCCCTATCTTCTCAATCTCGCACCGCACGACATCGCCCGACTTCAGCTTGATGCCCCGCACCTTGCCGATGCCAGCGGGGGTGCCCGTAGCGATGACGTCGCCCGGCTCGAGCGTGACCCAGCGGGAGATGAAGGCGACGATCTCGGCACAGTTGTAGATCATCCCGCTCGTGTTCGCGTCCTGCATCACGTGGCCGTTCACGCTCAGGCAGATGTCCAGGTTCATCGGGTCGCCGATCTCGTCGGCGGTCGTGATGCACGGGCCCATCGGGGCGAAGCCGTCGGGCCACTTGCCGTTCAGCCAGTCGAAGAACTTGTCGAAGTCCTCCGTCTTCGTGCGCTTCTGGACGCAGAAGTCGCGCTCGGAAACGTCGTTGACGATGGTGTAGCCGGCGATGTAGCGGGGCGCGTCCTTGGCGGCCACGTCCTTCGCCTTGCGGCCGATGACGATGCCCAGCTCGACCTCCCAGTCCACCCAGTGCGAGTGGCGGGTGATGGGGATATCGCCGCCGGGGCGGTTGACGGTGGTCGAGGGCGGCTTCATGAACACGCGGGGCGTCTGCTCGCGTTTCGCCCGTGCGCGCCGGCCTTCTTCCTCGAGATGCGAGGTGTAGTTGCCGGCGAGCAAGAGGAGCTTGCGGGGGCAGGGCACGGGCGCTTCGAGCCGCACGATCGCCAGAGGCACGAGGAGGCCGCGCTTGGGGTTCTTCTGCGCGAAGCGGGCGGCCGCCTTTGCCGCGCGGAGGCCCTTGCTGCCCATCTCCAGCAGGGCGATCATGTCCACCGGCAGATTCGGGCCGTCGCTCGCCCGGCTGGCCGACACGATGTCGGCGACGCTGTCGCCCACGATTGCCCCGATGTGGTTCGCCTTGCCCTTGCGAAATGTCACGAGACGCATTGCGATTCTCCTTGGTCTGTGCTACAGGAAACGTGCAGCGGCCGGGGGCGATGGGACCCATGGGACGTATGGGACCTATGGGACGGGTCATCCCATATGTCCCATTGGTCCCATACGTCCCATGCGTTTGGCCAAGCCATACCCCTCATGGTTGCTGGGCCTTGGGGGCCACGGCGCGCGCCCCGGCGAAGGTGCGGATGGCGCCGAGGATGAAGTAGCCGCCAAAGCCCAGCATCACGACGCCACAGGCGCCGATGAGCCAGCGATAGGCCGCCTCGGGCATCACCAGCGCCACCCCCGCCGCCACGAGGAAGTACCAGGCGATGTCCGACAGCTCGTGGCCGCAGTAGAAGGCGGCCACGCCGGCCTTCCCGGATTCGCGCGAGAGCGCGATGTACTTCAGCCCAATCGTCGCCCACCAGAGCGACCAGTAGGGGTTCGCCAGCGAGATCAGCGCCCCTGCGAGCACAGGATTCCCCAGGAGCGCGCCCGCCTCGTGCTCCGCCGCGAGCCGCGCTCCTCCGGTCGCCGATGAGAGCATTCCATAGCCCATCCAGAGCAGCACGGCGCCGCCGACGAGCCCGATGGCCGCTCCCACACGCGGCCGGGCCAGCAGCGGCCCCAGGCCCGCGAGCACCAGCACCAGGAGCGTCAGCTCCAGGAGCGCGTGGCCCAGCACCAGGAGTGGGCCGCCCGCCAGGAACCCCCGCTGCATCGTGTAGCCGATGCTTGCGGTCAGCAGCGGCCCGGGCATCATCGCGCCCGAGAGGCCGATGACGAATGCGCTCCCGAAAATTGCCCACTTGCTCTTCACGCCCAGCCTCGCGCCGCGGTGGAATGGGGCTGTGATTATAGCACGTGGCGAGATTGGGGCAAAGGCGGCTCTAGGGTCTGTCGAAGCTCTTGCTCGCCGGCTTGTCGCTCTTGAGCTCGAAGCGGTCGTAGCTCAGCTCGCCCGGCTGGCAGAGGGTGAGGATGACCTGCTTCGGCCTCACCTGGACCACCCCCAGCGTGCCCTTGAAGCGGATGTTAGCGACCCGCAACTCCTGCGGCTCGGGGGAAAGGAACAGGTAGTCGCTTCCCGCCGCCGTGGCGACCTCAAGGGCCTCGGGCTGGCCGTGGACGGAGATGGCGGGGGGCTTCTCGTCCCGCAGGCGCGGGTAGAGGACGAAGGGGAGGCTCGTGCCCGGGGCGAGCACGAGGTGGAGGCCATACTGGTCGGTCGAGGGCGGGCCGGCACTGTGGGTCTTGATGCTCAGGAACTCGGTTTTCAGCGCGCCCTTCTCAAGCGGCAGAAGCGCCTTCGCCGCAGGCGGGAGCCAGAGGTCGAGGTCCACGTCGTGCTGGCCCTTGACGCGGATGGTCGTGTCGTCGTGCTTGTCGAGCTGAGGGGCCTCAGGCGTGTTCATCCAGAGGCGCCAGTTGCCCGCCTTGGGTGCGTCCTTGGCCACGTCGTCGCGGATGAAGAAGTAGTTGGGGCCGAGCGGGTCGGCGTCCTTCACCAGCAGCACGTAGCGGTCCCAGGCGCCCTGGCGGTTGTGGATGAAGTCGGCGGCGGGCGTGGTGGCGAAGGCGGCGATCTTGCCCTCGCCATTGATGTCCACGCGGTTGTGGTGCTCGGCGGGGTCCATGCCGTGGTAGCCGAAGTCGCAGCAGAGGGGGCGGCCTTTGCCCCATAGCTCGAAGCTGCCCTTGTCGTCGTCGTAGTGGTCGTGGAGGTGGCCCTGGATCAGGTGGAGCCAGGTTTCGCGGTCGCTGGGGAAGTGGGCTCGGAGGACGACGCCGCTGCCCGGGAAGTGCTCGCTGCCCCACTTGGGTGCGCCCTTGGCGGGCACGGTGTCGAAGAGCACCTCGCGGATGCCGTCGGTGGCGGGATAGGCGCCGCCGATGCCGGGCCAGGTGGGGCAGCCCTGCTGCTCCCACATCCAGCGCATCGCGTTCGCGTAGTCGGGGTCGCGCTGGCGCCACACGCCGGCGAGATAGCCGGGCAGGCAGGTGGTCTCGTAGAGCCACGTGTTGCCGATGGGGGGCGAGCGGCGGAGGCCCTTGAAGCGTGGGTCGGGCGGCGTGGCGATCTTGGCGAGCCACTCGACCGCCTTCTTCAGCCGCTCGTGGTAGAGCAGGTCGTCGCCGAGGCCGAGGTTCTTCCGCGCGTAGCCGATGGCCACGATGAAGTCGAGCGCGACCGTGGCGTAGTGGGGGGCCTCGAGCCAGCCGCCGTTCGGCCCCGACCAGGTCTCGACCTCGTGAAACATCTCGCCGACGCCTGTCTTGCGCCACGCCTCGGCCATCGTGTGCCTCGGGAAGAGGAACGACAGGAAGGCCAGCTCGGCGTAGACGAGGGTGGTCATGTTCGGGTTGGCCGAGAAGCCGAGGCGGGGCGACCAGTATTTCTCCGAGGCCAGCTTGTAGGCGAGGAAGAGCATGCGGGCGCGCAGCACCTCGCGCTCCCGCGAGGTCAGGTGCGGCATCGCCAGGTCAATGAGCACGGGCAGGTAGCCGGTGGGGCCGCTCGTCATCCAGTTGTGGGGCGCGATGCCCATGCCCGGGCCGGTCACGTGGCGCAGGATGTTCTCGGTGCAGGCGAGGCTCTCCCGCATCACCATGCAGCGCAGGTGGCTCTCGGCGGGCCAGGGAATGCCCAGGAGCGCCGCGGCGGCCAACGTATCCTTCCGCGGCAGGCCCTGGGGCCACGGACGCTTATCGGGCGGGACGCCCATGTGCCAGAAGCCCTCGGCGTCCTCGATGGGCTTGGCGCCCTTCGCCCACGCGGCGGCACTGGCGAGCTTCTTGAGGAACGGCACGTCCTGGCCCATCGCCTGGCGCAGCCGCTCGCGGTCGGCCTTCGTGATGGTGATGAGGGGGTACGACTGCGGCGGCGTGTCGTCGGTCAGCACGTAGTCCTTCACCTCGTCGAGCGGCGATTCGGCGTGCTTGATCTGGCGGCGGGCGGTGTCGGCGGGGCCGACGGCGGTGTTGGGGCCGATGCGCTCGTCGGGCGTCCTCGGCGCGAGCGAGAGGCCCCAGGTGCGGACGCCCTTTCGCAGCGGCAGGCTGAGCGTGGCGGCGCGGCCCTTGCGGACCAGGCGGAACGCGGCGGCGCGATATGCCTCGCGGTCTTCGGGATTCCAGCCGAGGGGGTCGCCCGTGAAGATGCCGACGGCCCAAGTCTTCTGCGTGTCCCACAGCTCGAGCCACGTGCTCACGTCCTCGACCCACCATTGAATCCAGGGCGTGAAGGTGGTGGTCTCCTCCTGGCCGTCCTCGATGGGATAGGCTTTGGAGACGCCGAGGGCGGTCTGTCGCCAGGCGCCCTTCGTGCGATAGTAGTCCCACACGCCGGTGCCGGGCTCGAAGCCCGCGAGGGTCCATTCCAGCGAGGCGGTGTTGCCCTCGAAGGCGAAGCGCTCCTGCCAGAGCACCTCGGGCTGGCCGCGGATGACGCGGAGCCAGGCGTCGTACTTGCCCTTCTCGAACTCGTAGTGGAACATCGCCTCGGTGGTCACGGGGCCGGGGTGGACGATTGCCTTGAGCGATAGCAGGTCGCCCGTGCCCTGGAAGCGACCCGCCCCGACCCACGGGCTGCCGCCGGCGTTCTGGAGGCGGAGGAGGGGAGGGGACGCGTCCTTCTCCGCCGTCTTCTGGTCGCTCCCCTTCGGCACCTCGATGCGGAGCGCGCCGTTGCCGATCTGCCAGCGGTCCTTCGCCTCGGTGACGGCCATTGGCGCGGCGATGGGCTTGGCAGCCGGCTTCGCCTCCAGCCGGAGCGACCTCTCGGCGAACGCCGGCAGGTCCACGACGCACCAGAGCTGTCGCTTCTTGTCGTCGGAGACCATCGTCTGGAACGGGATTTCGGTCGCCGCGTCGCCCTCGACGAGCATCAGGCGATGGTGCGCCGGGTCTCCCGTCACCCGGATCGGGATGTCGAAGTGCACCAGCTCGCCCGTCCACCCGTGGCCGATGTGGTCCTTCATCCTGGCTTCCCACAACGCCTGTGCCTGTTCGGCGCTGAAAAGTGGAGAGGCGGCAGGAGTGACCAGCAGGAGCAAGGCAAGCGCCAGTCGCTTCTTCATTGCTGTCTACTCCGCTTGGGCTCGGGAAGCGGGATCGTGAAGGCCCGCTCGGAGGCGCTTCCAGCAACATACTCCAAGGGGGTCGTGTGCGCACCGTCCACGAAGTCGCTCTTGTAGCGGGGCTTGCCGTGGATGTTCGTCCTGGGTGTCACGAGCTCGGCCGGGAGCTGTCGGACGGCGGCCTCGATGCGGCCGGGAAAAACCGTGTAGAGGGCGTAGTCGCAGGGGTAGGATGCCGCGCCGGCAATGGAGATGTGGAAGATGCCCTTGCGCTCGACGACACCCGTCAGGTGCAGGTGCCCTGAGAGCACGGCAATCACCGAGTCCGCGTGCCCCTCGATGATTCTCAGCGTCTGCCCGTCGTGGTCCATGTAGCTTCGGAACCCGAAGCTCCTGGCCAGCACGGCCTCGTCCCGCAGGGGAATGAGCGGGATGTGGCAGAGGATGATCTTCGGCACGCCGCGCGCGCCTTCCAGCGTGCGGCGGAGCCAGTCGCTTCGCGCCTTGACCACTGCCGGCCCCACGCAGCACGCTCCGGCGTTGTTGAGTGCGATGAAGAGGATGCCGCCGTGCGTGAACGTGTAGTTCACCCGGTCGTGCCCGAACGCCTCGCGGTATGCCTGCTCGTGCTTTGGGCTTCCCTCCTGCTGGATCACCTCGTGGTTGCCCACGACGGGATAGAAGGGGACGCTCAGGGGCTTGAGCATCTCGCGGAGGAGCCGCAGGTCGGGTCCGAGGGCCTCGAGGCGTTCGCCGTTGATGAGGTCGCCGATGCCGACCACGAAGTCGGGCCTTGGGAAGTGCTCGCCCGAGGCCGCGGCCTCGAGGAGCCATCGCGCCTTCTCGTTGGCCTTGGCGTACCCGCCCTTCCCTGCGTCGGCATCAACGTGAGTGTCGTTGACCTGCAAGAAGCGGAACAACGGGGTGCCGCTCCGGCTCGCCGGCGCGCCGCAGCCGGCGGCCAGGAATGCCAGCATAGCCAGTCCGCCTTTCAGCGCCGCAGCACGCAATGGCTCTCTCCACGGCGGCAGCCGCCCTACGGCCTGCGCCTCTTCCTGCCGTACGGCTCGACCTTCTCGCCCACTGCCACTTCTTCCTTCGCTGCATTCGGGGCGGGCCTGAGGGGGATGTCGGCCTCGAGCTTGAGGTCAAGCGCCTTCATGACTTCCAGCAGCCGCTTGAGGCTGGCCGAGCGATAGCCCGTGGCCTCGTAGCGTTGGATTTGCTGGGGTTGAAGGCCGAGCCGTTCGGCGAGTTCCTTCTGCGTGTAGCCTCGCGCGATGCGGGCCTTGATGAGGACCTGGGGCAACTCCTCGGTCGCCCCGATGTGCAGCCCCGTCGCCGCCTTGAGTTCCTCGTACTCGCGCAACTCTTGCCGCATCTCCTCGATCATCCCCTCGATCCCGGCGATCATCGCGCGGTAGATGCGGTCGTCCACCTTCCCCTTGGCGCCGCGGGATGCCTCCAGCGCGCCCTTCAATCGTTCGATCTGCACTAGCGTGGCATAGCGTTGCCGCTCATTCTGGATCATGGCCGCTGGTCTCCAGTGTCAGCAGGAGGATTCCCCTTGCGTTCATGTCCCTGTCCATCTGGAAAAACTCCTCGACCGTCTTGCCCATGGCGGCTCGATCGTACAGGCGCGTCCCCGCGACCAGGAAGTCGACTCCGTACTTGCTCTTCATTGGGTTCCTGGGCGGGGCGAGGTCGAGCAACACGGGATCAAGCTTGCCCGCATCCATGGTTGGCTCCGGTTCCCAGCAGCCGTCTATGTCCTCCGGCTCCTCCTCTGCCGTCACAAAGCTCCCGTCAAGCCACACCCGCCTCACGCCCGCGCGGGCCAGGTTGGTGAGCGCTCGTTTGAGGCCACTGAAGAGGGCGCGGCGCGCCTCATTCCAAGTGAAGCGCTCCTCAGTCTCCGCCAGAGAGACATGGTAGACGCCCGGCGGCAGGTTCCCGCTCGCATCGAAGTCAGGAATGCCACCGGCCCGTTCCATGCCTCCTCCATCTCCATTGTACACAATGAAAACGCTGTGTCAAGCGTGGGACAACAAAACGATTGTGTAACTTGCCGGCGCTCACTCGGCCTTGAGCTTGATGCCTTGGAGCGCGCCGCCCTCGGGGGCGGTGAGGCGCACGGCGGCCTCCCAGCCGCCGCCGCCGTTGACGACTTTCACGAGCAGCGGGTTCCAGCCTTCCTTGAGGGTGATCTTCACCTTGTCCTCGTTGAGGGCGAAGGAGCGGGGCACGTCCTTGTCGTGGACGACGGTGCCGTTGAGCCAGATCTTGATGCCGTCGTCGCTGCCGCACTCGAGGACGGCCGGCTGCTCCTTGGGCGAGGAGACCTGGCACTTGAGGTAGCCGGCGCAGTCGCCGGGCGCGCCCAGCTCCTTATTGAGGTCCACGAAGCCCGGCTGCTGGCCGGTGGCGGCGACGAGCTTCCACTTGATGTCCTTCGCGTCGGGCTTCTCGGGGTCGTGGACGATGCTGGTCTTTCCGCCCTTGTAGGGGCCGCTGGCCATCCAGGTGGTGATGAAGCCCTCGTTGCGCTCGAGGAAGGCGACGGCTTCCTTGGCTTGCTTCTGGACTTCGGGGTTGTCGCTGGCCGCGGCGGCCTTGGCGATGGCCTGCTTGGCCGCGTCGGGGTCGCCGCCGCCAATGGCCTTGGCGATGCGGATGACGGCGATGGCGGCCTCGTTCTTGAGCGCGGCGTTGCCGAGGCTGGCCTCGGCCATCTTCATGGCCTCAGGGGTCGGGATGTCGGCGACGGTGGAGAGGACGAGTCGCCGCTCGTCGTCGCGCTTCGCGGTCTCCATGGCCTGCTCGCACATCTTGCGGCGCTCGTCGGCGGAGCGCTCGCCGCGGACGGTGATCATGCGGACATAGCCGCGGAGGGCGAGGACGTGGTGGGCCTCCTTTGCGGTGGTCTTGGCGACCTGGAGGAGGTCGGCGGCGGGCGTGTCGTCGCGCCAGTCGGCGAGGGCGCGGATCGCTGCGTCCTTCACGTCGTCGCTGGCGTCGGCGAGGCCGGCGCGGATGGTCTCGTAGGCGGCCCGGGTGCCGATGCCGCCGAGGACGCGCAGGAGAGCGGCGCGGGTGGCGCCCTGGGTGTCCTTGAGGGCGGCGGCGACGGCGGCGGTCGCCTTATCCTTGTCGGCCAGGCGGGAGCAGGCGCTGGCGAGCGCCCGCTCGGCGGCGGAGCGCACCGCGTCGTCCTTCGCCTCGACGAGCAGCTTCCCCAGCGTCGGCAGGTCGCTCTCGTCTGCCAGCTTGCCGAGCGAGCGGATGGCGGCGGCGGCGACCTTGGGATTCTCGTCCCGCGTGTAGCCGAGGATGGTCTTGAGGTGCTCGCGGCCCTTGCGCCCGGCCAGGATGTCGAGGAGCGTGGCCTTGGCGTCGGGCGTCGCGGCGCCGAGCGCCTTCACGATGGCGGCGGTCGCCGCCTCGCCGGGGACCTGGAGCAGGCTGCTCTGGGCGGCGGAGCGCTCCGCGGCGTTCTCGCCGGCCAGCCTGGCGACGAGGGGCGGCACGGCGGCCTCGGTGCCGGTCGTGGCGGCGGCCTTGATGGCGGCGAGGCGCACCGCGTCGTCCGCGTCGCCCATCGCTTCGATGATGGCGGGCAGGGCGGCGGCGTCGCCCCGCTTGGCCAACAGGTCGAGGATGGCGACCTTGCCGGCCGGCTTGGCGCCCTTGAGTTGGCCGACCCAGCGCTGGGTGGCCTTCTCGCCGGGCATGGCGATGGCGGCGGAGATGCCGCTCGCACGGACGTCCAGGTCGTCGCTGCTCATCGCGGCGAGCACCTCGTCCATCGCCTCCTCGCCGGCCGCGGCGGCGAGGGCGATGAGGGCGGCGCAGCGGACGTGGGTGCCGCTCGCCTTGCTGGTGAGGAGCTGGCGGGCGAGCTTCGCCCCGGCTGCCTTCTCGCCCGTCTCGCCCAGGCGGCGGGCCAGCAGGAGCGCGGCGTCGGTCATCTGGCTGCGTTCATAGAGGGCCTCGGCCTCGGCGCCTTTCAGCAACGGCGCCACGGCGGCGGGGTCGGCGGAGTTCGCCAATGCGAAGGCCGCGACAAGGCGCGTCTCGCGGTCCTCGTCGCTCAGGGCCTTGGCCACGGCGGCCTGGCCCTTGGCGGCCCGCAGCACGCCGAGTGCCTGGACGATGGTCACGCGGCACGGCCCCGCGGCCTTGGGCAGCGCCTCCTGGAGGAGGGCGATGGCCGCCTTGTCCTTGATGGCAAGCATCGCTTGGACGGCGTATTCGCACAACTCCTGGTCGAGCAGGAACTTGCCGAGGGCGGGGACGGCCTCCGCCCCACCCGCGAGCTGGAGCTGGCGGATGAGGAAGCCCTTGACGGCTGGCGGCAGGTTGCTCTCCAGTTGCTTGGCCATCGTGTCGGCGAAGAGCTTCCGCTCGGCCTCGGCGCCGGGCCGGTGGCAATACGTCGCCAGGCCGTGGAGGGTGAAGCGCACCTTGCTATCGTCGTCCGGCCCGGGCACCTTGAGCATCTTCGTGAGTTCGACGACGCTATCGGGCGCACCCTTCATGAGCTCCTGGAGGACAGCCTGTGCCACTTCTGGCTTGTCGGCGGGGAGTATCTCCACGAGGGCGGCCACGCCCATGGGCACCTCGCCCGCTCTCGCGGCGACCGCGAAGCCCAGCGCGATGGCCAACAGCCACGCCACAGTTCGAATCCTCATCGGTCGCTCTCCTTTCAAACGGGCAGGTGCCACGGGGCACGCATGGGGATGTTGACCAGGCGGTTCGCCTCGTCGTCGCCGATGAACTGCTCCTTGTCGGGGTCGTAGCGGAGCTTGCGGCCCAGGCGAATGGCGATGTTGGCCAGATGCAGCAGCGTGGCGCAGCGTTGCGACACGTCGGCGTTGCCCGCGCACTCGACGCGCAGGCGCACGGCCTCCTCGAAGCCGCCCTCGCCGCTGCCGTACTTGCGCGGCGCGTCGGGCACGGCGGCCACGACCTTCTCCTGCTCGGGCGTCAACGCCGGCAGGCCGCGGTCCTCGATGGGGCACGGCTCGCCCCACTCGCCGCTCTCGAAGACGAAGGTCGTGCCGTCGGCGTACTTCAGGCTCACCCAACCCCACAGTTGCACGGCGTAGGGGTGCTGCGGCTGGGGGGCCGATGCCTCGATCTCGACGGGGCTGGTGTGGTCCTTCGCGTAGCGGCACTGCGGGCCGTCGAGGTAGTGCTCGCCCATGTCGGCCAGGCCGCCGCCGTCGTAGTCCCAGTAGCCGCGGAAGCTGCCGTGCACGTGATGCGGGAAGTAGGGCTTGTAGGGCGCGGGGCCGAGCCACATGTTGTAGTCGAGCGCCTTGGGGACGGGCTGCGGCTTGTCGTTGACGTGCCCGCTCCACTCGCGCACCTTCCAGTTGTAGTGGGGGCGGGCGAAGCGGACGACGGGGCCGTTGCCCTTGATGGCGCCGCTGGCAATGATCTTGTGCGTGCGGTCGTTGCCGCCGACGCCGAAGCGGCCGAACGTGCCGATCTGGAAGATGCGGCGGTAGCGGCGGGCCGTGTTGGCCACCGCGCGGCCCTCGGCGATGAACTTCGTCATCGGCTTCTCGCAGTAGACGTCCTTCCCCGCCTCCATCGCCGCGATGCTGATCAGCGCGTGCCAGTGGGGCGGCGTGGCGATGTACACCACGTCAATGTCCTTGCGGTCCAGCACGCGGCGGAAGTCGGTGTAGCCCTCGCAGGGGCTGCCCGCCCGATTCATCGCCCCCTGGAGGCGCCCCTCGTCCACGTCGCACAGGGCGAGGCAGACGGGCGGCTTGTCGGGCTCGTTCTTGCGGACGAATCCGCCGCCGCGTCCGCCCGGGCCGATGACGGCGCGCGTCAACACGTCGCTCGGCGCCCGGCGGCCTTCGCCGCCGAGTGCTGCCCTCGACACAATGCTGAGTGCAGCGGCGCTCGTGCCGGCTCGTGCGAGCCACTGCCGCCGCGAGAGGCCGTTGTCCCTCATCGCCAGATCTCCTCAACCCCCCGGTTAGACCTGCCGCCTCGTGGCGGCCCTGCCTCGTGCCCCTCAGTGCCCCTCAGTATGCCGCCATCGCCCGGCAAAAGCAAGCGCCACTGGGCATGCCGCCACGGCCCCCCTGCGTGGGCCTCCCAGGCCCCGACCCACCCGTCGCGCTGCCCATTCCGTATGAGTTCGTCCCCGCCTGGGGGTGATACACAATGGGGTTAAGAGACTGGGCTCATCCGACCCGAGCGATCATCCGCGCGGCTCTCGACCCGCGTCCCGCCCATCAGGCGCTCACCTGTGCGCCACGGGGGGTGAGCGCCTAGCTGGGGGCGGCGGAGCCAATGCCTTGATGGCCGTAAGAGCCCAATCTGCCGAAGGTTACAGCCAGTGGAAAGTCCCACGCAGCCAGCTAGTTGCGCTAGGCGCTCACCTGCGCGCAAGGGGGGGTGAGCGCCTAGCGCGGGCGCCTGGGTGGGCCGCTCCGGGTGATCGCCTCAGACAGATGAGCCAGGAACTATCTCAAAACCCACACGGGCTGCGCCGCCCGCAGCCAGAAGTCGCGGCGTCCCTCCGGGTTGCAGCGCCAGCGGGGCGTCTGCCGCGTTGCGTCTCCTCAGCGATGCCCTCCGTCGCATCGCTTGCGTTGCCGCGCCTTGCATCCGCCCCGCTGACGCCGGCAACGCAGCCCGTGTGGGTCTTGACGAATGACTCGGCCCGCTGCAACCGCCCTTCCATCAAGGGCTTACACATTCACAGTGGCAGGCCCGCTGGAAGTTTCCCTCATGCGAAACGTTTGACAGCCCCGACACAGTACTGTATGAAGGCTGTGCGAGGTGGTGGGGCCCGGAGGAACCGGCGATTTCCAGGCTGCGGCGGCACTTCGAGGAGCTGGTGGACCGCCACTACGAGGGGGTGTGGCGCTACGCGCGCTTCCTCACCCGCGGCGCCGCCGAGGCCGAGGACATGGTTCACGAGGCGTTTCTCCTTGCCTTTGACAGACTTGCGGCGGGCGAGGAGTTCACAGGCGACGCCGGGGCGTGGCTCCGCGGCGCGCTGCGGAACCTCGTGAAGAGTTGGTGGCGCGAACGGCGCAAGCTGCCGCAGGACGTGGCCGACCGCCTCGTCCTCCTGGCGGAGGAGGCGGACGACGCGCTCACCGTGGCTGCCGGCGAGGAGTTGCGGGCCGCCCTCGACCACTGTCTGGGCCTCCTCGGGGCAGAGGACCGCGACCTGGTTGCCCGCCGCTACGAGCGGGGCATGCGAATCACCCGGATCGCCGAGGAACTGCGCCGCAACGCCGCGACCGTGCGGGTGCAGCTCTTCCGCATCCGCCAGGCCCTGAAGGAATGCGTGGAACGCCAATTGTCGAAAGGACTCACGGCGTGAGCCCCGACTGGCGCGAACTCCTGGACCGTGCACTGGAAGGCGACGAGTTGTCGGCCCCCGAGGCCGAGGCCCTCGCCGCCGCGCTGGCCAGCGACGAGCAGCGGCCGGAGGCGCTCGCCCTCGTGTGCTTCGAGGGGCAACTGCGCCAGCGCCTGGCCCCCGAGGCCGGGCCAGTGGTCGCGCTCTCGCGCGAGCGCCTCCTGGCCAAGGCCGCGCTGCGCGAGAAGGCGTCGAGCGTGCGCGCGGGGCGTCGGAGGGGCCGCCGCGTCGCCGCGGCGCTCGCCGCGGCCGCGGCGCTGCTCGTCGCCGCGCTGGCAGGACTGGTGTTGCGCGCGGAGCGTGGCTACCCGGCGCCGCGGGCGAGCGGCGACTTCCGCATCCTCGGCCCTGCATCCCCCGCGGTCGAGCGGGGCCAGAGCCTGGCCGCCGGCGCCGGCGGAGCCGAGCTTCGCCTGGGCGGCTACTGCCGCGTCACCCTCGACCCCAACACCCAGGTCACCCTTCGCGGCGAGAGGAGGCGCGAGGCCATCGTCCTGACCAGGGGGCGGGTGGTGTGCGAGGTGGAGCCCGGCCGAGGGGAGTTCGCGCTCGTGACCCCCATCGGCTCCGTCGAGGTCAAGGGAACCAAGTTCCTCACGAGCGTGGAGTACCCGGAATCGCAGAAAGGAGAAAGCGACATGGGGAAGCTGAGGAAGGCGGCCGTGGTGACGGTGATGGTGGTGACCGGCGTCGTCGCGTGCCACTTCGGCGACGTGGCGGTGCTCGGCCCTGGCATGAGCCAGGTGTTCGCGGGCGGCGACCGGGAGCGGGCGACGCTGCCGCCCGAGCTCAAGGGCTTCAAGGGCATCCTCGTCGGCACCATCGCCAGCGAGGTGACCCGGGAGTTCCTGCTGAAGATCGACAAGGTGGCGACCACCTGGCCGCAGAGCAAGGCCGAGGCCCCCGAGAGAGCCGTCGGCAAGACCATCGAGATGGTCGTCGGCCAGAACCGCATGCTCGAGCAGCACCTCCAGACGCTGCGGACCCTGCGGAAGGGCGACCAGATCATCGTCGAGGCATTCGATGTCCAGGGCTTCCGCCTGACCATCATGGAACTGCTCCGCAAGGCCGAGGAGAGCGGCGAGCGGCGCGAGGGCGAGGGAGAAGTCCGCGAGAAGCGGCCCCACGGCGAAGGCGAAGTGCGCGAGAAGCCGGCGCCCCGCGAGGGCGAAGGCGAATGGCGCGAGAAGAAGACCGAGCCGCGCACCGGGGGCCTGCGCGAGCTGGAGGGCTGGGTGAAGGCCACGCCCGACCAGGGCGTCGGCGTCATGAAAGTCGTCGAGAGAATCCGGGGCGAGGAGGGGGTGCAGGAGAAGGTTTCCCAGTACCGTATCCGGCCCGACGACGTGGGCCGGCGGCTCGTGGCCGAGGCCAACGGGCGCCGCGCCGCGGTCGCCGGCGTGCTGGTCGAGGGCGACCTGGGGGTGGTCCTCGCCGTCAAGAAGTTCCGCGTCCTGGGCTCGCCCGACGAGCCGAGGCGCGACAAGCCCGAGCGCCGCGAGGGCGAGGGCGAGGTCCGCGAGAAGAAACCCGAGCGCCGCGACGGAGAAGGCGAATGGCGCGAGAAGCCGGTGCGTCGCGACGGCGAGGGCGAAGGCGAATGGCGCGAGAGGAAGCCCGAGGGGGACGCGCCGAAGCCGCGCGTGGAGGCCGGCGGGCCGGCCACCGCGGAGATGCTCGCGGGCTTCCGGGGCATGCTCGAGGGAACCGTCGTGGGCAAGGCCGACGACGCGTTCGTGCTCCGCGTGGAGAAGGTGACGAAGGTGTGGCAGAGCAGCACGTGCAAGACGCCCGAGGCCCTGGTGGGCAAGATCCTCTCGCTCACCCTCAAGTACGAGGCGAACCCGCCCGAGGCGCTGGTGAAGGCGCTGGCGGCGCTGAAGGCGGGCGAGCGCGTGCTCGCCGGCGCCATCCACCGCGAGGGCAAGGTGGTCTCCCTGGTCGAGGTGCTGCGCAAGATAGACGCCGAATGACGCGGTGCAGTGTCGCGCGAGAGTGACCGGAAGCCGTCGCCGGGCGGGATGGGTTGAGCGCCCGGCGGCGGCTTCCCGCGTGTCTTGATGGGCCGAATTCCTCCTTTCCCTTGTGGGGCAGCTGATGACGAGGCGAGCGTGGAGCGTTGTGTTGGGCCTGGCGGGCCTGTGCCTTCTCGCGGGCGCTGCGCGAGGCGATGAGCTGGAGTTGCTGAACGGCCAGCGCGTGCGGGGCGAGGTGACGGAGGAGACGGACGCGGCAGTCACCGTGCGCCTGGCGGTGGGCGACAGCAGCGCGCAGATGAAGTTCCCCGTGAGCCGCATCCACGCCATCACGGTGGGCGGGCAGCGGCGGGTGCTGAACGAGAAGCCGGCCCCGACGGCGCCGAAGGCGACCCCCGAGGAAGAGCCCGAGGCCCCGCCCAAGACCGAGGAGGCGCCTGCGCCCGTTCCCACCAAGGGCAGTGCCGCCCGCTCGCGGGCCGAGGTGCAGGCCCTCATCCAGAAGGCGGGCACCACGCCGCCCGACTGGTTCGAGGCCACGCCACTCGACTACCCGAAGTCCCTCGACCTCTCGTGGCCCGAGAAGCCGCAAGGCCCGTGGAACCCGTCGAAAAACGTCGGCCAGTACCTCTGGAGCACCATCAACGAGAACCCCAGCCGCTGGCAGAGCGGCATCAAGTTCCTCCACCATCTGCTCACCGTGCACAAGGACAACCCGGCCCCGCTGGGGCGGGTGATTGACGCCCTGGGGAACAGCTACTTCAACCTGATGCAGGACTGGGCGCGGGCCGCCTTCTGGTGGCAGAAGTGCGAGCAGCGGAAGGGCCTGAGCGTGTTCAACACCGTGCGCCTCGCCGAGTGCTACTGGCGCCTCGGCAGCAAGGCGATGGCCGCGGAGAAGATCCGCGAGGTGGACCGCTACATCTCCCCGAGCATCATCAAGCTGTGGGCCGACATGGGCGAGCTGGACAAGGCGCTGCGCCTCGCCGCGCTCATGACCCGGGAAGACCCCCGCACCGATGCCGGCTGGGTGGCCGAGGGCCACCTGCTGGCGGGCGACGCCTACCGCCTGCACGGGCGCTTCCCCGAGGCCCTCGCCAGCTACCAGAAGGTCCTCGCCGTGCCGGCCGGGGGGAAGCAGAAGGGCCGCGTGGAGCGCTCCCACCGGCGCGCCCAGGCGAACACGGACGCCATCAAGGCCACCGACGCCCTCGACCTCAAGCGCATCCCCGACGGCACGTATCGCAGCACCGCCACGTCGTATGCCGGGCCGCTCGAGGTCGCCGTCACCATCGCCGCCGGCCGCATCGAGGCGGTCAAGGTCACCCGCTACGAGGACAAGCAGTACTACTCGTCGCTCACCGCCATTCCCCAGCAGATCGTCGGGAGGCAGGGTGTCAAGGGCATTGACGCGGTGACGTGCGCGACCATCACGTCCGACGCCATCGTCAACGCCACGGCGAGGGCCCTGGCCGGCGCAATGAAGTAGCCCCTTTGGGGACGGGGAGGAAGCCAGCGGCGCCGGGCAGTCCGAGCTTGTCGAGGGGTCTCTCTTGCTGCGAGTGATCGGAAAGGCCCGACGCATCATTCAGGCCGCCTGCTTCGTCGCTTTCCTCGCCCTGTTTCTCTACGTCTGCTGGCCCTACGACGTGCGGCATCACGCCGAGGCGCGGGCCGCGCGGGAGATCGTCGAGGCCGAGGCGTTCCTGGCCCTCGACCCCCTGGTGAGCATCTCGACGGCCATTGCGGCGCGGGCGTGGGTCTGGTCGCTCGCCTGGGCCGGCGTGCTGCTGGCGGTGTGCCTGGTGATCCCGCGCGGCTTCTGCGCCTACGTGTGTCCCTTCGGCACGCTGCTCGACCTCTTCAACTGGGCGGCGGGGAAACGAGTGAAGCGCCTGCACGTCAAGCTGCGGGGCTGGTGGGTGCACCTCAGGTACTACCTGCTGGCGGGCGTGCTGGCCTCGGCGGCGTGCGGGGTGCTGCTCACGGGCTTCGTCGCAGCGATCCCCGTCTTCGCGCGGGGCATGGTGTACCTGGCCGCACCGCTCCAGATGGGGCTGGTGAAGGGCTGGTATCTCATCCCGCCCATGCACGCCGGGCACTACCTCTCGGTCGGCCTGTTCGTGCTGACGCTGGGCCTGGGGCTGCTGGCCACGCGCTTCTGGTGCCGGTACCTCTGTCCGAGCGGGGCCGTCTTCTCCGTCGCCAACCTCCTGCGGCTGACGGAGCGCAAGGTGACGAGTGCGTGCGTCAAGTGCGGCAAGTGCGTGAGGGCCTGCCCCTTCGACGCCATCAAGGCCGACTTCACGACCCGCCCTTTCGACTGCACCTGCTGCCAGATCTGCGTCCGCGTGTGCCCTGTGAGCGCCATCGAGTTCCGCCCGCGCTTCGCCTTTGCCCAAGGCGACGCCCCCGACGGTCCACGCGTCACGCGTCACGCGTCACGCGTCAGCGACGGGCCCCTCTCCCGTCGCGGCTTCGCCGCTGGCCTCGGCAGCGGCCTCGCCGCGGCGCTAGGCGTGCGGGCGCTTCGCGGCGCGCCGCCCGACTATCCGCCCCTTCGCCCGCCGGGCAGCGTGCCCGAGCCCGAGTTCCTCCGGATGTGCGTGCGCTGCGGCGAGTGTCTCAAGGCCTGCCCCTACAACGCCATCCAGCCCATGGGCTTCGAGGGCGGCTTCGAGTGCCTGTGGACGCCCCAGGTCGTGCCCGACTGGGTGGGCTGCGAGCCGAAGTGCAACAACTGCGGCCAGGTGTGTCCCACGGGGGCGATTCGCGCTCTGCCGCTGGCCGAGAAGCGTGCCGCTCGCATCGGCCTGGCCGTCGTCAACGAGGCCACCTGCCTGCCCCACCTCGGAACCGAGGCCTGCCAGATGTGCTTCGACGAGTGCAGGGCCGCGGGCTACGACGCCATCGAGTTCGTCCGCGTCCACGTCGAGCTCGACGAGAACGGCCTGCCCATCGAGGGCAGCGGCTTCTCGGCGCCCGTGGTGCTGGCCGACAAGTGCAACGGTTGCGGCCTGTGCCAGAGCCGCTGTTACCACATCAACGCGAAACAGAAGCACCTGATGGCCGAGAGTTCTATCATCGTCATCGCCGGGCCGGGCAACGAAGACCGCCTGACGAGCGGCTCGTACCTCGCCCTCCGCGAGGCCGAGCGCCGCAAGCGCGAAGAGCAGCGCAGGAAGCTCCAGCCCAAGGGCGCCGGCGACAGCTATCTGCCCGATTTCCTCAAGTGATGGAGGCGTCCACATGCGACAGGTGGCGGTGCTTGGCATTGTCCTGGGCGCGCTCGCTCCGGCGTGGGCGCTGGAGGTCAAGACCACTCAGAACACCCCACGCCTGATGCCGTACCAGGTGTTTGAGATCACCTTCCAGCACGAGGGCAAGTACCACGACCCGAACTGGGACGTGACGATTGACGTGGCCCTCGCGTCGCCGAGCGGCAAGAAGCTCAGCGTCGGCGGCTTCTTCTACGGCTCGAGCCAGCCCCAGAAGCCGGTCGTCCGCGAGTTCAAGGATGGAAAGGGCAGGGCGCGCTCGGACGCGACCTGGCCCTGCGACCCCGCCGACCTGTGGAAGGTACGCTACGCCCCCAGCGAGATCGGCGACTGGAAGTTCGACTACGTCTTCCAGAACAAGCAGGGCGAGAGCGCGAAGGGCAACGGCTCGTTCAAGGTCGTCAAGCCTCGCGTCCAGCCCAAGGGCTGGGTGCGCATCAACCCCGCGAACCCCTTCGGCTTCGTCTTCGAGGATGGCAGCCCCTTCTGGCCCATCGGCACCCAGGACGGCGTGTTCGACGGCAACCACAACGGCTCGGCGATGGACCAGAAGTCCATGGAAGGCCCGTTCCGCCTCGACACGCACGGCGGCAATCGCCCCAACCCGCCGCCGGGGGCGCTCTTCGCCCGCGGCCCCTCGATGAACCCGCAGAACGGCGACGTCTACTTCGGCCGCCACGGACGCGCCGGCTTCAACCTCTGGCGCTTCTCGCCCCACAACTTCTCCATCCCGGTCTTCGACATCAACTACGACGCCAAGACAGCGACGCCCGCCCGCATCCGCTGGGAGCAGGCCGTGATGGTGGACGAAATGCTCCAGCTCACGATGCGGCATGGCCTGCGCAATTTCTACGGCATCTTCGGCTTCGCCCGCGTCTTCAACGACCACCCCGAGGACGCGCAGGGCATGGCCAAGGTCAAAGCCCTCCTCAAGTACTCGGTGGACCGCTGGGGCGCTTACGTGGACTTCTGGGAACTCCTCAACGAGCAGAAGGCGGCGGACGGCTGGTACGCCATCACGATCCCCTACCTGAAGTCCATTGACCCCTACGGCAAGCCCGTGGCCACGAGCTGGGAGCGGCCCGACCTGGCGGGCATTGACATCTCGGCCCCCCACTGGTACGGCCGCGAGGACGAGTTGGCCTCCGACCAATCCTCGGCCGGCAATGCCAAGAGCCACAAGCGTCGCGGCAAGCCCGTTGTCTACGGCGAGCAGGGCAACGGCGGCGGTAAGCCCGAGCTGATCCCGCAAGGCATCGGCGGCGTGTGGGACCCCGGCTCCGCCCGCCGCATGCGCGTGCGACTCTGGAGCGCCTTCTTCAACGAGATCAGCTTCATCTTCTGGGAAACGTCGTACGCCAAGGACGGCCACCACATGAACATCTGGCTCGGCCCCGAGGAGCGGCAGTACACCAAGGCCCTCCAGGACTTCTCGTATTGCCTGGATGCCGGGGTGAAACCTGCCCCCGTCCACCTTGCCGGGCCGCAGGCCCGAGAGGTGCGCGCCTACGGACTCCGCTCTGACAAGCGCGCCGGCGTCTACCTGCACCACGGCGCGTGCGCCGAATGCGCCAGGACGCCGGCCGGCCAGCACCGCCACCACTCCTGGGACCACGACCGCGGCGAGGTGAAAGACCTCCAGGTCACCGTGGACGTGCCGCAGGCCACCAAGGGCTACTGGTACAGCCCCGCCGATGCGGCCATCCTCGCCCGCTTCGACGCGCCGGCCGGCAGGCAGACCTTCACCGCTCCGCCCTTCACGATTGACCTGGCCCTCCTCATCACCGAGGCCGCCGCGCCCGACAGCGACCGCGACGGCAAGCCCAACGACCTCGACGACGATGACGACAACGACGGCATGCCCGACTCCAAGGACGCCTTCCCCCTCGAGCGCGAGGAGCAGGCCGACGCCGACGGCGATCGCATCGGCGACAGCCTCGATGCCGATATTGACGCCGACGGCAAGGCCGACGACCTCAACAAGAACGGCGTGCCAGACAACGAGGAACTCGACTGGGACGGCGACGGCGTGCCGAACGCCAGTGCCGTGCCCTGGGACGCCTTCCCCCGCGACCCGAGGGAGTGGCGCGACACCGACGGCGACGGCATCGGCGACAACGCCGACCCCGACGACGATGGGGACGGCTACAGCGACGACGAAGAGAAGCAAGCAGGCACGGATCCTCTCAACGCCCTGAGTTTCCCGGAGAAAGGAGTGCGGTGATGTCTGGACGACGCTTGGTCTGGCTCGCGTTGGGCTTTGGGGTGGCGTGTGGGCTTGTCCTGAGCGTGGGGAGCGAATGCCGCGCGGGTGAGGGCGGCCTCGCCGAGGCCGTCGCCAACCTCAAGCTGCCGCCAGCCTGGTTCGACGACGTGAAGGTCGACTTCGACACGAGCAGGCCCCTGAAGGACGCCATGCCAGTCATCCAGAATCTGCTGGACGCCGGCGGGGAGAAGGCGAAGCAGGGCGTCAAGCTCCTCTACATCTACGGCGAGGAGAAGCACCAGCGGGGCGATGGCTACCCCTTCTTCCTCCTGCTCGGCGGGCAGGACGTCTGGGCGGCGAAGCTCTTCCTCGACGAGATCGCGAAGAATCCCCAGGGCCGCACCGAGATGTACATCAACCTCGCCTCCCTCTACGTGAAGTACCAGGAGCCGCAGAAGGCCGTCGAGCTCCTCACCACGGCACTCACGAAGCCGCCCCGGGCGCCCTGGGACGTCCTGCACCGGGCCAAGATGAACGACAAGCTGGGCGACGTGTACGCCGGCCTGGGCAACACCGACAAGGCCGCCGAGCACTACCGCACTGCCATCCAGCTCTTCCCGAAGGTGATGGTGCGGAACATCCGTCCCTTCGCCCAGCGATATGCCCGGAAGACGGAGTCGAAGCTGGAGCTCCTCACCCGCAAGACGCTCGACCTCAGCAAGCTTGCGGACGGCGTTTACCGCGGGAGCAGCATTGGCTACGGCGGTCCCATCCAGCTCGATGTCACCGTCAAGAGCGGGCGGATCGCCGACATCAAGGTCGAGCACAAGGAGCGAATCGACCAGGGTGCGTCGAAGATCGCCCCGCGCCAGATCATCGAGCGCCAGGCCCTCAAAGTAGACGCCATCAGCGGCGCCACGGTGACCGTGCAGGCCATCGTCGAGGCGGCGTACCGGGCGCTCAGCGAAGCCGGCGCGAAGTGAGACGCTTCCGACGACGACCCCTGAAAGGAGGCATCGCAGCCGTGCCACGAGAAGCGCGCGCTCTCTTCCTGCTGGGTCTCTGCGCCGCGGGCCTCGCGGGCCAGGCGGCCCCTGAGGGCGACGTGGTCCTCACCCAGCGGCACTACTGGCGGAAGCACTACACCACGTTCGCGCCCGTGTTTGCGGGCGATGGCGTTCCTGCGCCAAAGCCCGACAGCCTGGTGGCCATGTTCCCCGAGCCGCCGGGCGCGGGCTGGTCCGCGCCCGGCTTCGACGACAGCGGCTGGCTCCTCGCCCCGGGGCTGGAGTTCGAGCACGGCGTCAAGAACCTCCGCCTTCTTGGGGAGATGAGCCAGGAGGAGATCAGCGCGCGGCTCCGCGGCACCGACCCGTTCCTGCCCGCCGTGGGCCTGGTGTGCCTGCGCAGCCGTTTCGTCGTGACCGACCGCGCCAAGGTGCGAAAGCTCACGCTCGCGCTGAGCTGCCGAGGCGGCTTCGTGGCCTATCTCAATGGCACCGAGATCGCCCGCGCACACCTCCCAGAGGGCGAACTGCGCCCCGGAACGCCGGCGGAGGCCTATCCGCCCGAAGCATTCTTCCACCGCGACAGCCTGGAGAAGGGGCGGCCCCGCGCCCTCGACCCGAACGACCTGCGCAACCCGCAGTGGGCGCTGCGCGAGCGGGTCTTTGGCCCCGCCGAGATCGCCCTCGACCGCCTGCGTGACGGCGTGAACGTCCTCGCCATCGAGATGCACCGCGGCATGTATCCGCCTCTCTGTGCGCGGCAGAGCGCGGCCATGGTTGGCACGGTGGGCCTGGGCCGCCTCGAGCTGCGCGCCGAAGCCGACGCCGGCGCGATCAGCGCTCCGCCATTCGGCGTTCAGGTGTGGACAGTGGACACGACGCGCACGCTGTTCGACCCGGCGCTGTCGGCCGCGAACGAGAGCCGCGGGCCGGTCCGCATCGTGGCGGCGCGCAACGGCACGTTCGCGGGGCAGGCCCTCGTTGCTGCCCACGCGCCGCTGACGGGCCTTTCTGCCAAGGCATCGGCCCTGCGCCAGGCCGGCGGCAACGGCGTCATCCCCGCCGAGGCGGTGAGTGTCCGCTATGGCGTGCCGAACCCCTTTTGGCCCGCCGCGCTCCGCGAGCTGGGCCTGCCGGTTACGCCGCCGCGCTGGAGGCGCGATGCCGCCGCCGAGGGCGGCACCCGCTTCGACATGCTCCTCGATGCCCCGCCGGCCGACGCTTCCGCCGTGGCCGTGTGGGTCTCGGCGAGGGTGCCCAGGGACGCCTCCGCCGGCCGCTACACGGGCGAGTTGAGCATCGAGGCACAGGGCAAGGCCTTCACGGGAACGCTTGAGCTCCACGTGGCCGACTGGACTCTGCCCGACGTGAAGGACTACGCGACGCTGCTCAACATCTACCAGTCGCCCGACACGCTGGCCTTGTACTACAAGGTGAAGCCCTGGTCCGACGCCCACTGGAAGCTCATCGAGAAGAGCCTGACGCTGATGGGCGGGATGGGCAACATCGGCCTCTTCGTGCCGCTGCTGGCCGAGTCGCAGATGGGCAACTCCGAATCCATGGTGCCGTGGCTCAAGCAGGCCGACGGCTCGTTCCGCTACGACTTCAGCCGGTTCGACCGCTACACCGAGACGGCGCTCAAGACCCACGACCGCCTGCGATTCGTCTCGCTGAACGCCTGGGGCTATGAGGCGTCGAACCGCACGTGGCGGGGGCCGCGCGACTACGCCTCGTTCTACGGCGCTCGTGTGACCGTGGTTGAGCCCGCCACGGGCAAGCGCGAGAGCGTCAAGCTGCCGCAGTATGGCACGTCGGAGTGCGAGGCCCTCTGGCGGCCGCTGCTCGTGGCGCTTCACGAGCGCCTGAAGGCCAAGGGGCTTGGCGACAGCATCGTGATCGGCATTGCCGGCGACATGGGCCCTGACCCGCCCACGGCCGCGATGTTCCGCCGCATTCTGCCCGAGGCCGGCTGGCTCGCCGAATCGCACCAGCCCCAGCGGGCCTACGTCTTCGACCCGCAGACCAAGGCCACCGTGCCCGTCCGCTGGAACTCGGTCGTCTACGGCGGCGACATCCCCGATCCCGCCACACGGCGCCTCTACGGCTGGCAGTATGACGAGAAATCGGTGATCCTCAACTTCAACCGCAGCGGCTCGGCCCTGATGCTGATGGGCTATCCGCCGCCGTGGTCGTTCCGCATGTGGATGGAGAGCACGCTCGTCTATGGCCGCGCGGGCAACGGCCGCGTGGGGGGCGACTACTGGCACATCGGCGCCCAGCTTCTCGGCGAGGGCAAGGCCGAGTGGGGCATTGTCGGCGGCAGCGGCGGCACGCTCTTCAACCGCTACTTCCACTCGCACGCCGACGAGACCGGCCTCGGGCGGAGCTGCACCGACCTCTTCGCCCCCGGCCCCGAGGGGCCGGCCACGACCATTCGCCTCGAGTGCGCCCGAGAGGGCAGCCAGGAGGCCGAGGCCCGCGTCTTCATCGAGAAGGCGCTCGTCCGCGCGCACGACACGCTGCCGAGGGAACTTGTCCACAAATGCCGGGCGCTGCTCGACGAGCGGACGAATCTGACGCGCCTCTGGCGGATGCGGGTGCAGGACATCGCGCCCTTCGGCTGGCAGGAGCGCAGCCGCCGGCTCTTCGACGCGGCCGGCGAAGTGTCCAAGGTCATTGCGTCACACAAGGAGTGAGCCATGTCGCTGCGGCTTAGGGCCATCGTGTCTCTGGCGTTGTTGCTCGCGCCGGCCGTTGCTCGCGCCGCCGAACCCAGGTTCAAGGTAGAATACGCCACCTACTTCGGCGGCGCATGGTGGGACCAGGCGCGCGAGGTGATCGTCTATCCCGACGGTTCGGTGCTCGTCAGCGGCCAATCGGCCTCCAGCAACCTGCCGACCACCGAGGGCGTCGTGCAGCCGAAATACGCGGGCGACGACCCGGCCCTCGGCCACGGCGGCATCTACGGCGGCGACTGCTACCTCGTGCGCCTCAGCCCCGACGGCTCGCAGATCCTCGCAGCCACCTACTTCGGCGGCTCGAAGCAGGAGCGCAACGTCTACGGCATGGGGCTCGATAGGAAAGGGAATGTCCTCATTGCCAGTTGCACTCGCTCTACCGACCTGCCGACGGCCCCCGGCTGCTTCCAGCCGAAGTACGGCGGCGGGCAGACCGACATGATGGTGGCGAAGCTCTCGCCCGACCTCAAGAAGCTCTTCTGGTGCACCTACGTGGGTGGCTCGCGCGACGATTCCCCACGCGGCGGCCTCGCTGTCGGAAGCGACGACTCGGTCTACGTCGTCGGCAGCACGAACTCCCCCGACTTCCCCGCGACTCAGAACGTCGTCCAGCCCCGCCTCAACGGGCCGAGGGACTCGGCCATCGTGAGGCTGAAACCCGACGGCTCGGGCCTCCTCTTCGGCACGCTCCTGGGCGGCACGGGCGAAGACGATGCCATCATGGGCATCCGCCTCGACGACGCGGGGAACCTATACGTTGCGGGGCACGCGCAGTCCACCGATTTCCCCGTCACCGGGGGCGCTGCGCAGCCCAGGATCGGCGGCCAGTCCGATTGCTACGTGGCCAAGCTCTCGCCCGACGCGAGCCGGCTCATCTACGCCACCTACCTTGGGGGCAGCGGCAACGAGTTCGCCGAGCACTGCCCCTTTCTCTTGCCCGACGGCTCACTGCTCCTCACGGGCGTGACGGGTTCGCCCGACTTCCCGACGACCGGGGGCGCGTTCCAGCGGAAGCTCGGGGGCAAGACCGACGCCTTCCTCACGAAGCTCTCGCCCGACGGCAAGCGGTTCGTCTTCTCCACGCTGCTCGGGGGCTCGGACGGCGAGTTCATCCTGATGCCGACGCCCGACGCCCAGGGCAACATCCTTGTCGTCGGCACCACGCGTTCGCCCGACTTCCCCGTCACGCCCGATGCCATTCAGCCCCGTTTTGCCGGCGCGGCGGGGCCGTGGGACGGCGATGGGCTGCTGGCGGTCGTGAGCGCGGACGGCTCGAAGCTGCTCTACGCCACGTATCTGGGCGGGAAGGGCGCCGACCTCATCCGCGGCGTCGCCCTCGGCCCGAAGGGCGAGGTCTACCTCGTCGGCAGCACCTCGTCGCCCGACTTCCCCGTCACGCCCAACGCCGTGCAGAAGGCCCACGGTGGCAAAGGGGACGCCTTCATCGTCAAGCTCGTGCCATCTCGCTGAGGGAGGTGCCTCATGGCCCTGAGGGTGCTGGCAACGATCGGGTTGTCGCTCGCACTCGCACAGCCCAGCCTGGGGGCAGGCGGCACGCGCGTGCAGCTAAAGGGACTCGAGGCGATCAAGTTCCTCTATCAGCAAGGCGATTACCCCGCCGCGACGCAGTTCGGCTATGTGGCTTTGTGGAAGGACATCCGCCAACCCGAGGCCCTCTTCTACACCGCGAGCGCGCTCGAGAAGCTCAACGACCGGGAGCAGGCCGCCGTTTTCCACCACATCCTTCTCCGCGTGTTGGACGAGGACGCAGCGGGCGCGTCGGACCCCCAGGTCGCATCGCGGCGGGCGCTCTGCCAGAAAGCGCTCGAACGGCTCGATGGCGCGTACCGCCTGGCGCGGGCGGACTACCTGAGCACTGCGCCGGGCCAGCGCTTCACCGCAGCCGACAAGGCCAGCGACCTGTGGATGACCCAGGTCCGATGCGACCTCCGCGGCCTCCACGGCCTCTACGCCTGGAAACTCGTCGGGGGGCGGAAAGATGCCAAGCCCGATTGGATCCACAACACCCAGGGAGCCATGCATCGCTCCGGGGCGAAGTACATGGACAACATCCAGGGACGGCAGGGCGTCCTCTTCTGCATTCCGCTCAAGAAGAGCAACAAGCCGTCGCGCCTCTTCTGGGACGGGCCGGCCAAGGGCAGGCTCCTGCGGATCGGCACGATGGCCTACAACTTCCCCTACGTCCTGAACGTCCTCGTGGGCGACAAACAGGCATTCTCGAAGGCGATCGGCAAGGACGCCTGGGAGGACCTGAAGATCCTTCTCGAAGCTGAGCCGAGCCGGGAGGCCCGGCTCGTCCTGGAACTGGTCATCCCCGAGAGCCAGCGCTGGGCCGAGGGGGCGTTCTTCGACTACATTGACTTTTTTGAGGAGTGAGCGCCATGATGTCCGGACGCGTCGCAGCGGCTCTGTTTGCCGGCCTGGCAGCCCTCTGCGGGGTGGCGGGGGAGGCGCCGCCTCAGGGCCAGGTTGCCATCTCGTGGATCACCGTGCAGAAGCCGCAGTCGAAGCTCTGGCACGACCAGGGCACGTGGTGGGCGGCGCTGCCCCAGGACAAGGGCGTGTATTTGTGGCGCTACGCCGCCGGCCGCCTCGAGCGCCAGGAGAAGCCCGGCCCGCTCAAGGGCACGGGCGCGAACGCCGAGTGCGACGCCGTGCTCCACGGCAAGACCCTCTTCGTCCTGGCCTTCCAGAAGGACGCTAAGGAAATCCCGCTCCACGCCCTGGCCTTCTCAGAGGGCGCCTACAAGGAGCTGCCGGGCTACCCCGTCGCGCTCCAGTACCTCGGCGGAGCGTCTACGGTAACGTGCGACGTGGATTCCAAGGGGACGCTGTGGGTGGCCTGCGTGGATGAGAAGGCGGAGGTCGCTGTGCAGTCGCTCGCGGTGCAGGACCCAGCCGCCGGCTTCACCCCGCGGCAGGTGCTCGCGGCCTCGGGGCGGTACGACATCGCCGCCGTCGCGGCCTTCAAGGGCCACGTGGGCGTGCTCTGGTGCCACCAGAAGCCGCAGCGCCTCCTCTTCCGCGCCCACCGCGACGGCGACCCGCCTGGCCAATGGGGGCCCGAGGAGGTGATCGCCTCGGAGAAGGGCGTGGCGAATGACCACATCAACCTCGCCGCCGACGCCGTGGGCAACCTGTGGGCCGTGACCAAGCACCAGAGCGGCCCAAGAATGCCCCCCGTGCAGTTCTCCCTCAGGCGGCGCAATGCGGAGGGCAAGTGGGACAAGGCTTTCCCCGTCATTCCCCCGGGGCAGAACAGGACACGGCCCATCGTCGTCCTGGACGGCGAGAAACCGTTTGCGTATGTTGTCTACACGGACCGCATGGTGAAGCCCTGGCCCATCCTCATCCGCAGGGTCTCGCTCGACGACGGGAAGCTGGGCGAGGAGACGAAAGTGCTCGCCGCCGACTACGACCTGAACAACGCCACGGACTGCAAGGCGACGGTCACGACGGCGACTGGGCTGATGGTGCTGGCCGGGCCACATGTGGCCAAGACGGGGCCTGCCCGCTTGCGGCTCCTTCCGCTGGAGGACCTGAGACGATGACGAAGGGCTGGCTCGCCGCAGCCGCCGGGTGTCTCCTGCTGGCACATGCCAATGTCCGGGCAGCCGCCGACCGCTCCCTGGTCCTCAGCGAGGAGGGCTGGTGGCGGCAGTGCTGTCGCTTCGCCGCAGACAGGGTGTCCGCCGACATCCTGAAGCGCGAAGGGGCGCAGCTCCTCGGCCCTACCTGCCTCCAGCGGATCAGGAAACAGACCGAGGACCGCCTCCGCCAGGCCGGCGTGGACCCCTCCCGCGTGGACTGGCGGGACCATGTGCTCGTGCGGATGTTCTTCGAGAATACCTTGCCCGACGCGGCCCCCCCGCCCCCCGACGACTGGATGATGCCCGGGTTCGACGACAGCTCGTGGGTCTTCGAGCGCGGCTTCTTTCACCAGCCGCCCACCCACGGGCAGCCACTGCCGAAGGGGCCGGGGTGGACGCAGGACACGCTCGACCAGGAGGCGTTCTCGAGCCTGGGCATGCAGTCGTGCTGCTACAGGGCGCGTTTCGTGGTCAGCGACCCGGGGAAGGTCGGCGATCTCACGCTCCGCCTGGCCTATCGCGGCGGCGCGCGGGCGTTCCTCAACGGCACGGAGGTGGCCCGCGGCCATTTGCCGGACGGTCGGCCGGACACGCCCGCCGAGGAGTACCCCCGCGACGCATACGGCGACAGGCCCGGGCTGCGCGACCTCGTCCTCGGCCCCGTGAAAATCCCGCCAGGCCTCCTGCGGAAGGGGACGAATCTCCTCGCGGTCGAGGTCCGCGCCAGCCGACTCCACCCCGTCGTGCTGAGCATGAAGCTCGCCCTGCACAACCACAAAGTGCGCCAGGGCATGGTCGGCCTGTGGCGCCACTGCGGCCTGCTGAAGCTCGAGCTGCGCTCCGAGTCGCAAGCCGTTGCCTCCGCACTCTCCCGCCCGCCCGGCGTCCAGGTCTGGGTGCAAGACCCGAACCGCCGCGTGGACTCCCTGGAGTTCCTGCCGCCGGGCGAGCCGGTGGGGATCGTCCGATTCGTCGGGGCCAGGAATGGGACGTATGGCGCCCAGGTGGTCGTGGGCACGGCCAAGGCGCTCGATGGCCTCCGCGTGAAGCCGACGGACCTCACGCAGGCGGGCGGCGGAGGACGCATCCCTGCTTTGGCGGTCCACGTCCTTCACCTCGCTCCTTACCCGGCCGCGGAGTTCCGCGAGACGAAGCTGGGCGACGACCGCGGCCTGGGCGGCACGTTCCCCGACCCTCAGGTGCTCGCCCGGTACGAGGGAATGGCCGAGCCGCTTCGACCGCACATTTTCGACCACCTCATTTCCACGCCGCCGCGCAGCATTCCCGCGAACACGTGCCGTCCTGTCTGGCTGTCGTTGCGCATCCCGGCCGACGCCCTCCCCGGGACCTATCGGGGAGCGGTGGAGGTCTCGGCGGAGGGCGTGGCCCCCATCCGGCTCCCCATCGAGGCCGAGGTCGTGGGCTGGCGTCTTCCCGACGCCAGGGATTTCCAGACCTTCGTCGGCTGCGAGCAGAACCCCTACGGGGTTGTGAAGCAGTACGGCGTGCCGCTCTGGTCCGACGCGCACTTCAAGCTCCTGGAGGCGAGCTTCCGGCAACTGGGCCGCCTGGGCAACAAGTGGCTGAACGTGCCGGTCATCGCGCGCACCGAGTTCGGCAACCGCGACGACTCGATGATCCGCTGGCGGCGGGGGAAGGACGGCGCGCTGGCCTTCGACTACGCCGTCCTCGACCGCTATCTCGATCTGGCGGCGAAGCACTGCGGGCCGCCCCGCGTCGTCAACTTCGTCGTGATGCAGGGCATGAGGAGCGCGGCGGACCCACCCGTCCAGCCCTCGGCAAACGTGTTCGACGAGCGCTCCGGCCAGACCCGCCCGCTTACCCTGAACGGCATCCCGCGAGACGAGAAGGAGAAGACGTGGGCCGCCTTCGCCACCTCCTTGCTCAACCACATGAAGACCCGAGGCCAGGAGAAGGCGATGTTCTGGGGCTATCCGCTCGAGCAGGAGGATGACCCCGACCTGAAGCTCATTCTGGAGCGCTGCACCCCAGGCGTCGGCTGGGCGGCCAACCCGCACGAGCTGCTGTGGAATGCCGTGTACGCCAAGGACAGGCATTACCGCGCGCTCGTGACGGTGCGACACCAGCCAGGCCCGCAAAGGACCTTCCCCGGATTCCGCACGGACCGCGGCTGGAAGAGCCCGCTCCTTCATCTCCTGAACCCCCGCACGGGCGGCAACTTCATGGCCCTTCACACGGTCTCGCATCCCTTTGCCTTCCGGGCGCTCGTGGACCAGGCGCTCGCCCACGGGCACAACGGCGTCTCGCGCATCGGCGCGGACGAATGGGCGGCCGTCCACTACGACGGCATGGTCGTGCCCAAGTGGCTCACGGGCATGCCAGTCCTCTTCCTGCTGTGGCCGGGCAGCGAGGGGGCGGAGCCCGGCATCCGCTTCGAAGCCCTCCTCGAGGGCACCCAGGAGGCCGAGGCGCGCATCTTCCTCGAACAGGCCATTGACAGCGGGCGTCTGCCGCCGGACCTCGCCCGACGGGTCAGTCAAGTGCTCGCCGACCACCTGGAGGCGGCCGCGTTCCTCCAGGGCACCCTGTGCGTTCACGAGTTGGAAAGGTATCATTGTGGCTGGCAGGAACGCTCCCGGGCGCTCTACCGCGCCGCGGCGGAGGTCGCTGGCCCTCTGGACGCATCCCCCCGGAGATGAGGAGCGGACATGCGCTGGCTGGCTTTCGGATGGGCCGTGCTTCTCTGTGCCCTGGCGCACAGCGGCTGGAGCGGCGCCCTCATTCTCGACGAGGGGGCCTACTGGCGCCGGTACTATCGCTTCGGCGCGGACCCGGTCTCGCCAGCCGCCCTGAGGGCGGAAGGGGAGAAGACCCTCGGCAAGAACCAGGTCGCCAGGCTGAAACGGGACACCGAAAGGTCGTTCGGCCAGACCGGGCTCGACCACTTCGCGGTCCATCGGCTGTCGCCCCTCGTGTTGCGGGCGGCGCGGAAGGTGGGCACCGAGCAGGCTCTCAGGGGCCCGAGGCCCAGCCCCGCCGGCGCGGACTGGGCCGAACACGTCTTCCTGCCCCTGTTCTTCGACCCCTACGCGGCCCCGCCGCCGCCCGACGAGTGGACAGGGGTGTCCTTCGACGACAGCTCGTGGGTCCTTCGCCGAGGCCCGTTCCAGGTGGACCTGCCCAACGACGTGCCGCCCGAGCGAACCACGGGCAACATGACCAAGGTCCACATCGAGGTGCTTCAGTATTTCGGGCGCGGCATGCAGGCCTGCTGCTACCGCACTCGCTTCCTGCTGGCCGATCCCGCGGCGGCGGGCGGCCTGACGCTCCGCCTGACGTATCGCGGCGGCGCCCGCGTGGCGATCAATGGCGAGGAGGTCGCCCGCGGCCACCTCCCCGCCGGCGCCCTGGCTCCCGATACCCCGGGGGAGGACTACCCCGTCGAGGCATATCGGAATGCCAGCCTCCGCGACCGCACCATCGGCCCCGTGCCGGTCCCGAGTCGACTCCTTCGCAAAGGGGTGAACGTCCTGGCGGTCGAGATCCGCGCCAGCCTGCTCCATCCCATCGTCCTCAGCAAGCCCCAGTCGAAGTCCTGGAATGCCCTGCACGACCGCGAGGGACTCTGGCGGCACGCCCACCTCTCGAAGCTCGAGCTCCGCTCCGCCTCGGCGGGCATCGCCTCGGCGCTCCAGCGCCCCGCGGGAGTCCAGGTCTGGGTGCAGGACATCCACCACCGCGTGCAGTCCGCGGAGTTCCCCGCGCCCGGCGAGGGCCCGGGCACCGTGCGCATCGTGGGCGGCCGCAACGGGGCCTACTCGGCCCAGATCGTGGTCGGAACGGACAGGGAGCTTGCCCGACTGCGCGTGACGCCCGGCGAGTTGCGTTCGGCCGACGGCGCGCACCGCCTGCCGGCCTCCGTCGTCGAAGTGCTCTCCATGGCCCCGTACCCCGCCGACGGATTCTCGGAGAAGCTGGGCGATGAGCGGGGGCTGGGCGGGACGTTTCCCGACGCGGGTCTCCTGGCGCGCTATGAGCGGATGGCAGGGCCGGGCGCGCCCTGCATCTTCGACCACATCACCCCCGCCTTGCCCCCGCGGGTCCCCGCCGGCACCTGCTGGCCCATCTGGCTTCGCTTCCGCATCCCGCCGGACGCTGCGCCGGGGACATATCGGGGCTCCATCGAGGTCGCGCCGCAGGGGGCGGCCCCGGTCAAGGTCCCCGTCGAGGCCGAGGTCAGCGACTGGCGCGTGCCCGACCCGGGGAAGTTCCAGACCTTTGTCGCGTGCGAGCAGAACCCCTACGGGGTGGCGAAGCACTACGGCGTCCCGCTCTGGTCCGACGAGCACTTCAGGCTGCTGGACGCCAGCTTCCGGCAGTTGGGCCGGCTGGGCAACACCTGGCTGAACGTCCCGGTCCTCCGCCGCACCGAGTTCGGCAACAAGGACGACTCGCTGATCCGCTGGATCCGCGGGAAGGATGGGGCGCTGCGGTTCGACTACGCTCTCCTCGACCGCTACCTCGACCTGGCCGTGAAGCACTGGGGCGTCCCGCGCGTGGTCCAGTTCGTGGTGATGCATGCGAGCACGGCCGGCCTCCAGCCGCCGACGGCGCCCGAGGTGACTGTCCTCGACGAGGCCACGGGCAAGACCATCGCCCTCGCCGTGTCCGGCCCCGGCATCCAGCCAGAGGAGAAGCGCGCGCTGTGGCATCGCTTCGCCACCGCGCTCTGCGAGCACATGAAGGCCCGAGGACTCGACAAGTCCATGCACTGGGGCTATCCCCACGACAAGGAGGAGGATCCCGAGCTTCGCGTCCTGCTCGCGGAGGCCGCGCCAGCGGTCTACTGGAGCGGCGGCCCGCACCAGATCGGCACGTGGGGCTACAAGGACCCCCGCCAGTACAGGGTGTTCGGAACCGTCCGCTACTTCAACAACTGGCCGACGTTTCGGATGGACATGGGCTGGAAGAGCCCGGTCGTGCACCTGACGATCCCGCGGATTGACAGCAGCGTGCTGTCGCTCCACACGGCCTCGCACCCCTTCGCGTTCCGCGTGCTGACGGACCACTCGCTGGCGTTGGGCCGGAGCGGCTTCTGCCGGGTCGGCGCGGACGAATGGGCGCTCGCGCACTACGACGGGATGCGGATCCCGACCTGGATCGTCGGGATGCCCGTCCTCTTCACCCTCTGGCCGGGCAAGGCGGGCGCCGAATCCAGCGCCCGCTTCGAGGCGCTCCTCGAAGGCATCCAGGAGGGCGAGGCCCGCATCTTCCTCGAACAAGCCATTGAGCGAGGGCAACTGCCCCAGAACATCGCACAGCGCGCCCGCGACACGCTTGCCCGGCACTTCCGCGAGACCGGCTTCTTCCAGAACAAGCTGTGCGTCCACGCGCTGGAGCAGTACCACTACCGTTGGCAGGAGCGCTCGCGGGCGCTCTACCGCGCCGCGGCCGAGGTCGCCACTCTCCTCGACAGGAAATAGCAGGAGCACCGGCATGAGATGGCTCGTCTTTGCGTGGCTCGCACTGTCGCCCCTCGCGGCGTTGGCCGAGGAGGGAACTCTCGTCCTCAACGAGCAGGGCTACTGGCGGCGTTACTACCAGTTCGGCATGAACCGCCTCTCGCCCGCCGCGCTCAAGGCGGGGGGCAACAAGTTCCTCCAGGGACGCATTGCCAACCGGGTGAAGGCCGACACCGAGAAGGCCCTGCGCGCGAAGGGCATGGACCCCGCGAAGGTGGACTGGCGCGACCACGCGGTGCTCGGGATGGGCGGCGGCGGGTTCCGCACGAACGACCCTGTCCCCACGCCCCAGCCGCCCGACGACTGGATGCAGCCGGACTTCGACGACGGCGCCTGGGTGCGCGAGCGCCGGCCCTTCCAGGGCGGGCCGACCCCAGGCGTCACCACGATCAACCTCGGGCAATACGACGAGAGCGTGGACCTGCGGCTCCTCGCGGCCTGCTACCGCGCGCGATTCGTCCTGGCCGAGCCGGAGGCCGTCGCCCTGCGGCTGGCCTATAGCGGTGGCGCCCGCGTGTTCGTGAACGGCCGCGAGGTCGCCCGCGGCCACCTGCCCAAGGGCGCCCTCGCGCCCGATACGCCGGCCGAAGACTACCCCGCCGAGGCCTATGGCCCGAAGGGCGCCGAACTGTGCCAGCGTTTGGTCGGTCTGATCGCCGTCCCCGCCGCCGCGCTGCGGAAGGGCGTGAACGTCCTGGCCGTCGAGATCCGCGCGAGTCGCTTCCATCCCGTGGTGCTCACCAACCCGATCCAGCCGAACTGGGGCGGCCCCCAGCGTCCGTGGCCCCACGGCCGGCTCATCAGTCTACAGCTTCGCTCCGGCCCTAAGGCGCTGAGGCCCGCCAGCGAACGCCCCGCGGGCGTGCAGGTGTGGGTCGAGGACATGCACCACCGGGCGCAGTCCACCGACTTCCTGCCCCCGGGCGAGGCGCCGGGCACGGTGAAGTTCGTGGCCGCGCGGAACGGCACGTATTCCGCCCAAGTGGTAATCCACACCGAGTCCCCGCTCGCGGACATTCGGGCGCGAGCGAGCGACCTGGCCGGCGAGGGCGGCGGCAAGCTCCCCGCCTCCGCCATCCGAGTGTCGCACCTGGCGCCCTACCCCGTGGCCGAGTGGAGCCTGAAGAAGCTCGGCGATGAGCGTGGCCTCGGCGCCTCATTCCCCGACGCGGCGCGCCTTGCGGCCTGGGCGAAGATGGAGGGCCGCGGGGCGTATCTGTTTGACCAGCTCATCCCCGCCGCCTCGGTCGCGCTGCCGGCCGACGCGGCGCGGCCCATCTGGCTCTCCCTGCGGGTGCCCGCCGATGCAACGCCTGGCACGTATCGCGGCAGCGTCGAGGTCACGGCGAAGGGCATGGAGCCGGCCAGCCTGCCCGTCGAGGCCGAGATCCTCGCCTGGCGGCTGCCCGACCCGAAGGACTTCCAGACCCTCGTCGGCTGCGAGGAGAATCCCTACGGCGTGGCCAAGCAGTATGGCGTGAAGCTCTGGTCGGACGAGCATTTCAAGCTGCTCGAGGCCAGCTTCCGCCAGCTCGCGCGCATTGGGAACGCGTGGCTCAACGTCCCCGTCATCGCGCGCACCGAGTTCGGCAACCGCTTCGACTCGATGATCCGCTGGACCCGCAGGGGCGGCCGCGTCGCGCTCGACTACGCCCTCCTCGACCGCTATCTCGACCTGGCCATCAAGCACTGCGGCACGCCGCGCGTCGTGCAGTTCGTCGTGATGCAGGGGATGAAGAGCCAGATCAACCCCAACGCCCCGGCGCAGGTGAGCGTGCTCGACGAGGCGACGGGCAAGGCCGCCCTCGCGCCGGTGGACCGCGCGGCCTGGGAGGCATTTGCCCGCTCGGTCGTCGCCCACATGAAGGCCCGTGGCCTCGATAAGTGCATGTACTGGGGCGCGCCGCTGGAGGGCGAGGCCGACCCGCAGCTCAAGACCATCCTGGCCGCCGCCGCGCCCAGTGTCTTCTGGGCCGCCTGCGCCCACGAGATCATGTATAACGCGAAGTACGCCCTCAACGACCGCTTCTATCGCCTGATCACCGACATCCGCTACCAGGGCGGCTGGCGCAACTTCCGCGACGACCAGGGCTGGCGCAGCAAGACCATCCACCTGGCCAACCCGCGCGTCGGAGGCACCTCCTTCGCCCTCCACACCACCTCCCACCCCTTCGCCTATCGCGTGATGGTGGACCGCGCGCTGGCGATGGGGCGGAACGGCTTCTCGTGGGTCGGCGCCGACGAGTGGGCCGCCAGCCACTACGAGGGTCTGGAGGTCCCGCGCTACCTCACCGGCACGCCCGTACTGTTCCTCCTCTGGCCGGGCGAGGCCGGGGCGCAATCCAGCGCCCGCTTCGAGGCGCTCCTCGAAGGCATCCAGGAGACCGAGGCCCGCATCGCCATCGAGCAGGCCATCGAGCGGGGCCGCGTGCCCGCGCCGCTCGCCGCGCGCCTCAGGAAGGCCCTCGCCGACCACTTCGACGCCACGACCTTCTTCCTCGGCAACTCGATCATCTACAGCATGGAGCAGTACCACCACGGCTGGCAGGCCCGTTCCCGCCGCCTGTACCGCGCCGCCGCCGCGGCGGCCGCGGCCCAGGCACAGTGAGGAGAAGCGATGCGAACCACCTGGTTGGGCCTCGTGCTCTGCGGCGGGTGCCTGGCCGCCTCGGCGGCCACGGTCACCGTGGACACCTCGGCGCGCCACCAGGCGATCATCGGCTGGGGCGGCACGGCCTCGAAGGCGGAAGCGCCCGACGCCGTGCGCGACCAGGTGCTCGACGCCCTGGTCAACGACCTCGGCCTCACGGGCCAGCGCCTCGAGCCGCCCGGCGGCAACCGGCCGGAGTGCCGACGCTGGGAGTTCGACAACGACGACGCCGACCCGCGCCACATCCGCTGGGAGGCATTTGCCACCGAGGCGCTCGACCGCCGCGTGGCCGCCGCCGTCGCGCCCTTCCGGAAGCTCGTCGAGGCCCGAGGCGAGCCCTACTACCTCTACGTCAGCCCCTCCTTCTTCGACGGCGGCAGCAGCGGCTCCGCGCCGCCCTGGCTCCTTAACAACCCCGACGAGTACGCCGAGTACGCCATCGCGTGCCTCCTCCACCTGAAGAACAAGCACGGCATCGTCGCCAACGCCTGGTCGGTGTGCAACGAGGCGGGGAACAACAACGCGTTCAATCCGCAGGTGATGGCGCGGATGATCCGCGCCCTCGGGCCGCGCCTCGCCGCCGAGGGGCTGCCCACGAAGATCCAGTTCTCCGAGGGCGTCAACTCCGGCGTCACCTGGCGCTACATCCAGGCCGTGAAGGACTCCCCGGACGTCTGGAAGCACATCGGCATGCTCAGCTACCACCTCTACGGCGACCGCACGAAGCGGCCCCTCATCCGCGACCTGGCCCGCGAGCGAAAGCTCCCGACCGCGCAAACCGAGTTCATGGGCACCCGCGTGGACGACCTCTACGACGACCTCACCGAGGGCGGCGTGAGCTACTGGGAGCACTACGTCCTCTGCGGCCACGGCAACCAGGTGCACAATGGCTGCTACCTGGCCGTGCGGCTCGACGGCACGAGCTTCCTCCGCTACGGGCAGTACTGGAAGTTCCGCCAGGTCATGCACTACGTGCGGCCCGGCGCCGTGCGCGTCGAGGCCCGCTGCGACGGCACGCCGCTACGCGCCCTCGCCTTCCTGGCCGGCGAGAAGGCCACGGCCGTCCTGCTCAACACCGCAAAGGGAGCCCAGCCCCAGAGCGTGGCCGTCGCGGCGCTTCCGCAGGGAAGCTACGGCACTTGTCGCGCCGTCGGCAACCGCCCCTATCAGGAACTCGGGGTGCGGAAGGTGGATGCCTCGGGCCGCCTCGACGTGGATGTCCCCGCCGATGCCGTGCTGACGATTTACCCGCACGCAGGCGGCAACACGCCGCCGACGATCACGCTCTGGGAGGCGGCCCCCAGCTTCCTCACGCTCCCAGCGGAGCGCAGCGTGCTCTCTGCCGAAGCCACCGACGCCGAGGGCAACAAGGTCGCCTTCGCCTGGTCGGTGACTGCCCAGCCCGTCGGCGCCGACGCGAAGCTCGCCAGCCCGGCCGCCGCGAAGACCGAGGTGACGGGCCTCAACCGAGCGGGCGACTACGTTTTCGACGTCACGGCCAGCGATGGCACGGCAAGCTCGCGCCGCCAGGTCTTCCTGCGCGTCCACGCCGCCAACGAGCCGCCCTTCATCGTGGACCTGCACAACCGCATCCCCGTCGAGCCGACGGCTGCGGCGGGCGCCACGCTCCTCCGCGCCGGCGCCCGCGACCTCGAAGGCGACCCGCTGACCTTTCTCTGGAGCATCGTCAGCCAGCCCGCGGGCGCCAACGCCCAGCTCGACACCCCCGACAAGTCCGGCTGCAAGGTCACCGGCATGACCGTCGCCGGCGACTACATCTTCTGCTTCGAGGCCAAGGACCCAACGCACGCTGTGCAGCAGCGCCTCACCGTTCCCGTCGGGCCTCGATAGAAGCGGATGGGCCTCAGAATCAGGAGCACCCACGATGCGCATCGGATTCGCCAAGAACGACATCACGCCCCGCATCGGCGTCGAACTGTGCGGCTTCGGGCCGTTCCGATGCCGCAAGAGCATTGGAATACGCGACCGCCTCTGGGCAAGGGCGATGGCCATGGAGCTCGACGGCCGCCGCCAGGTGCTGGTGACCTGCGACCTCATCGGCACCGCACTCCCCGTCACCGAGCGGGTGCGGGAGATTCTGCGCCAGCACGCGGGCCTCGCCGACGACGCGGTGCTCGTCTGCTCCTCCCACACCCACAGCGGCCCGCGCACCGGCCCCTACGTCGGCTGGGGCGAGCCCGACCCGCCCTACGTCGAGACCCTCCCCTCCCGCATCGCCACGGCCTGCCTGGATGCGCTGAACCGGCTGGAAGAGGCCGAGCTTGCCCACGCCGAAGTGCCGTGCGAGGGCATCGGCTGCAACCGCGAATACGACAAGAACGCCCAGCCCCTCGATGTCGTCCTCCGCGACGACTGGCGGCCCGCCAAGCCCGAGCTCACCGACACTACCTGCCACGTCCTCGCCGCAAGGGCAGGGGACAGGCTCCTCGGCTTCGTGAGCTACTTCGGCTGCCACCCCGTCGTGTGCTGCGAGGCCACCCGCTTCATCCACGGCGACTACGCCGGCGTGGCGACCAACCTCATCGAACGCGACCACCCCGGCTCCGTCGGCCTTTTCCTCCAGGGCGCCCAGGGCGACGTCAACACCTGCGTCTGCCACAAGCCCGAGACGGAATCGCTGCTGGCCCTCGACGTGATTGCGGGCCGCTACGCCAACGCGGTTCGCCGCGGCATTGCGGCGGCGAAGCCCTTCGGCGTGGACCGCCTCGCCTCGGCCCGCCGCCAGGTCACATTCACCCGCAAGCCCTGGGGCGTCGAGAAGCTCAAGGAACTCCTCGCCGAGTACGAGCCGACGCTCCACAAACTCGACGCCACGGACGAGCCGCGCGAGGTCCGCATGGCCGCGGTCTACGTCACCGCCCTTCGGCGGCTCCTGGCCAAGGCGGCGGCGGGCCAGCCGCTGGCCGACCCCACCGAGGTCGCCGGCATGCGCATCGGCCCCGTCGCCATCCTCGGCTCCGGCTTCGAGACCTTTCAGGCCGTCAAGAACGACATCGTCGCCGCCGCACGTGGCCCGATCACCCTCGTCTGCGGACTCGTCAACGACAGCGTCGGCTACGCCCCCGACCGCACGGCGGCGGCCCGTGGCGGCTACGCTGCCGACATGGTCCCCTTCATCTGCGCCAGCCTCCCCTACGCCACCGCCCACGACGAACTCGTCCGCGAGCTGCTGGCCCTCGATGCGGCGCTGGGGTAAGGGCGATGCAGCGTTCTGAAGCTCCGAATGGAGCGTACTATGACAGCCCAGGGCGAAGCCCTGGGACAGCGGAACGCCCCGATTCAGCCCTGTAGGGGCGTACTATCCACCGAAAGGTAACCTCCCCGTAGTACGCCCCTTCAGGGCTGGCCCACCGATTGCCCCTCTTCCCAGGGCTTCGCGCTGGGCTTTCATAGAACGCCCCTGTTGGGGCTCCAGAGCAGGGTCCCACGGGCTGGTGGGGTCCTTTCTACCTTCCACCAAGACGTACGGCGGCGGGACCTGTAACTTGGCCGCATGGCAAGACCACTACGCATCGAGGTGCCCAACGGCGTCTACTACGTGACCAGCCGCGGGCTGGAGGGGCGGGGGATCGTCCGCGACGAACGGGACTGCGCCAAGTGGTTCGAGCTGCTCGACGCCGTGGCCACCCGACACCGCTGGCGGGTGTTCGCCTGCGTCCTGATGCCGAGCCACTTCCACCTGCTCATCGAAACGCCCGACGCCGACCTGTCGGCGGGGATGCACGATCTGAACTCGGGCTACGCGACCGCGTTCAACCACCGCCACGGGCGGCGCGGGCCGCTGCTTCAGGGGCGGTTCAAGGCCATCCTGGTCGAGCCGGGCTACCACTACTGGGAGCTGAGCCGCCACATCCACCTGAACCCCGTGCGGGCGGGGCTGGTGAAGCGTCCGCAGGATTACCCATTCGGAAGCTGTGTGGCCTATCTCGGCACGGCCCTTGCCCCCGTGTGGCTGGCGTGGCGGGAGGTGCTCGAGGGACACGGGGCGACGATGGCGGAGGCGCGGGAGGCCTACGAGCGGTTCCTCGCGGAGGGCGTCGAGAAGCCGCCCGTATCGCCGTTGTGGGCGGCGACGGCCTCGGTCCTGCTCGGCTCGGGACAATTCGTGGGGCAGATGCAGCAGTGGCTGGACAGCAGGGCGCCGGCCCCGCCGGCCTTGCGGCGCACGGTTGGCGTCGAGGCGATTCAGAAGGCGGTCTGCGCCGTCTTCGGTGTCGCAGAGGACCAACTCCGCCAGACGCGGCGACGGCTGGGCAACGAAGCCCGTGCCGCCGCGCTCTACCTGTGCGGGAAATGGGCGGGGATGACGACCCGTGAGCTTGGGGAACGGTTCGGCGGGGTCAGCCAACAGGCGGCGAGCAAGATGGCCATCCAGGTGGCTCGGGGGCTGAGCCAAGACAGGGGCCTGGCGGAGCGGATTGGTCGTTGCGAAGGCGAATTGGGGCTGAAATAGCCGATAGTTACTGACCTGTGCGAAGGCAATGTGCCATGGCGGACCGGGCAGAGGGAACGCTTCGTAGCCCACGAAGTGGGCGAGCCAGCCGTAGCCCAGGGCGACCAACGGGAGCCCTGGGAAGCGGGCCATCCCTTGCATGAGCCCCTGAAAGGGGCGATTCACGGCCTGCTGAATCGCCCCCTTCAGGGGCTCCCCCTTGGGGGCACTGTCCACCCAGGGCTCCCGTTGGTCGCCCTGGGCTACGGCTGGGTCACCCCCATTCGGGGGCTGCGCGGAGCACATCACTTCCGCAGAGGTCAATAGGCCCTGACGCCCGCCATCGGCGCCGCGCTGGGATGAGGCCCAGCGAGCGCCCTGCAATGCCCTGCCGGTTGCGCGAGAATAAGCGCAGGAGGAAACAGCCATGCGATTCGTCGCCACAGTCTCTCGTGATGAGGACGGGATGTTCATCGCCGACTGCCCCGCGATCCTCGGCTGCGTGAGCCAGGGGACGACAGAGCGTGAGGCGATGAGGAACATCCGCGAGGCGATCAAAGAGTGCCTGGAGGTCCGGGCCGAGAAGGGCATGCCGCTGACAGTCAGCGTTCACCAATCTGAGTTCCCGCGTGCGGAGGAATCCGGGATTCAGGTGTAAACCGCGGATTGCGACTCTGAGGAGGCATGTGATGCGTGGTTCCCGGTCGTATTCGGTCGTGTTGCTTCCGGTCCTTGTTCTGTTTGTCCACACCTCAGCCGCGCCGAGAGCGAGAGGCGGCGAGGGCGCGAGAATCGGCCTGAGGTTGCGCGCCGGGGTGGGGGAGTTCTACTCCTTCCAGCTCTCAATGGTCACCGAGGAGGGTGGGACATGGGGGGCTCCCGGCGGTAAGGGCGACGGGGTGCTGGTTACATTGAAGACTGTCGAGTTCATTGAGGGCCGGATGGTCATCCTGGGCGTCGCAGACGGCGTCCCGACGTCCGCAAAGATTGTGTTCGATCCGAAGGTGTCTACCAGTCAGGACTTCTGCTACGGAGGTGTTTCCCGGCAGAAACGGGAGGTCTGGGCCCTCGCGGGTAAGGCGGTGACTGTGACACGCCGAGACAACCAGGTCGAGCACGATCTGCCGTATGCCGTTGAGGACCGCGACCGTGATCTCCTTGGACTGCTTCTCCAGATGAACAACTTCTTTCTGCCCAAGGAGGCCGTGGAGATCGGAAGCCAGTGGGATGTGAAGCAAGAGGACGTACCGGGGTACTATGGGAAGTACTACAATTCCAAGGATGGCCGCTCAAGCCTGTACTGCAAACTCGCGAAGGTGGAGGAGGTAGGCACGAAGAGAATCGCGCACATTGCTGTTAGGCTGGCCAAACGCATTGACGGCCAGGACGCAAAGGGAAAGGGCGACTATGAGGGATGGGTCCTTGTAGATCTGGCCAATGGAACCACATCTGTTCGTCTCGACGGGAAGACTGAGGACCAGACCATGGCGATTTCGTCGGATGGTGTAGCGAGGAGCAAAGTAGTCCTGGCGGGTAAGGACAGAAGAGAGTCCCGCATCGTGTATGCTGGCAAGTCAGAGACTGGGGGACGAATTGCGGAATTCCCGCATACACCTCCGTCGCCTGCCAAAGACGGGAAGGAAGCGGAACCGGAAGACCCTGGCAACCGACCTCGGCGGAAGTGATTCCGTGGTTCCATGCTCCTGCTCGGGAAGGGGATCAGTGCGGCTCCTGCCGCAAGGGCATCGAAGCGGCGGGCTCGGTGTCACATCTTCAAATGTCAATTATCCAGACCTGGCCCCAACATGCTGTTGTGTCCGAACGAGGCGGATTTCTCGCCCGATTTCCTGTATGAGATCGGTCTTCCCCAGCCGAAGGGCGTGCTTGCAGCAGGATCATCCACCACGGATGTCACGGAGGACACGGATAAGACGGCCTTGGGTCCCAGACCCGTTCACTTCCTATCCCATCCGTGCCCATCCGTGCTATCCGTAGTTGATCCTCTCCTGTCCGTGTTCCTGGGACGGGGGATACGGCCTGAAGGCCGCACTACGAACGAGGGACTCTCGTAACGGGAACTACTTGAGCACCTCGAAGCCATGTTCCTCGAAGTGCGGGTCGAAGCAGAAGACCCTGTTCATCCCGATCCGCCGCATGACCTCGAAGCTCACGCAATCCACGAGGCTCAACTGGCCGCCGCCCCGATCGGCTTGATTCCTGCGGCAGGATGCAATAGACTATGGGCAGGAGAAGGAGGACCGTGCCCATGCAGACCCTCACAATCACGGTGCCCGACGAGTTGTCGGCGCAGCTCGAGCCTTATCGCGATAGCCTCGGCGACCTCCTGGCCATGGCGCTGCGGCAGATTCACATGGGCGAGGCGCTGGCCCTCTTTCAGCAAGGGGGCGTCTCGCTGTGGAAAGCGGCTCGCATCGCCGGCGTCTCGCTGCGGGAGATGACGCAGTACGCCGTCGCCCATGGAGTCCGCGCCGCAGTTGATGAGCCGACCCTCCAGGAAGAGCTGGCGTGAGTGCCGTCTGCGACGCCGGACCCCTCATCGCCCTCGGCAGGCTGGGCCAACTGGACCTTCTCCTCAAGCTCCACTCCGAAGTCGTCGTCGCCAGCGAGGTCTACCACGAGGTGGTCACCGAGGGCGTGCGCATCGGCGCCGCCGATGCCGCCGCGGTGGACCTGCTCGTCCGCAATCGCCGCATTCAGGTCGTCGCCGTCCCGCTTCCTGCGCCGCTCCCGGACTGGGCGGGTGCGATTGATCCCGGCGAGGTGGCCACGATCATCCTCGCGCAGCAGCGGCCCTCCTATGCTGTCCTCATTGACGATGCCCATGCTCGCCAAGCGGCCCGGTCCGTGGGCCTGACGCCCAAAGGGACTGTGGGCCTGCTGCTGCAGGGCTTCCGTTCGGGCCACCTTTCTGCCGAGGAGTTCGCGCTGCTCATGGAGGGCATCAAGGCCGAGCCCACCCTCTGGATTAGCGACAGTCTGTGTGACGAGGCATTGAGACGAGTTCGGCACGGACTAACTGATTGACTTTGGTGTGGCCGAACGAGGCGGACTTCTCGCCCGATTTCCTGTATGAGATCGGGGTTCCCCAGCCGAAGGGCGTGCTTGCGGGCTGAGCGGTTTGTAGTGCGGCCTTCAGGCCGTATCCCTGCGGGCGAACTGCCTATCCAGGATACGGCCTGAAGGCCGCACTACGAACCAGGGGCTCCTCGCGATGGGAGCTACTTGAGCACCTCGAAGCCTTGTTCCTCGAAGTGCGGGTCGAAGCAGAAGACCCGCCGGATCCCAAGACTCCGCGTCACCTCAAAGCTGACACAGTCCATCACGCTCATTCCTCGCAGGCCTCCGCGAAGTACTCATCGTGGCGCTCGGAGAGGTCGGTCAGCCCCGAGCGGAACTTCCCTGCCGCCTCGCGGGCGCGGCGCCGGACCTCTGGGTCGCGCCGGGCGGCGGCCTCGCGCAGAACCGTCTCGATGCCGCGCCTCACCAGCTCGGCAATCGGGATGTTCCGCATCTTCGCCTCGTGCGCCAGCGCGACCAGCTTCTCATCGTCGAGCGACACTTGTATCTCGGCCATCGTGGCGGCCTCCAGTAGCAGTTTCCCCCTCCTAACTATCACGCCCCTGTGCGGGCCGAAAGTCAAACCCATAGCGGGGCAGGGGGCAGGCCATAGGGGCGGGTTGCCAGGAAGGTGAACTCGCTTTCCCTCATTCCCAAGCTCCTGCTTGGGAACGCGATCGGTGCGGCTCCTGCCGCAAGGGCGCCGAAGTCGGAGCTTCGGAGCCTCGATTGCGACGCGGGAGCTTCGCAACCAGAGCGGGGGTAGTTAAGTTGTAAGTTGTGGCCTGACCCCAGCCCCCCAAAAAGTGGTCGAGTCTGGCGAGTCTGGACGACTTAGACTATGTTGTGGTGCGCCTCGAAGACAGCTACAACCTGTAGGGGGCAAGTTCAGAGCTTCACAAGGGGGTCTTTGGGGCGGAAGCGGTAGGCTGAGCCGAAGAGGGCGATTTCGTCGAGGACGGCGAGGCCGATGTCGAGGATGCCGCGGTGGCTGTCGGGCAGGTTCTGCCAGCCGCAGGGGAATTCGATGAGGACGGGCAGGGCGCCGCAGGCGTGGTAGACGGCGTCGGTCTGGTAGAAGATGTCGCCCGCGTACGACGCGAGGCGATTGGGCATTCGGGACTTCGCGAAGCCTTCCTTGTGGCAGCGCATGCCGACCACGGCGGCGACCTGTTGCACCTTCTGCCTGTAGTGCGGCGGGATGAACGACGCGGGGGCCTCGACCAGGCTGCCGTTGTTGGAGTGGGAGAGGACGACGCAGTCGGGCATCTCGCGGCGGCAGAGGCGCAGGAGGGCATCGGTCTCGGGCTGGCAGTCGGCGGCGAAGGGGGCGTCGTAGACGAGGTTCATCCCCGCATCGTTGTAGTAGGTGCCGAGAATCTTCACGCCGTCGGGCGGGATGGGGCAGCGGAGCTTAGCCGTGGGCCACTGGAGGACCTCGCCCTCGTTCGTCAGGCCTTGCGAGATCATCATCATGTAGTCGGGCGTCACGTTGATCCAGTGGACGTGGTCGAGGGCGCGCTCGCGGCCGTCCACGTTGAGGATCGGGATGAGGACGAAGCGGTGCCTGCGGCCTGTCTCGGCGACCTTGGGCCATTCGCGGCCGAGGAGGTCCTTGCCGGTGACGAGGATGTTGAGGTAGTGGAGCGCGGCGACGGTGCCGTCCCATTCGGTGCCGTGGGCTGCGCCGACGAAGAGGAGCACCTGCCGCTTGCGCTCGCCTTTGCCGTAGAAGGCGGTCGCGTCGCCGCCCGAGAGGGCGGAGGCGAGGCTCTTGGACGTGCGGCCCGGCAGGTCCTCGCGTTCGCCCCACGCGGCGGCGACGACGGGCCGGCCGCCCGCTGTGTGGCCGATCTCCTCGACCTTCACGCCGGCGAGCGATTCGAGGAAGTCGCGAATCTCCTTCGGCTTCGTCAGCCACCAGGGCGGGGCGGTGGTCGGGTCCATTCCGGGCTTGGGGAGGGGCTTCGCTTCGTCTGGCATCGCTTCTGCTCCTTTGTTCAACCCGCCCCACAATCAGCTGGAGTGCCGCCATCGCATGTCATCGTGAGCCTGTCGAACGACCTTTCAAGGGCTTGCCGCGACAGGCGAGCGACGACTGCGATTGTGACGGCAAGCCTTCGAAAGGCTCCTCGACAAGCTCGGAATGACAAGAAGTGTGCGCGCCGCATGGCTCCGATGTCAAGTTCGGATGGCCCGGCCGACGGCTGTCAACTGCGCAACGAAGGGCTGGGGGATGAGGCCGGACTTGAGGATCGGCGCGTCCCAGGTCACGACGCCGCCCTTGCTCGTGACGTAGCGGGTGTAGGCGGCGGCGAGGTCGTCGCCGAAGCGGGGTTCCTGCCCGCCGCACCAGGTGGAGCCGAGGTAGCTGAGGATGGTGAACACGCCCCATTTCGCCTCGTGGAACCAATCGGTGTTGCTCGCGATCGTCACACTGTCCAGTCTTGGACCTCCAGGCCGTCAACTCGGCGGAAATCGGTGTCCGAGGACACGAGGATTGCGCGGTGGGCAAGCGCGGTTGCTGCAATCCAGAGGTCGTTGTCGTCGAGGGGTGTGCCTTGCCGTTCCGTTTCCGTCTTCACCCGAGCATAGATATCGGCCGCATCCTCGCGGATTGGCTCGCAGGGGAACTGTGCAAAGAGGTTCTGCGCGGTGGCCTCCAGGTGGCGCCGCCTGCGCCCTTGCGCCATGCGTGCCAAGGCGTACAGGATCTCTCCCCGCACTACGGTGCAGACGATCACGAAGTGGTCTGGGACGGCGGCTGTGACTTGGGCCAGGACGCGAGGGTGTCGCTCCATGAGAAGGCTGAAGGTCACCGTGTCGAGCAGGCAGGTCGCCACCTACGGCGTCCTCTTCTTCCTGTTTCGTGCGAAGGGATCGCGCGAGCGGGCGGGGCGTTTCCCCTCCTTGATGAGGCGCAGCAACTCCTCGACGTCCTCGTGCGTGACCGGTGGCGAAGCGTCCAAAGCGTCCAGAATGGCTTGAGCGGAGCCCCTGGTTTCTCTGAGCGGGGTGACCAGGACCCCCGCCCCTTCCGGGAGCCTCGCCTTGCTCTCGAGAACCACCGTCCCCCCTCTCACGACGCCTTTGCAGCACGTGTCCGCCATATGCCCTGCCTCCTCTTCCTGCCTGCTGTCCTGCGCCGTATTCTACCACGGCCATGCCCGGATTGCCAGCCCCGACTCGGATGCCACTCACGCCCCCATGACCAGCCGGTCCACCACGAGCTTGCGGAACTCGGGGGAGAGGCTGGCGAAGTAGGCGCTGAAGCCGGTGACGCGGACGACGAGGTCGGGATGCCTGGAGGGGTCTTTGTGGGCCTCGCGCAGGGTGTCGGCGTCGAGGACGTTGATGTTGACCTGTGTGCCGCCGAGGTCGAAGTGGGTCTTGATAAGGCTCTCGATGGCCGCCACGCCCTCACGCTCGTCGGAGATCATTGGATCCACCTCGATCTGGAAGGGCGCGGTGTTGCCATAGGCGGGCTGGACGGCGGCGATGGCGGCGGCCATGGCGGTGGGCGCGCCGTCCTTGCGGAAGCCGGGGTCGGGGTTGGCGCCGTGGGAGATCGGCTCGCCGGCCCGCCGGCCGTTGGGCGTGGCGCCCAGGCCCTTGCCCATCGGGATCGTGTTCGCCCACGAGAAGAGGCCGGGGATCATCTGGAACTTGCCGCCGGTGTCGGTGCCCTTGACGAGGCGGGTGAAGGTCTGGGCGATTCGGACGGCCCACTCGTCGGCCCGCGAGCCGCCGCTGCCGTAGCGGGGCACGCCCCTCATCATCAGCCGCGCCCGCTCGCCCTCGGGGCCGGCCCAGTTGGCGTCGAGGTGGGCCATCAGCTCCGCCCAGCTTAGGCGCTTCTCTTTGCTGACCCGCTGCTCGACGGCGGCGAAGGAGTCGGCCACGGTGGCGAGGGCCGCGCCGTCGAGGCACAGGTTGTAGAACTCGACGCCGCCGGCCGATGCGTCCAACCCCTTCTCGATGGGGCCGTGGCAGAGGAGGTCCATGACCAGCTCGGGGAAGACCTCGCCCATGTGTTCGAGGTGGAAGGCTAGGCCGTCGGCGATGGCTTGCACGGCGGTCTTCAGGTGGGCGGCAAAGGCGTCCCAGAGCGCGGCGACGCTTCGCCTCCCTTTGAGTTCGCGTAACGCGACATCGAAGACCTTGCCGAAGTTGATCTTCACGCAGTCGTTCAGCGTGTACTCGCGGCCTGGGATGGCCGACCAGTGGCAGCCCGAGTAGGCGCGGCTCCAGGCGAGGCTCATCGGGTAGCCGTTGCGGGCGAAGCCGTTCGCCGTGTTCACGACGCCGAGGAACTTCGGGATGCCCGTCTTGTCGGCGAGCAGGATCTCCACGCCGCGCCGCAGGAGCCTCGGGTCAATGCCCGGGCCGACGCAGACGCCGACGTTTGCGGGAATCCTCAACCTGTGCACGGCTTCCAGGACGAGGAACGAGACTGGATTCGTGGCGTCGCGGCCCGTTTCGTCGGGGCCGCCGAGCTGGATGTAGGCGGTGTCGCGGAGCAGCAGGCAGGCGATGTGGAAGATGGCCGCCTCGTCGTCGAGGATGCCTGCCGCCGTGTCGCGCTCGTAGAAGGGCCGGAGCAGCGTGTCGAGGCGGCCGAGCGAGCCGCTGCCATCGAACATCCGCGCGGCCATCTGATACCAGAGCATCCACTGGCATGCCTCGCGGAAGCTCTGCGGCGGCTCGGTCACGAGCCGCTCGTTGATCTCGGCCAACTCCTGGAGGTTCTTGCGGACGGCTCGCCGCCTCTCCGCCTTCGCCTTCTCGCGGGCCGCGGCGGCTGTGCGGCGGATCCAGTCCTGCATGCCAGAAACAACGTGCTCCAAGCCTGCGTAGAAGTCAGCTCCGGACGCGTGACGCGTGACGCGTGACGAAGAGGCCGCGTCCGGGTGAAGCGGCTGGTAATGGTGAATCTTGTCGAGGAGTCCGCCCCAGCCGAGCTCGAGGCCGATGGCGAGGTCCTGGCAGAAGTGCTGGACTGCGCCTATGCCCGCACCGAGCTGATACTTCGCCTGGAGGTCGCGCAGGTGCTGCGGCACGACGATGTCGGGGTTCCAGTGGGGCTTGCGGTACGACATGAAGTTGGCCATGTAGGCGCCGGCGAGCGAGCTGTCGGGGTCCACATAGGGCGGATGAGCGTCGAGCAAGGCGCGGAAGTTCT
>Ga0307378_10000406_pt1 | contig 75375 bp, 55 predicted proteins | sample UN1MG_FD_202238 | JGI IMG/M metagenome (GOLD analysis project Ga0307378, IMG submission 202238) | Soil microbial communities from Risofladan, Vaasa, Finland - UN-1 | ecosystem: Environmental > Terrestrial > Soil > Coastal area > Acid sulfate soil | place: Finland: Risofladan, Vaasa | collected... | reverse complement strand
TTTCTGCATGGCTACTCCTTTCGAGAAAATATAAGTTTTTATCTGACCTGATCTTAAACAAAATCAGGCGGGAGTAGCCATCGCTTTTTTCAACCTCCAACTACGGATGGGACATGGTCCATTTTCAGTTCTCCTTTGTAATAAAATTATGCACAGTCGTTTCACTTTCTAAGAATAGTAGTCACAGAATCGCCATCACCGTATTACTGGCTGGTCCTTCGCCCGCTTCATTTACCGCTATAACACAATACTCCAGTTGTATTCTTTGCGGCTGATCAACTAAAGTCGGTTCGGTTATCATTGCCGTTGCAACATCTGCCCAGCTTCCAGAGTATTACTTCTTCCGGACCGCTGCTCCTGCCGAATAGCGTATCTTCCTCATCGGCGCTTGGGCAGCAGCCGTCGTTGCCATCTACTGATTCACCAATTTACCCATTCATAAGAAAGGCGTTTTTGCCGTGGCAGATGTTGATTAAGAAATCCCATTTTGGCAATTTTTTTCAAATTTTTCTCACTTCCCTCACTGCCCGGGCTTTCAACCTCATCTCAGTCAACTTGACCAATGGGGCGAACGCCCCGCCGACCAAGCCAAAAATCCCTCCATTTTCTTCCTTTCCCCCCTGATCACCTGTTCCCCTGATCTCCACGCCCTGACCATCTGCTTGCGCGCCGTCCTTTTGGAGGGATATCCTGGTCCCTTTCTTCTCCCTGGAACTGACCCTTTTCGTGCTAATTCGTGTTGATTTGTGGTTCCCCATCTATCCGCTCAACACCGCAGTTTTGGGCCCTTTTCTGTTGACTTTTCCTGAAAACTATGTTAAAATACCCCCAAAATTGAATAGCCTAAACCACTGAATCGTAAATGCGGACCCCTTCAAAATGGCTACCCAGGCCCAATGCGTCCTAAATAGTAAATCTGAAATCGTAAACCTGTCCTGAGCGGAGCCGAATGGATAGTGAATTGGCAACCCTCCCCTCCCCCAAACAAACCGCCCATCCCGCCAACTCAACGTGAAATACGCATCACGCAATACGCAATGCGAGATACCAGATACGAGATGCGAGATACGAGACGCCAGCCTCCTGGCAAACCAACCCTGTCAAAATGGGCAAACCTCTGCTGCGACAACCAAACCTTTCATCTTGCCAACACAACGCGATATACGCAAGAATCAAGAATCCAAAATCGAGCATCGAGCATCAAGAATCGAGTATCAAGAACCCTTTTTGCCTTTTCCCTCTTGCCTTTTGCCCTCTCTTCTCTATTTCTGCCGAATATCCTCTACAAATCGCCCTACTTTCGTGCAAAACAAACCCAATTTCTAAAACAGCAAAAATCAACGCAACACCTTTTCTCACAAAGGCTTACGACAAATATCCTCGGTTTCGTATTACCAAAAACAAACCCAATCAAACCCAATCAAACCCAATCAAAGCCAATCTTGCAAAACCAAAAGAATCAACGCAACCTCAGTTCCCAGAAACAGTTATGAACATGAAACCACTTTCGCCCCTAACCAAAACAAACCCAATCAAACCCAATTTCGAACCAACAAGATGCTCCCGCCGTCCGCGCCCCCACCCGCAAGCGCCTATGGGTCAGGCTGGACAAGGAGCACAAGGCAGCTCGGTGAAGAGTGAGGCGCACTCAATAAGGCTTGAGAGGCGAAGAACAGATGCGTGCGGTATAAGAGGCCTAAAGGACTTGGGAGCGTGCGGCCTGTTTCCAGGACGTTCGCCGGGTGGCTCGGAGACCTGAAACGACAGTGACTATCAGCATAGCAGCGAACACTATCGTCGTGAACCAGTACCCCCAGTGGGCGGTTTGCACGTGGGCCATCTTCATAATCACGGTTCCGATAGCAAAGGATTGGAGGAACATTTTGAGCTTGCCTGAGAAGGTGGCGGCAAAATTGACGCCCCTTGCCTCGGCGATATGCCGCAGGACAGTGACATAGAGTTCGCGGCCGATGAGGACTGTTGCGACGGACCAGTGAATAACGGCCAGCGGCGTCGGGCCGAGGCCAAACAGTTTGGGCTCGCCGATTATGGCAAAACAGATAAATGTGCCGCACACAAGGACCTTGTCGGCCAGCGGGTCCACGATTCGGCCGAACTTGCTGGCGACGTTGAGCCGGCGGGCAACGATGCCGTCGAAGATGTCGGTAAGACCGGCAATTAGGAAAAGGACAAAGGCGATATCGAGAAACCTTGCGTGGTCATCGGGCGGCACGTGCGGCGAATATAGAACCATCGCCACGAATACGACCGTCAGAACGAGCCGACTCAAAGTAAAAATGTTCGGAACAAGCCGGAGCATAAATGACAGTTTACTCTGTCCTCAGCAGAATTCAATACTAAATCTGCTCGACAACCAGGTCGTAGTCTTTCGCGGCGGAGACCGTTGTATCGACGAACTGGCCGGGGTCTGCTGAGCAGTTTTCTATGATGCAGATGCCGTCTATTTCGGGCGCCTGGCCGTAGAAGCGTGCCTGGGCGGCGGCCGGCGAATCGACGGAATCCACCAGACAGGTAAGCTTGGTACCGACGCGTTTTCTGTTTTTTGCAAAGGCGATTTTCTGTTGAGTGAGCATCAGCTCCCGGACTCGCTGTTGCTTGACCGCCGCCGGAATCTGGCCGGTCATCTGGGCTGCCGGTGTACCGTGCTCGCGATAGAATTCGAAGCAGCCGAGGGCGTCAAACTCGGCCCATTCGATGAAATTCAGAAGCTCCTCGAACTGGCCGTCGGTTTCGCCGGGAAAACCGACTATTACGGTGGTTCGCAGGACGACATCCGGGATGGCGGAGCGCATGTTCGCTATAAGAGCGCAGATGCCTTTTTTGGTGTCGGGGCGACGCATTGCTTTGAGGATGTCATCATTTATGTGCTGGACGGGCAAGTCGATATAGTGCACGATTTTTTCGCTGTCGGCCATGGTCTTTATGAGGCGCTCACTTACACCGTTGGGATAGGCGTACAACAGCCTTATCCACGCAAGGTGTGGTATTGCCTGGAGTTTCTGCAAGAGATCGGGCAGGGCATCCTTTATTTTCAGGTCCCGGCCGTAGCGTGTGGTGTCCTGTCCAATAAGGTTCAGCTCCACGGCTCCGGCGGAGACGAGCTCGGCGGCTTCGGCGAGAATCAGATCCTGGGGCTTGCTGCGGAATGGCCCCCTTATCGCGGGTATCGTACAAAAAGAGCAGCGATGGTCACACCCCTCGCTGATTCGCAGGTATGCCCAATGGGCGGGCGTGATTCGCAGCCTCGTTCGGTCATCGTGGACCGCCAGATGCGGGTGTGGCGCTGCGGCTGTTCCCGGCCCTGATGTGTCAGGCCCACAGTCCAGATAGGCAGCAGGTTCCTCCGAATCGAGGGTCTTCTTGATTATGCTGGCGATGGCATCCCGCTGCCCCAGGCCGACAATTGCATCAATTCCCTCGCCCCGGAGAAATAACTCGGTGCCCAATCTTTGGGTTAGACAGCCGGCGACGATTACCTTCCTGACCGGACCGCCGTTCTTGCAAGCAACAACTTTTCTGATTGCCTCCAATGCCTCCGCCTTGGCCGGAGCGATAAATCCGCAAGTGTTGATAACCACGACGTCGGCGCTTTCAGGGTCGGCGCTTATGAGAAAGCCGGCCCGGGCAATTTCCGCCAGCATCCTCTCGCTGTCCACGATGTTCTTGGGACAGCCGAGTGCGACGAAGCCGACGGTCACCGATTGTGAGTTTCCGACTACCATGAAGACAGAGATTAACAGGGTAATCAGGGCAAGTCATTCATATTTTGGCCGGGGAGGCAGGCATTTTTAACGAATAGTGCAAAAAAAGTACGATAGTACTACTGTAACAATTGTCTTTGCAGAAACTAAAGGAACGTGATGTTTGACCATCGTTCTAAGTCCTTTCGGGCGAGCGGTCTGGGATTGGTATTGTCTGTTCTGGGCTGTTGGGTGGGTGGTTGCGGAGATTTTTTCGCCCAGAAACCGACCGAGCTGCAGACACAGGTAATCTTGAATGAATTGAGGCAGATACAGGAAAACGCGAACGTAAAGAACCCTCTTCCGGACCTATACCGTCGTCCGCCGGAAAGGATCAAGGTCGATGACGGAACAAAGGTCTTTTATTTCTGCAAGAACCACTCGGCTGAGAAGCTTGCGGAACTGGTTAATACGCAGTTCTCTCAGTTTTTCAGGTCTGAGCCAACTCAGCAGAACCCCAAGGGCAAGGAATACCCCAAGGCGACATATTCGGTCAGTCCGAACGCATCGACAAACCAGCTCATTATTCACTGCCCGACCGAGCAACATGCCGACAGGGTGCTGGAGTTTCTTGAGAAAGTGGACGTACCGCCTATCCAGGTGAACATTGACTGTCTGATACTGGAGCGCTTTGCGGACGTGACGATGGACTGGGAGACCTCGCTGGAGATAGATAACCTGTTTGGGGAAAAAATAACGATGGGCGGTAAAGAGGGCCCGGAGTTTCCCGGGGCTTCTTTGCGTGAACCGAGGCGTTCCGAATTCGGGCTGGATATAGGCTACTGGAATCAGAAGCTGGCGCCTCACGAGTTCAGAGCCATAGTTGATGTACTCATCTCGCGGGGTTTTCTGCGCATCCTGATGAACCCGAAGCTCGAGACACTGAACGGGCAAAAGGCGACAATCACCGCGCGTGACTTCGCGCCGCTGGAAAAGATAGTATCCCAACCCGGATTCGACAAGCCGTTCAATCTTACGGACTACAAGTGGGTGGAAGACACGCTTGAGGTTACGCCGCACGTTTATGCCAACGGCTCCATAGGACTTACGACGCACGCCGTATTAGGTTCGAGGTCAAAGCCCGAAGGGGTGGTTCAAACGCCGATAATTACGGAGCGATTCGTTGATGTCAATGAGAATCGCATAGAGCCGGGCCACAGCCTGGTTATAGGTGGTATTAGAAAGTCGGAAGAACGTGCGGTGGTGCGCGGCGTTCCTTTCTTAAAGGATATACCCGTGCTCGGCATACTCTTCTCCAGCAAGGATTACGAGGAAAAGGCCACGGAAGTCATTTTCGTACTGACGCCCAGCATTTCAGCCGGAGGGGTCGAATACGCGAAGATGGTCGAGTATATGAGGAATAAGCGCGCGAAGCCTAAGTATGAAAAAGGGCTCCAAGAGACGCTAACGGACCCTTTTGGGGCGGCCACCTACGCCAACCACGTTGAGCAGCAAGCGGCGCGTGCGGAATTCGAGCGGCTCAAGGCAGAGATAGAGAAGGCCGAAGCCCTTCAGGAGGTGGATCGAATAAAGCAAAGCCTGCTGGATGCGGCCGAGGAGGTTCTGGCCGAAAGAGCCAAAGCTGCAAAGGCCCACTCTGACGCTCTGAGAGCCAAACAGGAGGCCGAAAAAGCAAAGGAGCAAGCTGACAAAGCAAGGAAAGAAGCTGAAAACGCAGATGCTCCGAGTAACGAGCCGAGAGTGGAAAGCGACAAGACAAAGGCCGAAAACACTGAAGTCCATGCCCAGGAAGCAGAAGGCAAGGGCGAAAGAGTTGAGCCGGACGCCGAAAAAAGCGATGTTGAAGGTAAAAAAGCTTAGAGATAGCGTACCGGACCAGCCAAGAATACCGCCTGACTTCGAGCCTTTTTATGCTTGACAATCTGCCGAATCGAGTTTATACTGAATTTAAGAATTAGGTTTTATTAGAAGAGGGCAGTTTCGTGGACGACATAGATAGCAGAGATTTTGAGACCAAAGACTTCGGTAGTGAGGACCTTGACGACATGGTTGTTTACGGCGATATCAGCGCCGTTTCGCCCGAGATCAAGCCGGTTCCTTTTGACGAGGAGGAGACGGGGGATACGGAGGTGTCGCATTCGCCGTTGAATTTAGGCGGGGCCACGACCGAGATGCCAAGGGTCGGGGCGCGGGCCAAGCCGACGGGCAAGCTGACTTCCACACCTGAGCGAATTACAGGCGTGAAGACTTTTTTTACAAAGCTGCACCCCGGCGCTATAGAGTTTCTCGACGAGCAGATAAGCAACTGGTTGAGGAACAACGTGGGCATCGTGGTAAAGAGAACTAATGTGACGACGGGAGAGGTACAAGCGAAGAAGACCGAGCCCAATATCATCATTACCGTCTGGTATTGACTGTTGGTGCGCTGCCGGTAAAGGCAAGAGCAGAGTGCGTCGCCGTCTTGACCAGGGTTTCTTAGAGCAGTTCGTCAATAGCCGCAGCGAGGTCCTTTCTGCTGGTCAAGCCCACCCATTTTTTCTGGACCTGTCCGTCCTTGAAGAGGATGATTGTTGGTATTGCACTAATGCCAAACTCCATGGCGCTGTCACGAGCGTCGTCGGTATTGAGCTTGCATATCCTGGTCTTACCGGCGTATTCGGCTGCAACCTCTTCAAGAATCGGCGCCATCATCTTGCAGGGGCCACACCATGGCGCCCAGAAATCGACCAGCACCGGCACGTCGGAGCTGTGAACAACCTCATCGAAGGTGGCATCCGTTAATTCAATCACATTACCCGCCATCGGTCATTCCTTTCAGTTTGCACACCAAAACGAGTTCGGAGTATTTTAGGAGGCGGATGGAAGGTTGTCAAATACTAATATGGTTTCGATAGCGTCAAGTATTATGTGTAAGTTTGATTTTGTGCCATCGAAGGAGTTGGCCAAAGACGGCCCTTTCGATGGCTGCTTCGTTCTGGAAACAGCCCATCAGACGCAGCCGGTTTTTGCGAAGGCGAGCAAAAGGCTTGCGGACTGTCCGCTGGCGGTATATAATGGAAGCGGTATAGATGGACGATTTAGCGAGGATTTGTTCAGAATGGGCAAGAGTAATCAAACCGAGAGAAAACCGCTGGAAATAGTCGAGCCGATTGGCAAGCGCGTTGTAATCCGCAAGGATGAGGACAAGAAGCAAACCAAAGGCGGCATCCAGTTGCCCGACAATATAGAGATTCCCACGATAACCGGGCGAATCGTCTCAATCTCCGTCGAGGTCGAAAACACACCGGATATACCGCTGCGGCAGTACGACAAGGTGCTGTTCAATCCCAAAGGTGCAATCCCGGTCGATTTCGAGGGCGACAATCGCCTGTTCGTTGTGGAGGTTGAAAACGTCGTCGCCGTCTTCAGAAAGGCCTGATATTACCAGCACCCGCCTCACCGGCCACGCGACCGCTTCCCCCGGCCAAATCACCATTGGCACTTGCAGAATATTTCTGATATTCTTCTAACCTGCGGGAACTTTTTTGGCTTTTGTTACGACATCACCTATGGATAGAAAGAATGACCGGCACATACAAAACTGAAGTTGAGGAGTTCTGGACCAACACGGCTGGTAAAGTGCGGGCGTATGTGCTCTGCGTGTGCGGCAGCCGCACGGATGCGGAAGATATCCTACAGGACTGTTACCTGCGTGCTGTACGCGGATGGGCCAGTTTTAACAGCAGAGCAAGCAGACAAGCCTGGCTTTTCGGAATTGCCAGGAAGACATGCGCTGACTGGAGCAGGCAAAAGAGACGCAGAGGCACCGTAATTCCTTTGGAGAGTCTGGATGAGTTGGCTGACAATAGCCTTGAGAGACCGGCTGCCGACGGCCTCGAAGGTGTTTGGAATGCTGTCGAAAACCTCAGCGCCGAGCAAAGCGAGGTGGTGCATCTCAGATTCGCTGCAGGGTTGAGTTACGCCGAAATGGCAGAAACGCTCGCCGTACCGGTTGGGACCATAAGGTCTCGCCTCCACCGGGCCTTGAAAGCGGTGAGAGAACAGATTAGGGAGCAAGAAAATGGAACGTGAGACGATAGAACGATTGGCCATTGATTTGGCCGCCCACGAACTAAACAGCGATACTGAAGCTCTATTGAGAGCCTATCTTGCTGAGCACGCCGAGACAAATAACTGGGCACAGGACATCTTGCAGGTTTATGATAAGACAGAAGCGGCAATCAAGACAAAGACGACAGGTGCATACGCAGGCATTGAAGTCACCGCGGTCACTGCAAAGACTTTGTTACCGAGGAGATGGCGGCCTGTCGCCCGCCTGGCGGCGGTTGTTGTGGTTGCCATCGGCGTCGGTTTCGCCCTCGGCCGTTGGTCGATTGTCACCAAGACCCGCAAACCTGTTGCTGTCAGAAGCACCTTGCATCCAGTAGTAAGTCACCCCCTGCTTGATTTGAAAGCAAAGTACGAAGGCACCTTTTGGGCAGACAAAATCATATCTTCCCTTGAACCCAAACCGCATCCAACGCACAAAGCCAATAACTGGACTGGAACATTCCGGTCCGACCTCAGATCATACATGAAGGAGAAGCACGATGAATAATCACAAAATGAGTTATTTGTTCGTCGCTTTCTGTGCGGCCGCAGCCTTCATCGTCGGCTGTATCCCCGAAGACTCCCTGCAGTGGTCGCAGAACGGATCGGTGGGACTGCTCAGAACACAGTCCGCGCTTTACCTTGTGGACGGAAAAACTGGTGAGCTGACTGAGATTGCCGAAGCGAACGTCGCACCCTGGCCGGATATATCAAAAGACGGAAACATGGTCGCTTACTGCCGGAAGGTTGAGTGCCAGAACCTATCCGAGGGATTGAAAGTGTTGCCCGAAGGTCAGGTGAAGATCATAGAGCACTGGGCCGGACAGATGGAAAAAGAAATCCTAAATAATGGGGGATTGGTTGACGGTAAGTTTCCATTGCCGGAAGAAGGGCTGTTGGTGCCCAATGACTATGGCAACTGGGTCATTCGTTATCTGTGCGAGAAAGCCGGCCAAGAGCTTCGCGAGAGAATCTCAAAAGACGATATTGAAAAGGCTAAACAAGAACGGCTCCACTATACGCGAATTATCGTGGCGCCGACCAAGGCGCCCGGTGAAGGACGCGTCGTGGCTGCAAGCGTGTTCAATATGGTGGCAACGAGAATCTCGCCGGACGGTAAATTCGTGGCGTATTTGATGCACACACAGCAGGGAGAGGTCAGCAATGCTTTCGAGGAATATGGCCTGTATGTCGCCTCGCTTGACGGTGGCGTCAACACGATGCTTGTCGCTACCCGCGTCGCAATCGGTTACGACTGGCGGGCGGACAGCAAAGCGATAGCGTATATTACAGCCGATAAGAAAGATTTGCTGCATGAGAGCATGATTCTCGGCACGCTCAAGGAAAGCATTGTTGCTGACGAAGACGGCAATCTCCGTGCACAGCCGGTCCCGTCTGGCGAACAAGGTTTTTCGGGAACTCACCGATGCACGGGGGGCGAGAAAGACCTTGCCGGCATCCTGTTTTATCCCTGGATGAAGGTCCAGTATGGGCAGTCCGGACGAGTTTTCTTTTCGAGTGCGACTCTATCCCTGCCTTCAGGTTCAATGGACGACCCCAAGTGGTCTCTGTTCTGCTACGACTCGGTGACCAGGTCCGTGGCGAACGTACTTCCCACAATCGCGTCGGATTTGGTTGGTCAAAACGTGAATGTCTTCGCCCTGTCACCGGATGGGAAAAGCGTTTTGCTGTGCATGGAAAAGAACAGATTTGGTATCTACACATTCGTGGACGGCACAGCAGAAGTCGCGATTGAAGAGGAGGAAATGTTCGGTGACAGGCTGGACCTGGCCCCAGCCTGGAAAGGAAATAGCGAAATATCGTGTCTGGTCGCAGAGAACAGTCATTTTCTCGTCAAGAAAGGCCAGGAGAAACACAACCGAAAAGAAATAGTCGTTCTTGGCGCGGATGGTGATATTCGGCAGGTCCTCAGCCGAAACTGGCCGGATGAGCTATTATCGCAATCTTCAAAAGATCAGGGAGCGGTGCCAGTCGAGCAAATCATTGGATCCACACAGGATTGAACCCCGCTCGCTTCATTTCAGTTGGCCCCGACGGAACTCGTAAGAACTCGCCGTGATAAATAATCTTCGGTTTTAACTTTGTCGTCTGCCTGAATCCCGGCGTAGAGCTGTCAGAGTGTTTCCGGAGAGTTCGGATTCTACCCTGATAGACGCCTTGCATCCTTCAGCAGGAGCAGCAGTGGGAATGCCTGGATGCGGCAGCGGCGGCAACCTTTCTGGATTCGTCCCTTGGTCCGTAAAGCGGCTCGACCTTGATTCCTGAAAGCTGGCAATAGGCCTTGAACTCGTTTTCCAAATCGCCGTAAATGAAGAGCTGGTGAAAACCCCGTGTGTCACGAGCGTCGGGCAGATTATCCATCTCAAGCTCGAGCGAGGTGCGGCATCCGCCGGAGGGCGGGGTGTCAATGTTGCGAAGCACGCGGCCTGTACCCACAATCATCTTTTCCGGGCCTTCGAATTTCATAACGGTGACTTTCTGGTCTGTGCGCCAGAGGACCTGCGGTGAGACGCCCAGCTCGGACTCGGAGTGATTTCGCAGGATGAGCGGCGACGGGGGCATGTCGAAGCCGTCGAGCCTTGTCGGGCAGGAGCAGTGTGCGCCGTTTAGAGTGTTTCGCACGGTGTTTGGCGCGGGGTCCTGCATGAAGCCGGGGCGGTCGCAAAGAAGCGCGGTGAGGCGTAATGAAATAGCGGCGTTGGTGTCTGCCTCGCAGCAGCCTACGGAGCCTTCGTCGTTGAGCTGTAGCCAGGCCATACAGGGTGGACATGGAATTTTCAGGTCGCGCACCAGCGGCAGACAATCGACGGATATGCCGTGGCAGCCCTCTGCGGCCATCAGCTTGCGGGCGACAAAGTAGTTCTTGGCGGAATTGATGATGTCCTGTTTGTTTGGCTCGACGATTTTCTCTGCCTGTTTGGTGTAGAACTCGGCCAGGGCGAGCATCCGCGAGTTGGTCTGGGTCTTGTGGAACTCTTCGGGCCAGCGGTTTCGTGGAATGTAGTGAAGTGTGGTGCCGATGATGTCGAGCTTGCGGTCTTCGGTATTGTCGCCCTTTAGCACGAGCAAACGTGAATGTTTCATCCGATGAACGGTGTTGAGCATCTTGAGGCCGGTTGCGAGCCATTCGACATCCTGCGTGGCGCCGACGAAGACGCCCGGCTTGCGCAGGTCGGGGTATCGGTTTCCGTGGACCTCGGAGGTGAATGATGTTCCCATTGGGCTGAAAACAATCATGGGGACCTGGCCTTTGTTCTCTGCAATCCTGTTCATTTTCCTCCAGGCGCCGAAGTCGGGATGATGCAGGCACATGGTGACAATCAGAATGCCGTCCGGCGCTTCCTTGGTGAGGTTCTGAATGAAGGCATTGACTATATCGTCATCTTTCAGCGGCTCGTCGATAAGCTCGAGTTTGATTTGCTGTTTTTGGGCGGCGGCCTTCAGCACGTCGGTGTATTGGCGCTGGCGCGCCCGGATGTCGTAGGCGGCGCCCGGCCATCCCATCCAGTATCTCTCGACGCCGGGGTGTACGAAGGCGGCTCGAATCCTGGCCGGCGCTATAGGCGGCATTTGCAGGCCCTGCCGATCGGCGAGGGACGAGCTCTTTTCGGAGAGGGACAGTTGCGAACACCCGGAGGCGGCCAGGGCCAAGGCGCCCGTGCTTGCCAGAAAGCGGCGGCGATTCATCATCTTCAGTGGACAGCCGGTTTGGGAACAGGTTTTGTGCGTCTGCATTCTGTGGCTCCTATGCAAAAAGTGTACTGCGATTCTTTGTTCTCTTCAGATTCACCCGTGTGAGAAGGGATTCTACCAAACCGCAGGCAAAAAGGACAGTTGAAAATTGGTGGAATCCCGGCGTGAAGACGAAGGGTAGCCAATCGGCAATTGCAGATCGCAGACGTTGTCCCTTGTACTGTCTACCGTATAGGCTGTTTTTTGGTTGACATTCTGCTTTTTACAGGCTATTTTCCGGGTCAAGAAGTCCGCCAAACGGCGCAGCGGGTAAACATTGTATATTGTTATGTTGGCAAAATGAGAGGGACATGATGAATAGTCACTGCAATCAGCGTCCGGCGTATTTGGAAAATTGCTTTCGATTAGTTGGTGGTTAATTGATAAGAAGATGGCGAGCGGTTGAAAGGATGGTCAGATGAGCAGAGGCAAGGTAATCACGCTGGGAGTTTTTACGGCGTGGCCGTTCGTGTACATGGTTCTTTTTATGTGCATGATGTTCGGGGTGGTGATGTCGAGCTTCCGGGGCGGCCGATCGTGGGGTGCCGCACCGGCCTTCTGGATTATCTTTCCACTTCATTTGCTGACGATGGTTGAGATACCTGTGTTGCTTGTGATCTACATCGTTTACCTTTTCAGAACGAGCCGGGTTGCGCAGGACAAGAAGGCGCTTTGGGCGGTGGTCCTTTTTCTCGGCAACGTGATTGCGATGCCGGTCTTCTGGTACCTGTACATTTGGAAGGAAGGTGAGGAGACGCGTGGACCTGAAGGTCCACCCTACTGAGAGGGTGAGGGTCTTTGGTGGTGCGAAGGATAGGAGGCTGAGGTCGGTTTTCTTTAGGAGTGATATGAGACGACGAGATTTCCTGAGAGCAGTAGTCGGCACCGCGAGCGGATTTTGTGTGTCCGGATGTGCAGATCCCTTCGGACGGAAGGCATGCCGACGCGTTGAGAAACCGAATATCATTTTCATTCTTGCCGATGATTTGGGATATGGCGACCTGGGATGCTATGGGGCGACGAAGATTGAGACGCCGTGCATCGACCGCATGGCTGCCGAAGGGATGCGCTTTAGCAGTTTCTATACTCAGCCGGTGTGCGGTCCCACCAGGACAGCCATCCTGACGGGATGTTATCCGATGCGGGTAGCGGAATACGGGAACATCAAACGCCACCACCCGTTTGTCCACGCCGATGAGATTCTCATTCCTGAGGTCCTCAAGCAAGCCGGCTATGTATCTGCCTGCATCGGTAAATGGGACCTGAACGGTCATTCTTCGGATGGATTTGGCGAAGGAGTCACACCGAACACACAGGGGTTCGATTATTTCTATGGGCGTCCAGCCGAGGGGGCTGTTTTCAGGAACGAGAAGCTGTTGGGCGATGCTCCGGTGGCCGAACTGACGAAACGTTATACCGACGAGGCACTCAGGTTCATCGAGGAAAACAATTCACAACCGTTCTTCATATACCTGGCACACACGATGCCTCATGTCCCATTGGCCGCGACGGCGGATTTCAGGGGCAAGAGCGAGCGAGGCCTGTACGGCGATGTGGTGGAGGAACTGGATTGGAACGTAGGTCGGGTCCTCGACAAGCTCAAAGAACTGCGAATAGACGACCGCACAGTGGTCATCTTTACGAGCGACAACGGGCCGTGGCCGCACTGGACGGGTGAAGACAACTCGGGCTCCGCGGGGCGCCTGCGCGGCCAGAAATGCGAGACGTGGGAAGGCGGCGTAAGGGTGCCCTTCATAGTGCGTGCACCCGGTCTTGTCCCAGCGGGACAAGTGTGCGAGGCCATGATTGGCGACGTCGATATGCTGCCAACGTTTGCCCGCCTGGCAGGGGTCGATGTTCCCGGAGACAGGACCATCGACGGTAAAGACGTGCTTGGCTTGATGACAGGGGAAACATCCGCGTGGCCAGTTGCAGCACGATATTATTATTATGACACCCACCTTCAGGCGGTGCGAAGCGGGAACTGGAAACTGATCCTGCCGCGTCCGAAGTGCCCACCCTGGCTGAGCGACAAGGGGCTGGCCGGGAACTGGCGGGGCCGTGATGTCGAGGAGATTCCTGAAGCACAGCTCTACAACTTGAAGGACGATATCGGCGAAACGACCGATGTAGCGGGGCAGCATCCTGAGATTGTTGAACGTCTGCTTGATCTGGCGGAAGTGGCAAGGGCCGATATCGGAGATTACAATCGCATAGGACAGAACGCCCGTTTCTTTGACTCACAGCCAGCAAGACCGGATGTTGTAAAGTGGAAGAACAGATGAGTCTTGGGCGGGGTGAAAGTTCGCACGCTACATACTCGCGACGCAAGCACGAAATCCGGATATCGAAACGCGAAACAAATTCCAATGACTTGAATTTAAATGTTCAAAACCCGGTCGCGTGGACCTGAAGGTCCACCCTACCGAGAATCCGCCGGAAGGGGGCTTTCCTGTGAGTACCGTAAGGCATACCGTGTGGATTTTGTTGATAACGGGGCTGTTGGAGGGTATAGTGCAAGGGCGACAGAAAGTGAAAAGTAAAAAGTGAAGAGGCAAAGAAAAGAGTAAAAAGATGGTGCGTGGCGTGGTTTCATCGCCAGAGCAAGTTAAGGAGCAAAATAATGCCGATAGTTGACGGACGTTATGAGGCGAAGATATCGACGACCTTTCGTTCGACGGCGGATGGGGTCGAGGCTATCAAGGACAAAATCGAGAAGTCGCGGCGGGTGAGGATAAGCGGGATACCGATGGGCATGCTCAAGAAGCTGACGCCTTTGCTGAAGGGAAAGGACGTCAAGATTATTCTGCCTTTGGGAGAGAAGGCGGGGGCCGAGCTGGAAGAATTGGGTGACGTGGCGGTGACCAAGGCGAGGATTTACAAGGACCATAAGGGCACGGAGGCGAATGTGGGCTCGGTATATTTCTCCGACAGGGTATTCAGCGTGGCGTGGGTCGGCGACAAAATCCTGGAGATTGACGCGATGGATTACGATAAGTGCGTCAAGTGTATGAGGGGGATGTTTGACGTGGGGTGGAGATACTCTGAGAAATGAAGCCGGCCGGTGACTTTATGAATCGACGGGATTTCGTGAAGGCCGTCGGTTTTGGTGCCGCGGCGTTTGTTCTGCGGGGATGTGCGAGCTCTTCGCTCAGGCGCAGGGATAACGCATCTGGCAAGAAGCCGAATTTTGTTTTCTTTCTGATAGATGATCTGGGCTGGCGGGACGTCGGCTGTTACGGCAGCACGTTCTATGAGACGCCGAACATCGACAAACTGGCCAGTGAAGGGATGCGATTCACGGATTCCTACGCGGCGTGTCCGGTCTGTTCGCCGACGCGGGCCAGCATCATGACCGGAAAATACCCTGCGCGGATGGATACCACCGACTGGTTTGGCGCGCCTCAGCCGGAGGAGGTGCCGGGCCATCACACGCGGAACAAACGGCTCCTGCCGGCGCGGTATTCGGAGAATATGGCGCTTGAAGAGGTGACTGTGGCGGAGTCGCTGAAAGATGCGGGGTACAGGACGTTCTTTGCGGGTAAATGGCATCTGGGCGAAACGGCGGAATACTGGCCTGAACATCAGGGTTTCGATGTGAACAAGGGAGGGCACTGGGCAGGTTGGCCGCCCGGCGGATACTTCGCGCCGTGGGATAATCCGCGTCTGGAGAACGGTCCGGACGGCGAACATCTGCCGGAGCGTCTGGCGCGAGAAACCGTGAAGTTCATCAGAGAGCACAAAGACGAACCGTTCCTTGCGTATCTGAGTTTTTATTCGGTGCATACGCCGCTGCAGAGTCGTGAGGACCTGAAGCAGAAATATCTGGAGAAGAAGAAGAGGCTGGGGCTCGAGGCGGCGTGGGTGACGGAAGGGGAGCGGAAGGTGCGGGCGGTGCAGGAACATGAAGTGTATGCGGGAATGGTGGATGCGATGGATCAGGCCGTCGGCGAGGTGCTTGATACGCTCAAGGAGCTGGGGCTGGACGAGGATACGGTGATCTTTTTTATGTCGGACAACGGGGGGCTTTCGACGTCGGAAGGCAGGCCCACATCGAACCTGCCGCTGCGTGCGGGTAAGGGGTGGTTGTATGAGGGAGGCATTCGTGAGCCGATGATTGTCAAGTGGCCCGGCGTGGTCAAGGCAGGCAGCGTGTGCAATGGGGTGGTAACGAGTACGGACTTTTATCCTACGATGCTGGAGATGGCGGGTCTGGAACTTCGGCCGAAGCAGCACGTGGATGGAATGAGTATGGTTTCGCTGCTTAAGGGTCGGCGGAGGGATCGCGGCGCGATCTACTGGCACTACCCGCATTACGGCAACCAGGGCGGCGCCCCGGGGTCGGCGATTCGGGAAGGCGACTGGAAGCTAATCGAATGGTTCGAGGACGGTCGTCTGGAACTGTATAATTTGAGGGAGGACATCGGGGAGAAGAGGAATCTTGCAGAGAAGCATCAGAAGATTGCCAGGCGGCTGCATAACAAGCTCATCGCGTGGCGCAAAGAGGTGGATGCCAAGTACCCATCGCCGAATCCTGAATATAAACCTTAGACTAATTCTTTTTTGGGCCGTAGAATAGGGGGCGGTGTGAATTATTGTTTGCGTAACAAGGAGAATTAACAGTGTATAAGATTGCAGTTGTGCCGGGTGACGGGACGGGGCCGGAAGTGACGGCCGAGGCGGTGAAGGTTTTGAAGGCCGCGGCGGATAAGTTTAATTTCAAGGTGGAGCTGACGGAGTTCGATTTCGGCGGGGAGAGGTATAAGAGGACGGGCGAGACACTGCCGGACAGCGGCGTTGAAGAGCTTCGCAAGTTCGATGCGATTCTGCTGGGGGCCATCGGCCATCCGGACGTGGCGCCGGGGATTCTGGAGAAGGGTATTTTGTTGAAGGCGCGATTCGACCTGGACCAGTATATAAACCTGCGTCCCGTGAAGCTTTATCCCGGGGTGGAGACGCCGCTGAAGGATAAGGGGCCGGACGATATAGATTTCGTTGTTGTGCGTGAGAATACGGGCGACCTTTATACGGGGACCGGGGGGTTCACGATGAGGGGGACGCCGCAGGAGGTTGCGGTGCAGTCGGCGGTGTATACGAGGTTTCAGGTTGACCGCTGTCTGAAGTACGCGTTCGAGTATGCGCGGAAGCACGGCAAGAAGGCGCGAGGCAGGGGCGAGAATAACACGCTTGCTCTTTGCGGCAAGACGAACGTGCTGACGTACGTTTACGATTTGTGGGAGCGGGCGTTTCATGAAATGGGCAAGGCGGAGTATCCGGAGATAAAGCGGGAGTATTATCATGTTGACGCGACGTGCATGTGGATGGTGAAGAATCCGGAATGGTTCGACGTAATTGTTACGGGCAATATGTTCGGTGACATTATCACGGACCTCGGTGCGATGGTGCAGGGAGGGATGGGCATAGCGGCGGGCGGAAATATCAACCCGGAAGGCGTGAGCATGTTCGAGCCCATAGGCGGCAGCGCACCGAAATATACGGGCAAGGGTGTTATCAACCCGCTGGCGGCGATTTGCGCGGCGCAAATGATGGTTGAGACGCTGGGTGAGGAGGAGGCCGGCGATGCGATGGAGAAGGCGGTGATGTACGTGACGGCGAATAAGCTGAAATCGCTGCAGGCGGGCAGGATGGGTTATTCAACCAGCGAAGTGGGTGATCTGGTGGTGGAGCAACTGGTCGGGTGACAGTCCTGCGCGGTGTGAGCTGAAGGAGGACAGATTATGGCCGAGTTTCAGGAGGCGAGCGGTTACTGCACGCATTGCCAGAAGCAGGTGCTGATCAGGAGGAAGGGGACCAACCATGTTCTGCACCTGCTGCTGACGCTTTTGACAGGCGGTCTTTGGCTCATAGTATGGATTCTGTGCGCGATCAAGATTGGCGGCTGGCACTGCGCGCAGTGCGGCACGAGCGTGGCGCGGGCCGGCGGAAAGTAGAGAATTCGGTGAGGGAGTTATGCCGGCGAATTTGACGCCTGAATATTTGAAGGCTGAACAGTGGTACCGCACGGCGAGCACCAACGACGAGAAGATTCTTGCGTTGGAGCGGATGCTGTCGGTAATGCCGAAGCACAAGGGGACGGACCATCTGAAGGCGGACCTTCGGCGGAAGTTGAGCAGGCTTAAGGAGGCGGCGACGCAGAAGAGCAAGGCGTCGGTGACGGATGTTTTTCATGTGCCGCGGACGGGTTCGGGTCAGGTTGTTCTGCTGGGGACTCCCAACAGCGGCAAGAGCTCGATAGTGGCGGCACTGACGAACGCGAAGATCAATGTGGCGGATTTTCCATTTGCTACGAACGCTCCTGTGCCGGGGATGGTGATGTTCGAGGACGTTCAGATTGAGCTTGTGGACATGCCGCCTATAACGGCCGACTTTGTGATGCCGGGGCAGGTGGGGACATATCGTCACTGTGACCTTATCGCCATCGTTATAGATCTGTCGGAGGACGTGGAAGAACAGTTGCGTGTGTGCGTGGATTTTCTCGAATCGAAGAGTCTGCTGGTCGGTCCGGAAGCAGCGCGCGACGATGAGCACGGCGACGTTGTCGGCAAGGGTGCGATGTGCATCTGCAGCAAGTGCGATATTGCCGGCGCGGGTGCGCTCGAGAGGCTTAAGAAGTCGTGCGGGTATCCCTTGGAGTTCATTGAGGTCTCTGCGACTACCGGGGTGGGGCTGGATAAACTGCCGGGTGTGTTTTTCAGATTGTTGAAGATTATCCGTGTATATGCGAAGCCGCCGGGGAAGAAGCCTGACATGGACGAGCCTTTCACGCTGGCTGCGGGTTCGACGGTTATGGACCTGGCGACGACGGTTCATCGGCAGCTGGCTGAGAAGCTGAGGTTTGCGAGGATATGGGGCACGGGCGTTTATGACGGTCAAAACGCGCCGAGAGACCATGTCCTGCACGACAGGGACGTTATTGAGTTGCACTTCTCCTGAATCGGTCTATAATCGGTTCCCTGCGTCGGCGTGATATCTCGTGACTGGAATTCCGAGTTCACGGCACCAAGTGGAATGCGAGGCGTATGGTATATACCGCACCTGCTGAACAAGGCGGTTGCAGGCGGGCGCAAATGTTTGACAGATGTGGAATGATAAGAGGGCCGGGGCTGAAGGGGAAACAGGTTATCATGAACGATTCGATCGGTAATAATCAGGAGAGGAACATGAATCATAAGAAACGGGGCGCGTCAAAATCGGGCGTTGTTCTTATAGGTGCGATCATTTTATTTATCGGCGGGGTGGTCCTGTGGTCCGGCTGTGTTCAGGCCCAGGACATGGGGGAGTTCGAGAAGCGGATGACCGAATTTACGCTGGCGAACGGGCTGAAGTTTCTGGTTCTCGAACGTCACGAGGCGCCGGTGGTTTCTTTTCATACTTATGCGGACGTTGGTTCGGTCGATGAGGTAAAGGGCATTACGGGTTTGGCGCATCTTTTCGAGCATATGGCGTTCAAGGGTACGAGGACGATCGGCACGAAGGACTATCCAGCCGAGGCACGGGCCATGGCAAAGATGGACAAGGCATTTGCGGCGATTAAGGTTGAGCGTGCGAAGGCGGGCGGGGGCGATAAGGCGCGGCTGGAGGCGCTTCAAAAGCAGTTCGAGCAGGCGCAGCAGGACGAGCAGAAGTATCTGGTCCATGACGAATACGAGGAGGCTTACGCCCGGGAAGGTGCTTCGGGCTTCAATGCTTATACGAGCTTTGACGCGACGCAGTATGTTGTGAGTCTGCCGTCGAATAAGGTGGAGCTTTGGATGTCGCTGGAATCGGAGCGGTTCGGCAATCCTGTGCTGCGGGAGTTCTACAAGGAGAAGAACGTGGTGATGGAAGAGCGGCGTCTTGGTACGGAGAGCAGTCCGCAGGGTCGTTTGTGGGAGGAATTCATGGCCACGGCCTATAAGGCGCATCCGTACGGCGAGCCCATCATAGGGCACATGAGTGATTTGCAGACGCTGACGCGGGGTGAGGCGGAGGCGTTTTTCAAGAAGTATTACGGGCCGGCTAATCTGACGATTGCGATTGTCGGGGACGTTGATCCGTGCGAGGTGAGGAAGCTGGCTGAAAAGCATTTTGGCTGTATCCCGGGCGGTCCGAAGCCTGCTGCGGTGGAGACGGTGGAACCGCCGCAAGGTGGGGAGCGTCGCGTGGTTGTGGAGGACAGGGCGCAGCCTGTGGTAATAATAGGTTATCACAAGCCTTCTTTCAACGACCCCAACGATGCGGTTTTCGACGCGATAGCGGATATCATGGGCGAGGGTCGCACGTCGCGTTTGTATAAGAGTCTGGTGAAGGAGAAGAAGATTGCGATGGCGGCGTACGCATTCGGGGGGCTTCCGGGGAACAAATATCCGGGGCTGTTTGTGTTCTATGTGGTGCCGGCGAAAGGTCACACGACCGAAGAGTGTGAGGAGGCGGTTTACGCTGAAATAGAGAGGCTCAAATCCGAGCCGGCGTCGGGTGAGGAGCTTGAGAAGGCGAGGACTCGCAGCCGGGCCGGGCTGATACGGCAGCTTGCGTCCAACGATGATCTGGCCGCGGAGCTGACATTTTATGAGGTGATAAGCGGGGACTGGCGGAACATGTTCAGGCAGCTCGACAAGATAGATAGGGTTACGGCGGATGACATCCAGCGTGTCGCCGCGGAATACTTCACGAGGAAGAACAGGACGGTCGGGGTCATCGAGACGACAGAGAGCGGGAATTGATTTTGGCAGGAGCATTGAAATGAAAGACGACAGGTTTTTCGTGGTCAGAGCCTCCATTTTGTTGACGGTTGTTGTGTGCTTTTTATCGTCGGGCTGCCGTCAAATGCGGACCACGAGCTACAGGGAGCTGGAGTATCCCGGAGTGCATGATATAGAGGTGCCGAAGGTCGAGCGGGTGACATTGGCCAACGGCATGCGGTTGTTTTTGCTGGAGGACCATGAGCTTCCACTTATAAGCGTCTCGGCGCGTATTCGCACGGGTTCGATTTATGAGCCGGCGGACAAGGCGGGTCTTGCGAACATTACGGGGACGGTGATGCGGACCGGCGGGACCATCGGCAGGACGGGGGATGAGATAGACGAGGAGCTGGAGCGGATTGCGGCGTCGGTCGAGACGGGTATCGGGCTCAATTACGGTTCCGCCTATATGTCGGTTCTGAAAGGGGATATCGAGACGGGTCTATCGATACTGGCGGACGTGCTGATGAACCCGGCGTTTCGCGAGGAGAAGATAGAGCTTGCGAAGATACAGCACCGCAGTGCGATTGCGAGGCGGAACGACAGTCCGGGGCAGATAGCAGGGCGGGAGTTCAGCAAGCTCATTTATGGCCCGAACAGCGTTTATGCGCGGCAGACGGAGTATGCGACTGTCGATAACATCCGGCGGGAGGACCTGATTGCGTTTCACAAGAAGTACTATCATCCCAATAACGTCATGCTGGCGGTGTGGGGGGATTTCGAGACGGGGCGAATGATCAAGAGGATTGAGGAGGCTTTCGGGGGGTGGGAGAAGGTTGATACTGAACCCGGCGCCGCACCGCAGGTGCAGTACGACTTTCGTTCGACGGTAAACCTTGTTCGCAAGGAGGATATCAATCAGAGCAATATTTACCTCGGTCACATCGGCGGGATTATGAGCGACCCGGATTATTTTGCGCTGACGGTAATGAACCAGATTCTGGGCAGCAGTTTTACGGGTCGGCTATTTAAGAACGTTCGGTCGCGGCAGGGGCTGGCGTATTCTGTTTTCGGCAGGTATTCGGCCGACTATGATCACAGCGGCGTTTTTTACGTGGGGTGTCAGACGAAGTCGGAGGAAACGGTCAAGGCGATTGTCGCGATGGAGAAAGAGGTCGAAAGGATTGCCGAGAGTCCGGTGACGGACGAGGAGCTGGCTCTGGCCAAGGACAGTTATCTTAACAAGTTCGTGTTCAACTTCGATACGAACGGTGAGATTGTGGTGCGGCTGATGACGTATGAATATTTCGGTTATCCGCGGGATTTTCTTCAGAAGACGAAAGAGAATGTGGAGCGTGTGACGAAGGGTGACGTGCTTCGGGTTGCCCGTGAGCATCTGAGGCCGGAGAAGCTGCAGGTGCTTGTTGTGGGTCGGCCGGAGGATTTCGATGAGCCGCTATCGGTTCTGGGTCCGGTTCGGGAAATCGATATTACTATTCCGGCGGCGGGGCAGGAAGGGGCTGTTTCGGCAGCGGGGAAAGATTAGTTTGGATAGTCCGGCAAGAAGGGTTAATGAGTAGGAGATTGGAAATGCTTAGAGTTCGCGTCACAGTAATCGGCGTATTAGTGGTGTTGGTCTCAATTGGTATTTGCGCTGCGGCAGGTGGGGACGAAGCATCGGTGCAGCGATCCGTTGTGACAATTGAAGCGGGCAAGATTGGTGAGCCTGTTTCACCGTACATCTATGGGCAGTTCATCGAGCATCTCGGGCGTTGCATTTACGGTGGCATCTGGGCGGAAATGCTCGAGGACCGCAAGTTCTACTATCCTATTCCGGCCGACGGCCCCATCTGGAAAGAGCACGAGGGGGCCGGGGTGCTTGCCGGCTCGCCGTGGGAGATTACAGGGTGGCCGGGGCAAACGGTGACAATGACCAAGGATAAGGCGTACTGCGGAGAGCATTCAGCACGGATTCAGGTCGCAGCCAAGGCGCCGGTGGGGATTCATCAGAGAGGACTTGGCCTGGTCAAAGGTAAGAAATACACAGGATATATAGTTCTGGCGGCGGACGACGCAGACACCGAGTGTCAGATCAACCTTATTTGGGGCAAGGGGTCGTCGGATGGGGGACAAACGGTGACATTGCCCCGCCTGAGTAAAGATTTCAAGAAGTATCCGTTCGAATTTACCTGCGGGGGCGATACGGAGGACGGTTGGCTGCGGATTCTGGTGTTTGGAAAAGGGGCGGAGCCGGCCGGCGCGGTGACGGTCGGCGCGGTCTCGCTTATGCCTGCGGACAATATCAAGGGGATGCGGGCGGACACCATCAAGCTGCTAAAGGAACTCAATGCCCCGATATATCGCTGGCCGGGGGGGAACTTTGTGAGCGGCTATGACTGGCGCGACGGTGTCGGTGAGCGGGACAAGCGTCCGCCGCGGAAGAACCCGGCCTGGACGGGCGTCGAGCATAATGACTTCGGCCTTGACGAATTTATTATTTTCTGTCGTGAGGTTGGCGCGGAGCCCTTGATTGTCGCCAATTCGGGCTTCGGGGACGACCACTCGGCAGGCGAGGAAGTTGCATACGCAAACGGCTCGGCCGATATGCCTATGGGCAGGTGGCGGGCCGAAAACGGCCATCCCAAACCTTACAATGTCAAGTGGTGGGGGATAGGCAATGAAATGTACGGCAAGTGGCAACTGGGGCACGTGTCACTTGAGCATTACGTGCAGAAGCACAATCTTTTCGCCAGGGCGATGCGCAAAGTGGACCCCTCCATCAAGCTGGTTGCCGTCGGCGACACAGGGAACTGGTCGAGAGGAATGCTGAGTAACTGCGCCGACTATATGGACCTGATAAGCGAGCACTTTTATAGGGGAGAGAACAAGTCCGTGGTTGATCACGTGTGGCAGACCGTTGACGCCATCCGCAGCAAGGTCGAGGCCCACCGTAGTTACCGCGAAAAAATTGAGTCGCTCAAAGGCAAAGATATCCGCATTGCCCTTGATGAATGGAACTACTGGCACAGGCCGTACGTTTACGAGTACGGGGAGCTTGGGTGTCGCTATACTCTGAAGGATGCTTTGGGCATCGCGACGGGTCTCCATGAGATGATTCGCAGCAGCGACATGATTTTCATGGCCAACTATGCGCAGACGGTTAATGTCATCGGCTGCATCAAAACCACCAAGACCGAGGCGGCCTTTGCAACGACCGGCCTGGCGTTGAAGCTGTATCGCAATCACTTCGGAACGATTCCGGTCGAGGTCAGCGGCAGCTTCGAGCCTCTGGACGTGGTTGCTGCGTGGACCGCAGACCGCAAAGCGCTGACGATTGCCGTGGTCAACCCCACCGCCGAGAGCCGTGAGGTCACAATAGACATGAAAGATGCCGGGCGAACCGGCAGCGGAAAGCTTTGGCAGATTGGCGGCTCCGACCCGAATGCCTACAACGAACCGGGGAAAGCGGCGAAGGTTGTGATTGAAGAAAGGCTGTTGACCGGTAGCGCCCGCGAACTCGGTGCGGCGCCATATAGCGTCAGCGTGTATGAACTGGCGGCCAAGTGATGGGGTTCAAACGGGCCCGGATATTCAAGCGGCTTGATGAGCGAAGGCTTTGGGGCTTGTCGGCGGTGAGTGATTCTGCTATAATGTGCTCTGGAATTATATCGATGATGTTGTTTTCGAGAAGGAGACTGAGCCGACCATGGAATGCAATAAAGACCAGAACATGAAGAACTGCAATTGCAGCTATCCGGGGTGCAGCCGGAAGGGCGTTTGCTGCGATTGTTTGAGTTATCATTTGTCATCGAGGCAGCTTCCGGGATGCTGTTTTCCCGATGACGTTGAGAAGACATACGACCGGAGCTTCAGGGCGTTTGCGAAGGCGTGGGGGCTGTGACCGGTTTTTCAGCGAAAGTGCTTGAGAGCAGCGTCTAAAGAAGACGGCCGCTCAAGTGCGACAGCACTGAAGCGGCCGTATCAATTTCTAAATCAATCCGTGTTACGGCACGGCTACGGAATCGCTGGTTTCTGCGTTGTCGGCGGGGTTATATGTCCAGCCTGAGTTTGTAACGTTGGTTACCGTTACCGTAAAGGTTGTGCCACTTGAAGGTTTCTTGAGCTTGTCGGATTGAAGCGTGATCTGTCCGGCAGCGTCAGTTGTTCCCACATCGCTGTCGGAGGTTGCACCGCTCCACTTTGCAGAGACGGTCGTCCCTGCGACAGGGGCACCGGCGGTGTTTACGATGGTTACTGTGGCTACGCCGTTATAGTTTACCCCGGCGTTCTTTAGAGACATCGCAATACCGGCCACGTGCATGGCGACGGCAGACGCTTCGTTTACATTAACTGTGGTGGTTGCGCTGTTATCGGCGGTATCGGTTTCGCCGGAGACGACGCTTGCGTTTGCTTCGAGCAGGTGAGCAGTTATGGACGCGCCGGTGGTGTTCCAGTCGAATGAAACGGTTGTTGACGCGCCGGCGGCGACGGATTTTACTTGTGAGCCGATGGAGGTGTTGTCGGTGGCGTCCCTCAATGTAATGGTGGTTGTTTCAGCAAAGCTGCCCTGGTTCTGAACGGTTATGGAGACGGGGACCACGTCGCCTTCGATAGCTTGTGAAGGTGCATTGAGGGCGGTGATGGCGACGTCGTGGACGGGCTCGTTCACAGTGACCGTCGTGGTCATTGTATTGTCGGCGGTATCAGTTTCGCCGGGTACCGTGCCTGCCTGAGCAAGGAGGACGTGTCCCGTTATGGATGCGCCGGTGGTGTTCCAATTGAAGGGAATGAGGGTTGAGTCGCCGGGATCGAGCGTTACCGGTTGTGAACCTATGAGCGAGCCTGCCGTCGTGTCGGTGAGGGTTACGGTGGTCGTCTCGGCGTCGGTACCCTGATTTGTGACTGTCACGGAGATTGAAACTGCGTCTCCCTGGTAGGCGTCCAGAGGTGCGTTGAGGGCGATTACTGCGACGTCGTGAATGGGGGCGGGAGAAAAGGCGAGGGCGGCGTAAGCATCCAGCAGGCCCCAGCCATAAGTGCTGTCCCAGCCTGGGGCGCCCAAATCTCTGGCGGTGTCCTGCAGAGCGGCCCTTACCTCATCAGGTGAGGTAACTCCGTCTCCATCGGTGTCGGCGTTTCCGTTTGCAATCAGCAAAGCGGCCACGCCCGATACGTGAGGCGCCGCCATTGAAGTTCCCTGATAGAAGAAATAGCCCCAGTCATTAAGGCTGTTGCCGAAAGTCTGTTGCAAAACGCCGTCGGAGTAGGTGTCTCCATTCTGGTCCACGTATATGTCCCCGCCAGGGGCGACCAGGTCAAGCCCGCTGCCGTAGTTGGAGTAATACGCGAGCGTTTGGTCGTAGCGAGTTGCGCCTACGGCGATGCAGTAGGTATTGTAGGCTGCGGGGTAGCTGAGGGTCGAGCTGGAGTTGTTGCCCGCGGCGCAGACGATGGTGACGCCCATGCCATAGGCGTATGCGAGGGCGTTTTCGAGGGTTGTGGAGGGGCTTGATCCGCCGAGGCTCATGTTAATCACAGCGGCGCCGTTGTCTGCGGCGAAGTAGATGCCGTCGGCGATATCGGTGTAGGAGCCGGAGCCCAGAGAATTGAGGACCTTCACGGGCATTATTGAGGTATTGAAGGCTATGCCGGCGACGCCGAGGTTATTGTTTGTGCTCTGGGCGATAGTTCCGGTGACGTGTGTGCCATGTCCCTCGTCGTCGTTGGGATGGTCGTCGTTGTTGACAAAATCATAACCAGCGACGAACAACGTGCTCGCCAAGTCGGGGGCAAGATAATAATACTTCTTCAATCGCCTGGTTCCTTCGGCGTAGTTTTCGTAGGCGACTCCCGTATCTATGACTGCGACAATCACATCCGGACTGCCGGTCTGAATATTCCAGGCGGATTCCATATTGATGCCGCCGTGGGCAGGAGCGCGGAGATGCCACTGATAGGAATAGTAGGTATCATTGGGGACCATAAGTGCTGTTGCTATGAAGTTCTGCTCGGCGTATTCGACGTTCGGATTCTTGCTGTAAATCGCCACCATTTCTTCGACGGTCTTGTTTGGTGGGATTCGGAGGCGCCTGAACTGGCCGCGGTTGCTTATTGAGAGGACGGAGCTACCCTGCCGGTCGTTTATTCCTCTGATAACGTCATCGGAAACCCCGGGCTTGAACTTGACAATGATCTCGGCCGGGGCCCATTTCGGGGCTTCAACGGTTTGCAGGTTGTCTTTTACGCGAAACTCCTGGCCTGCGCCAACGGCATTGAGGCTCAGGACCAACAGGGCCGCCATTACGAAAACAAAACTTGTATTTCTGGTTCTCATCGCTTGCGTCTCCTACTTAACTGTTTTTTCAGCACAGATGGTCAGAATACCCGCTCCTGACCCAATATATTATCGGCCTTGAGGGTCAAAAGTCAAGCAAAATATCGCCTGTGATGCGATTATTTGTGCTCAGCCGCCGAATCGCCGCTCCGAGAGGTACTCTTTGAAACCTGCACTGCTACTCGTACAGCGTGTTGATTGCGATTATGTCGGGCTCTTCGAGGTCCGTCTTCTGCGTTTCTTCGTAGTCGGAATATCCGTACATAGTTACATCGGAACATTCCGTCTGGTAGACGTCGTCCAAACCAACGGCGTGCCCCAGCTCGTGAGCGGCTATGTTCTGCACATCCATGACCGCACCCGGGTCGTCCGGCTCGGTTGCCGGGGTGGATTGCGCATCTCCCCAGGTCCAGTCGTTATCGAATTTGATGTCAAATTCGACTATGGCTTTTGTGGCCGGATTATACCAAACCTTTGTTACGGCGATTACGCCGGGCGTGGAGTAGTCACCGAATACAATGGCGTTCTTGTCATCGAGAACGCCGTATTCCACGTCATAGTTTATGGTAACGTTGTCATCATATAACTCGCCAGTCGTGTGAGAGTCCCACTCCTCGGCGCCGGCCTGAATCGCCTGCTCTATGAAGCTCGGTTCAAGTGCATGCGGATTCTCCGGATTTATGACATAGGATACGGGCAACTGTCTCCATTTCAGGAAGGTCTTGCCGTACTTGCCCATGAGCGCATAGCAGTCTGCGGCTGAAGGTTCCGGCTCGTCTGTGCTCTTGCAATCGGCGCAGCTCGGGTTTTCTCCCAGTTGCGGCTCGCAAACGCCGTTGCCGTTGCATGGCGGCTTTGCGAAACCCTTCTTCCAGTGTATGAATTCTATGCTCTCGAGGGTGGGGGCCTTGGCTTTTGCCTTTGCGTTTTCATTGGCCTTATCGTTTGGCGGGACGGCCAACGAGACAACTGAAACCACAAGCAAACTGATTAACATACCAACGAGAATCTTGGCTCTCATAATAAGTCCTCCTTATTGGAACCCTTAATTGACACCAATGGGACCGAATATCTCCTGAGAACGTCTTATATTATCGGCCTTGAGGGGTAAAAGTCAACAGAAAAAGAGGGGCTTGGGGTGGTTTTGGGGGCGAAATTCTGCTTGAGTGGCTCCAAAGAAGCGGGCGGGGGGTGTGAAAGAGCGGTTGTGGCGCAGAGAAAAGGCCGGGGGAAACGGGGCCCGGCCTATTGGGTCGCACTTTTAGGTATGCTATTGGGATGGTGGGTTTTCGAGCTGGGCCAACTGTTCGGCGCTGAGGTCTTCGGCGGTCAGGTCTCCGTAGATTACCCTGTACTGGTCGTCCGAAACCTTCCATCGCAGCAAGACCTCATGAGCATCATCGGGGCCGACCGACTCGCCGTAATATGCTGGGTCCTTTTTGCCCTGCACCAGCGTCATATAGAATAAACCAGCGGATTGAAGGGGCTGAGTAATTTGCATCCACTTCATCATGAACTCATCTTTATCTAACTCGCCGGCTTCGGTCATTTCTTCCTTTAGTCTCTTGACCCGGTCTCTCAGGCCTTGAGAGTTGGCCAGAGCCGCGATTTCCTGGGCAAGGTCCATCATGCTCAGCTTCTTCGGGTAGCTTCCGGAGAGCTCAGCAAAGAACTTCAATCCTTCGATAAGGCCTTCTTCGCTGATCTTAGGCATCTGCATTCCGGTGGCCATAGGCTCGAAATCGTCGGGTATGACCGGCTTGAAGTCGTCTGCGGTAACCGGGATATCCCAGTTAAACTCAGAGACGACGCAATGGACCTGCATCTGATCGCCCTTCCTGGATTCCATCTCGGAGCGAACCGGCAGCCAACTCTCGGCATCGACCCAGAGCGTAAGCGTAACATTCTCGCCCATGCCGCCCATTACGTTTGGATCGGTTGTCTGGAAGCCATCGACTTCCACGCCGTCAACAACGGATCGGCCCAGCTCGGTATATTCACTACCCATCATCCGCTTTATCATTTCTCTTGGGTCGTTGTTCTGCTGCTTCATCTTCGCCAACAAGTCGTCGTCAAACTCCATCTGCATATATTTTTTCTTATCCGGTATCAGGGTAACGGCTATTCCCTCGTGAGGAATGACATAGACCGTGCAGGTGCTTTTCTCACCGGTATTGCCATCGACGGTAATCGTCTCCGTCTTTAGGCCGAAGTCATTGGAGATGATGGTGGTCATTTCCATATCCAGATCCATGACGGGCATATTCTCCCCCATAGAAGCTGTCATTCTCACATTCGTTTTGTACATAAACGCCCGAACCTGCTCAACTCTTTCGAGGACGGCGGCGAGTACGACTCCCGAACCATTGCCGCTAAAGAATGGCAGACCAGCAAGCACTGCGATAACAATTACCGCTGCTGCAGCGAATTTTGTAATTTTACTTTTCATAATGATTGTCCCTATATTCGGAGGCCGGACGGATTCGGGGAGCGGTTCCGTCTCGGCCTTGAAATCTTTGATTTGCTTTTGATGGTCCTTCTGCCATTTATCGAAATCGAACTTTGGCCGTTGGCGGCTGATGGCCCGGCCGATAAGCTCGTCTAATTTTTTGTCGTGTTCGGAAGGCTTCATATTGAGCTCTCCAGAAAACCGTCTCGCTGAAGGTACTTTGCCATTTTTCGTTTTGCCCTTGTCAGTCTGCCGTTGATGGAGGCCTTTGAAATTCCCAGCACGCTGGAAATCTCGTCGTAGGACAGGCCGTCATAGTATCGCAGGACTACCAGTTCTCTGGTTGAAACCGGCAACTGCTCAAGGGCCCGACGCACGGCCCGGACGTCGTCGTCATTGTTGTCGGCGGCTGAGTTGGGTACATCTTCGGTGCGCGTTTGCCTGGCTCTGGCTGTTACCATGTCACTGGCGACATTTCTGCAAATCCGGGCCAGCCACGGGGCGAACCTTGCTTTGTTTCGCAGGCCTGGCAGGCCGGCGAGGGCCCTTGCAAACGCCTCCTGGGCGGCATCTTCGGCGAGGGCGTGGTCGGCCAGAACGGAGTAGCCGATTGCCACCATAGAAGGATAGTATCGCGCGGCGAGTTTGCCGAAGCTGTCGATGTTGCCGGCGACGGCGGCTTCAATCAGTTCTGTTTCCAGCATTTCTGCCACTGCCAAAGGTTAACCTCAAGTCAGCTCTTGCTGTTCCAGCGTCCATTATATTGTCTTATTTCAAGCCGAAAGTAAGCGCAAAAAATCTTGGTTTGCGCAATTTTACTTCGATTTTTGCCTCACAAGGCGCACAAAAAAAGCCGGGAATAGTCCGCCCCGCCGGAGCGGGCTACGATATGCTCGAGTCAAAACAATGCAGTCGAAAGACCAAGTAAGAAAAGGTAAGTTCCTCACAACTTCCCGTAATTGGGATAGCCTGAGAACCACTCATTTGGCGTTGAACATGAAGTCAGCATTAAAAATGTCCTCGGGGAATATCGGTGCCGTATCAAGCACAATACGTTTATCGAGCCGCCTTGTCTGCCCACTTTCCGAAGTGATCTCACTCCATTCGTGCCGGATATGACTCGGATACCACCGCCCGTCCCCTGTCTGCTTTGTCTCCAAAGTAAAACTGCGGCTTGTTTCCTTTCCCTCTCTAAACGTTGTGCGCTCGACTACCAGATAATCACGTGATGGATCCAACCAGTAGCACTCGGCTTGCGAAGTCGTGAATACAGGATCCGTCCTGATTCTTTCAGTCGTACTCGACTCAGCAATCTGACGCGCTGCCTTCAAGGGACCTTTAACAATACGAATACCAATCAAACCTTCGTGGTTTGGATCAGCATCCAGAAACTCATATGTCACGCTCCAATGCGGCCGAGGACTGCCATATATGGGCGGTTCAAACCACGAAAGGACACTCATACTATCGCTCGCCCCACCACCTTGGGATCCCATCCTGCCGCGATGGCGATTGAACCTGATTCTCTTGGAAGCCGGGTCCCGATTACCTATGTTTGTGTACGTGCCATCATAAATCTTCTGCCATGATATCGCATCGTTGCGTTCATATTCTTCTACCTGTTGAATAGTTAAATCAGGCCAATGGTCCTTAATATCGCCATAAAGGCTTACAAGATGCTTGAAGTCACCGGCAGTATACACATCAACCCTTTCACGTTCGCCTTGCTGGCGAAGCATAACAACCTGCCATGGCTTCAAACCGCCGTCCTGCTCTGCCCAACTGTGCAGAACCATGGCGATATGGTCTCCGTAACCCTCATCAAATCGCCGCTGTATCTCTCTGAGCAGTTTGCTAACCTCCGCATTTGGTCGAAGATCAATTGTCTCTGCATCCCGCGGGACCCCAAGAGCGTATACTCCTGCCAGCCCTTCGTCGGGATAATGGTAAGTGGTCCTGAACGTTCCCGGCGATCCCTGAATTTTTCCCTCCGAACTAACCAGTAAGTTCCGCTCAACATCCCTGACCATACGCACGCCCGATGAGGTATGTATAATCTCTACTCGTCTGCCTTCGAGCCTTGAGAACTCGCGTCTGACGACCTCGATCCCGCGTTCCTTCATCTGCTCAATGCGGTGCGACAACTGCGCCAACGGTGAACGCGCCCCCGGTACGTTGTATTTCTCTGTCACGGGATGTATCCATAACACATTCTCCCTGCCATCATAGGAGTATCCCACGCCCTCACTGTAGTTGGCATAGTTTATCCTCCCGTCAGAATACGTAAAAGCCCGAATGGACGGATCAAAACATCGCCACCATTCCTCCACTTCGCTGCCCTGAGCCAATCTTATTTCAGTAATAACGTGCAACCACGGCATTGCCTGCATATTCTGCAGCGTCTTTGCCCACGCCGCCGTCGCGCCATCAGGCGGTCCTCCAAAGATGCTAACCCATATCGTCAAGCCAATGATCATTATCACCGCCGCTGCGGCGTACTTGGTCATTCTGTTTTTCATGATTATTCTCCACATATGAGGCTGTTTCGCGGCTGATGTGGTCCTGTTGGATTGCCCGAGCGCCGCGAAAGCGTCATTGATAATTCTGTCGTTATACTGTGCTCGCACATTCACAGTTGATTCAGCAAACAGGGTTCTTATTTTATTATCTGGTTTCATATAGGCGCCTCGCCATCCATTATTGACCGCAGTTTAGCAATTCCGTATCTGTACCGACTCTTGACGGTGTTGACCGGCAGGCCGAGAGACTGAGCGACGGCCCGCAATCGCATCCTGCCGTGTATGTGCAGGACAATCACTTCGCGCTGCTCTTGCGGCAGCTTTTCGAGGGCCGAGCTCAACTCTTCGAGCCGTTCATTCCAGCTAACTTCGCGGCTCGGTTCGCTCGTATCAGGGGCGGTTACACGAGCCTGCTCAAGGCCGAGGCACCGGTGTTGCCTTGCTCGCAGAAGGTCGCGAACGCGATTGGCAACCGATGTTGCCAAGTAAGCCTTCAGGCTCCTCTTTAGATGCAAGTTCCGAGAGGTGCGAGCGAAGCCAACGAAGGCGTCATGCACGGCATCTTCGGCAATCGTGAGGTCATGCGAGAGGGCAATCGCCACAATCAGCAGATCATCTCTGTACTTTTCATAGATTCGACGCAGGGCGTCCCTGTCCCCCTGCCTGCATCTATTTACGAGTGACCTGTCTTCCATCTGGTTAACCTTGTGGGCCGGCCGTGAACGTTCGTCGCTAATATGACGGGCGGACGCCCCATTTGGGTCTAAAGAAAATCAGCACCTTTGGTGATTTTATGGTTTTCTGTGCTGAGGAAAAATGAAAAAGGCCGGGCTGAAGTGGGCCCGGCCTGTGTTTGCTTGTGTTAACGGTGAGGTTTTAATTTTCTCGTCGGGCCTTCATCAGCAGCCATTTTGCCCTGTCGAGATTGTTCCAGCGGCTGACGGCCCAGTCCCTGTCCCTGTAGCCGGTCCATCCCCCAGTTAAGGTTTGTTTGAGGCTGCTAATGTTGTCATAAATCCTAAAGTCGGGCTTTGCACTTTCTATTTCGGTAATATACTCCTGTGCCAGGTCGAGATGGCCCTGCTCAATCATGTTCCTGGCGACGATAACGCGGTTTGTGAAGACCGCAGACGCATCGGCGAGCATGTAAACTCCCGAAGGCTTCTGCCAAAATCCGGCGGCTTTTAGTTCTGCCTCGATGCCATCGATAGTGTTTTTGGCTTCTTCGAATCGGCCGAAGTGAGCGAGGCACTGGGCGATTTCAAGTCTGACCCATGCTTTGCGCCTAATATCTCTTTCACTCTTGTCGCCGAGCGTCTTATGCCAGTCCGGTTCGTTCATATCGAGGATTCCTTTATAGGCCCTTATGGCTTCTTCAGGCCTGTCATTATCGCGAAAAGACCCCGCTTCACTCAATGCGGCGTCCCAAGCGTCGGGGTTTGCCTCTTTGTCAAATTGCTCTTTCCATTGAGGGAACTGCTGTTTCAATTCTTCGATAGTTGCCGCACTTGGTTTGGGGACCTGAACTTTGACAGACCACGGAATAGTGAAATCGTATCTTGTTCCCACGCCGCCGGGGATGAATTCGCGCAAAAACGCGCTGAACTCCAGCTCGATCTCTGGTCCTGCGCCCTTTAGCTGGAGCAGTTGCATCCCGTCGGGGGCGTGTTTGTATCGGCGTTTTGTCAATTCGTAACCGCCTTTGTTGAGATAAGGTCCACCGGCCCATTTGCTGTGGTCGGGCCGCCCGCTTTCATCGGCGGGGGATTTTATTTCAAGCAGTACTATCCCATCTTCGCTGGCGGCGATTCTCGTAATTTCAGGCTTGGGAGCCTTCTGGAGTTCCTTCAATGCTGCAGGGATGGCAGTCATCTGAGGCAGGGCACCGCGGAGCTTCCTGACACGCTCCTGGTGGTGCTTCACTTCCGAGCCGCTCATGCTCAACAGCTTTTGCTTTGCTTCCTCCAGCCTCTCTATTACGGGCCAGAATTCGCTTTCACGTCCGGCGTTATAGAGCCAAAGCAGGTATCTGGCAAGAAGATCATCCATGGAGAAATCCTGAAAAGGTTTTTCCAACGCAGTTGCCAGGAGCTTCTCTTCGAAGAGCTGATACGCGTCGCCCTCGTCACCCAACTGTTTTAGGAGATTCACTTTGCTCAACAGATGTCGCGGCGAATCCGGATTTTGTCTCAAGGCTTCTTCAACCGGTGTCAGCCGCTCCATTAGGGTCTTGCCGCCGAACTGGCTCACGGCCTGACTTTTCCAGAAAGGCTTTCTTGCCTGGTCGGCCTGGTACCACGAATCGGGTATTGCGCTGACCGTGGATTTGGGGACTTCGACGACCTCTTGATGGATTATCCTGTCGTAGCCTATGCCGCCTTTGTTCAAATCATTATCCCAATAAATGTATCGCAGTGTAATGGTGTGCTTTGCCTGTCCCCGTATGAACGGCTGGACGGGTGTGTAATATTGGTGCAGGGGGTCTGCCGTCTCCGTTGGTTTGCGGCCCGGACAGTAACTGTAGTACCGCAGGTAGACGTTACCCCAGTTATCACGGAGCTCCTGGTGATATTCTCCGGGGACATGGCCACCATTGGGACTTCTGTTTTCCGGGTCAATCGAAACTATCAAGAGATCTTCATTGTCACTGGCTTCTATACTTACGAACTCAGGGGCCTGGTAGCCGCCACGGACCTGGTAAATCTGTGCTGCGTCTTTCGCTTTTCCGCCGAGGAGTCCCTGGCCGATCCTGTAAAATTGGTGTGCTTTTTCCGGCCGCTTGCTCTTTACTTGTTCTTCAAAGTGCTCGGGGTCAAAGAAATCATCAGGCTGCGGGTCAGTGTAATCAATAACGGCAAGTATCGTCTCATTCCACTGTGGAGAAAACAGCTTCAAGCGAATCGGCAGGCGGGATTTACGCATCACCCATATCCGCACCCAGTGTTCGCTGTTTCTATGGCTGTAATCGAAGACCTCGACATCCTCATTGGCAAGTCCGGGCATTGTGACAACGGGCTCGGCCGGTGGTACATTTTCACGAAACACAGTTCGGAGAATTGCGTCAAGCAAAGAATCGCTTTGGAGAGTAAGGCGAATTGCATCTGGTGGTACGGGAGAGCTGGCAACCTTATCAGGATCTACAAAAGCTTTCCTACCGACATCAAATAGTTTTGATTCATTACCTTTAACGAACTGGACCATGCCAAGGCCGTGGCCGCGCCAAGTGTCGGGCCTTTTGTAGTACAGCTCAAGTCTGACCTGCTCAGAATCATCGGTATCTTCGACAAAGACACTCATGTGAACTTGACCGACTTTTTCCATCGCAGCGACAACGTCGGCCCAGGCCACACTTTCACCGGTTTTCGCCAGGAAAATGACCAACATAATCACCACGGCCGCTGCCAGTGCGCCGACTGTGGCTTTGCGAAAGACTTCCACCACGCGATTGACTCTCTGGATGCGCCGGCTTTCCTCGAATGCCAAGAGCCGGACAGCGCCGGCGAAGGCCTGCGAAATTTCAACTCCGCTCTTGTGGACGTCATCGGGCACCTCTGCGCTGCCGATGGTTTTAAGGAGTTGTTCAATGTTTTCTATTTCCATTCTATTGCCCCTGTTCTTTCAAAGCGGCCAGCTTATTCTTTAGAGTCGCCAGCGCTTTTGACACATGTGACCTGGCGCCGGCTTGGGAGCAGCCTAATTTATCGGCGATGTCACTGTATTGCTGCTGCTCGAAGTATCGCATTACGATGGCCTTGGACTGCCTGGCCGGGAGCTGGACTATAGCCTGCCTTACTTTTTGTGCCAATTCAGTATCGTCGGCCGCCTTTTGCGGGTCTTTCTGGATACCGATGGGGTCTTGGCTGATTTGGCCGTCCCGGCCGATTTTGTTTCGCCAGGCCCTCGAGTTTGCCGTCAGTGCAATGCGGTAGATGTAGGCGCCGGCCTTTTTGCCGTTCAGCTTTTCGATGTGCTTCCATATACCCAGCATTGCGTACTGCAATGCCTCGGCGAAAAGCTCTCTGTCGCCGGTCAGCTTCCACAGGACCGATGACAAAAACTCAATATGACGATGCTGCACCTTTTCGAATATCTCAACGCGTTTCGAATGTTTCATCCAGGGCACCGCGATCTCGATTGAACATATCCAATTCCACCTAATAATAACCGCCGACAGTGGATTATGTGTAAATCATTTTTCGGCAGACCTTGCGGTTGCAGCATGGGGGTTCGCGTGTTCAGAGGCTGCAATCTTCTGTTGAAAACCGAAGAAGGTGTCACTCCGAGCGGACGTCGGCGAGCTCAGTTGAGCCGAGTCCGCCAAAGGCGGACGAAGTCGAGGAATCTATTTGAATAGATTTCTCCGCTCCGGGCCGCTTTGCGGCCCTTCGGTCGAAATGACGGTAGGTGGAAGGCCTGTGCGGTCTACGGTGAGCGGAAGGCCTTCGCGGCCGTTCCGTCGAGACGACAGAGAGCCTCGAGCAAGTTTTCAACAAACCAAGGGTCTAACAAATCCTTATTGTCGTGTGTTTGGATTCCTGCTTTCGCAGGAATGACGGGCGCATATAGAGGCGGCAGTTTCGGTTTTGGGAGATTGGCTCAGGGATTCTTTTGTTTTGTCAGGGCGGCTTCGAGTTGTCGTCGGGCCTTGGTGAGGTCGGGATTGATTTGCAGGGCGCGGCGGTATTCCTTTATGGCCTCATCGGTTTTGCCCTGGCGCTCGAGGAGGAAGCCAAGGTTGAAGTACATTTCGAAATCATCAGGTCGGGCCTTGAGCACAATCTGAAACTGCTCTATGGCCTGGTCATCTCTGCCGAGAGAAGCCAGAGCCAGTCCCAGTCGGCCGTGGGCGATTATGTTGTCCGGCTCAAGCTCTATCGCTTTATTGTAGCACTCGACGGCCTCTTCGTGCGCACCTTGCTGGGCCAATTCGAGGCCCAGATTGCTCCACGCCTCGACGTAATCAGGTTTGAGCCGGACCGCCTCGCGGTACTCGGTGACGGCCTCCGTATTTGCTCCGCTCTGGGCAAGGGCCCGTGCGAGATTGTGGTGTGCGACCGCGAGGTCCGGCGCAAGGCTTACGGCCTTCTTGTACTGTTCGATGGCCTCATCGGTCTTGTGCAGGTCCATCAGGGCATTGCCGAGGTTGGTATAGACCTCGGCGGACCTGGGCCTGAGTTTCAAGGCCTTTTGGTAGTGTTCGATGGCCTGCTCAATCCTGCCGGTGTCACTGAGCAGGTTGGCGTAATTATTTTCCATTACGAAATTGTCGGTTGTCACGTCGAGTGCGTGTTTGAACAATGCGGCGCTGTCTTTGAAGTGTCTTAGCTGCAAGCGGGTGCACACGGCGGCGGCCGGCAGCACGACGGCAGCGGCCAGCACGGCAGCAATCCTCAAGTGCCGCCATTTGGCAACGAGGTCTTTGACGCCCCAGGCGAGTATAACAAGAAGGCCTATCATGGTTATATACATGTAGCGGTCGGCCCTGGCCTGTGCGCCGACCTGGACAAGGCCGATTACGGGGACGAGCGTGCCGACGTACCAGAGCCAGCCGACGGCGAGGTACTTTCGTCGCAGGCCGAAATAGATGAAAAAGATTGTCAGCAGCACCAGCAGCGCTGCGGAGACCACCACTTTAGTGCGTGAAAAGTTGCCCGCGGGGTGGGGATAGAATACTGCCAGGCCGCTGGGCCAGAACATCTTTTCGATATAGGTCAAATAGGAAATGACGGCGTTGGCCGCCCGTGACTTCAAGGTCAGCTTCTCGAGTGCCGAGACCACGCCGCCGCTCTTTTGGGCGTTGTAGGTTATGATGCTCAGGACTGCCGTCAGGATAAACAGCGGCACCTTTTCCAGAATCAGCAGGGGGAGGGACGTCCCCTGATTACTATTATTTGGTGCGTCGATCTCCGGCAGGTCTTCCTGCGATTGCGCGGGGGTGATTTGGATTTCGGCTTTGCGTTTTAGTCGCAGGCGGTCCAAAGGCCAATAGTCCAGAAGCAGCAGAACGCAGGGCAATGTCACGACCATGGGTTTGGTCATGATGCACAGGGCGAAAACCAGAACGACCGCCAGCAGTCTTAGCAGGCCGGGGCGGCTGGCGTATCGCACGTACGCGCCGATGGTCAGTATCCAGAAAAGTCCGCTCAGTACGTTCTTGCGCTCGGAGAGCCAGGCCACGGATTCGACCTGGAGGGGATGCAAGCCGAAGACGGCGGCTACAAATGCGCTCGGCCACATCGCGTCGGTCATCTTCGTCAGGACCCAAAAGAGCAGCAGCGTATTGGCGAGGTGAATGAGCAGGCTGGTCAGATGATGGCGGCCCGCGGAAAGGCCGTACAATTGACAGTCCAGCATCTGGGTGAGCGTAGTGAGGGGGTGCCACATATAGTAATGCGATTCGGTGAAGGCCCCGATGAGGGATTGCGGGGTAATTCCGCCGGTGATATTTCGGTTGTCGGTTATGTATCTGTCGTCGTCATATTTGACGAAGTCGTATTTCAGGACGGGCCAGTAGGTCGCAAGGACGGCGGCGGCCATTGCGATCGATAGGACGGCAAAAGCGGCGGGGCGGTGCGCCTTTGTGTCGCGGCGGCCGTCCTTATTATCAGGGCCCATGCGTCCGTTCATGATTTCACCAATTGCGCCAAGCACGGCATTTTGTTCAAGGGACATGCCCGGTCAGCGGGTTCATCTTTGGAACATTTTGCCGGTCAGGCGTTCGTAGGCCTCGATATATTTTTCGCTGGTTTTTACGGCGATATCTTCGGGCAGCTCGACGCCGGGTCCGGACTTGTCGAAGTTTATGCTTTCGAGGTAGTTTCGGACGAACTGCTTGTCGAAGCTTTCCTGGTCCCTGCCGGGCTGGTATTTGTCTGCGGGCCAGAAGCGGGAAGAATCGGGGGTGAGGACCTCATCGACGAGGATTATATCGCCGCTGCTGACACCCCACTCGAACTTGGTATCGGCGAGGATCATTCCCTTTTCTTCGGCGTATTCTCCGGCCTTATCGAAGATATCGAGGCTTCTGTCTCGGACGTATTCGGCGCGTTCTGCGCCGATGATCCGGACACACTGCTCGAAGCTGATATTCTCGTCGTGTGTACCTCTTTCGGCCTTCGTGGCGGGGGTGAAAATAAGCTCGGTGAGTTTTTCGCACTGCTTCAGGCCGGGGGGGAGTTGCTGTCGGCAGACGGTTCCACTGTCTTTATATTCCTTCCAGCCTGAGCCTGCCAGGTAGCCTCGCACGACGCACTCTATCGGGAGGACCTTGACCTTTTTGACGAGCATGCTTCTTCCGGCGAGCTGGTCGGCGTGGTCACAAAACGGCTCCGGGAACTTGCTTACGTCATCGGTAATGAAATGATGCTCTACCTCGTCACTGAGGAAGTCGAACCAGAACAATGATATCTTCGTCAAGACTATGCCCTTATATGGTATGCCGTTTGCCATAACCACATCGAAGGCGCTTATCCGATCGGTTGCGACTATGAGCAGCTTGTCACCGAGGTCGTAAATGTCCCGAACCTTGCCGCGCATGGGTTCTATGCCTCCTATATTTGTCTGTAAGATTAGCTCAGCCATAACAATCCCTTCCCATTATTTGCTGTTTAGACCCTGTTCTCTTCGCGCCTTATCCTGGCGTCGACATACTGAAATATGCTTTTTCTGACCTTTTCTATGTCTTCGGTGTCGGGCAGCATCTCTGCCATCATCTCCAGATAGCGGCGCTGCTTTATTCGCTTCAAGGTCACGGTAAAATTCACATCATACACCCAGCCGAGCTGCAACAGCTTCATGTCGTTGAGCGTTCTCAGCCGGTGGTAGTCTATCCGCCGGCCCCTCAGGATGTCCTGTACCACTTCGGATGAATATCCCGGCTCATCGGGGAGCTCGACCTCCAGCATGAAGCCGTCCGGCTTGTCGCGATATTGGCGGTAGTTGTTTATGACGACATAAAATACGTCGAGCTTGTCGGCGTCGCGAATCAATTTTGAGAACAACAGGACTTCGCCGGCCAGGTCCTCGGGCAGCTCCCTGCGTCCGTGGTATTCGATGGCCCTGGCGATCAGCTCCGCCTCTGAGTCCTGCATCGGCTCAAGCGTCTGCTCGTCTCTTAGAACCTCGATGCTCAGGAGGCAATGGTCCACGCTTCTCGGGTCGTTGTAGGTTCGGTACTTTACAAACTGCTTGAACCGCCCGACGTCATGCAACAGGGCTGTCGCCTCAGCGAGACGTTTTTGATTGGCGTCAAGCCCGAGCTGCTCGGCGAGAAACAGCATTTCCTCACAGGTCCGATGGCTGTGGTCTTCTTTCAGCTTCAGGTTGGCGTTGACGTATTCGTCATCGGCGTAGAATCTTGCCACGTAATCGCCGAACCAGGCTTTTAATTTGTCTAATTGCTTTTGCTCCATGACCCCGATTTCATACGAAACGAGAATATTTCTGCGCCAATTTATAGCAGTTTGCGGAAAAAAATCCAGATGGATATTTGAAAAGCTGCCGGTGCGCCGGTACAATCGGCCGTGATGTGCGAACGGAAATTTTCTGAACTCGTTGGAATTCGGTAAGGAAGACAGTTATGCCTACTGTTAAAGATGTTGTTGTGAAGAAGCCTTCGGAGGAGGAATCGAAGACGTGTCAGTCGTGGCCTATCTGGCAGTGCGAGGCAAGCACGTTCGACTGGGCGTACACGGAGAAGGAGACGTGCCTGCTGCTGGAGGGCAAGGTTACTGTGACGGACGGACAGAATTCGGTGGATTTCGGGGCGGGGGATCTTGTGGTATTTCCAGTTGATCTGGAGTGCACCTGGCAGGTCCATGAGCCGGTGAAGAAATACTACAACTTCGGGTAAGCACGAAAAGGAGTAATTGCGGCGGCATCAGTCAGGGGCGGCAGTCTTTGTCGGACTGATACCCCCGGCGCCCGGCTGAATTCGGAAGGTTTTATTTCTGAGCAAGGTTTTGCCATTTCTGCCACAGGGTCTTGAGTATTTGAGGATTTGTCAGGCCCTGGTTATGCTCGGCGACCGGTCCCGGCTTCAGTGAGAAGTTGCCGTTGGCTGCATCGGTGAAAAGGGGATCGGCCGCGATTGATTCTACTTTTTCTTCGAAGTTTTCGGCATCGACGGCGTTCTGCCAGAAGGTGTTGCTGCCTATTTCATTATTATTTTTTCTGGTTTCTTTGAACAGGGCCAGGCCTCTGGGGTTGCCGAGGAGGATATTGTTCTGTATCGAGAGGCGGCACGAGTCCCGCATATCGATTCCGGCGAAGCCGTTATTAAGCAGAAGGTTGTTTTCTATCGTAACCTTCGACCGTGCAAAAGCGCTGATGCCTGTTCCGTTTCCGGTGATTATGTTGTTGGAGATGGTTCCGCTTGCACTTTTGTTGCCGAGATAGACGCCCCTATTGGCGTTTTTGATGATGAGGTTGTCGTGCATGCGGAGCGTTCCGCCGGTGTTGCGTACCGCGTGCTTTTTCGAGCCTGTAATGATATTTCCGACGATATCGACCGTGGCGCCGCTAAAGAGTGTTATGCCCTGACTCTGGCAGTTTGCTATGACGCTGTCGCGGACCGCTCCTTCGGTGGCCTCATTGAAGAATACGGGAAGGGCGAATCCTTCGAACCGGCAGGAGTTGACGTCCACATTCGAAAACCCGACAGCCCTGACGGCTACGGGAGAGCGGGCGAAGTTGCCCAGCGGCTGGAAGAAGCAGTTCTTAATTTCGACCCTGCTGTCTTTGGCGCCGAGGGCAAAGGCGTTTTCGACCTTGTCACTGGTGGCCAATTGCCATTTGATTGTCAGTCCTTCAATTGTCACGGCGCCTTTACCTTTGGTATCGACAAAAACAGCCGGTGCATTGGCGGTGACTTCGAAAATGCAGTCGTTCCGGGATTCGCCTTTAAGCGTTATGGGTTTTGTAATGGTCACAGGCTCGGTATAAACTCGCTTTGGCATTATTATCGTTTCACCGGGCTGCGCAGAATCGATGAGCGGCTGTAAGTGACGAGTGCGAGCAACGTGCTTACTGTCAGGTTTAATTGCGTTATTGAGAATGTTGCCAGCGGATTCAGGGAGTTCGCCGCCTAATCGCAGATCCTGCTGAACCGTTTTGCCGGGGACCAACTCCAAAGGCACCGGATCCGCGTTCTGCTTTACCTGCTCATGCCATGCATTTATGTGCCACTTTCCAGGCGGAAGATTTTCGAGTTTGTATCTACCATCCACGCCCGTCTCAGTGGGCCGATAGCCTCGACCGGTAATACCTTCCGTGTCCCCTGCGTGCTTCCAGTAAAGGCAGACTTTGGCGGCCGCGGCGGGTCGGCCTGTAATGTCAAGCACCTGGCCGGTCACCGAACAAGTCGAACGGGACAGATCGACTACAATGTCGTCTATCTTCTGACCCTCTTTGACTTCGACAATCTTGGCGGCCAAGACGGCTTTAATCGGCGCCGAGGGGTATCTCTCGCCAGGCTTCTTATACTTATCCCATATTCCGCTTTTGACCTCGGCTGTTGAAGGTCCCATCCAGGGATAGTACAGCAGGTGAGTTCCCGGCGGCACGTTCTTCATGGAAAAATGACCGTTAGCATCTGTTATCGCGCGAATGTGATTGTCAGTATGTGAACCATGGCTGGGATATTGCACAATAGTCGATAGTGCCAAAAGTGCCCCAGAAAGCGTTTTGCCGTCAGTACCGTAAACCCGCCCGCTGATAGCGGCTAATCGATAAAGCTTTATACGCAGATTATCAGGGACAAATGTTCCGTCTTTCCTTCTCGCAAAGGAAACACTTTCGCGGGTATCAAAACCAGACGCTGTGAGACCTGCTAAAGAACCATGTTCCCCCGGTTCAATATAGGGGATAATAAAACTGCCGTCTTTTCCTGTCTTGATTATTTGGTGCTCTGTGGTTTTCTTTTCTTTACTGTCCCACCGATAAAACTCCATTGTCGCACCAGCTACACCTTTACCGTTGCCGTCCACAACCCAACCATGCTCCGCGGGTACTTCTTCTGCCTTTGTTCCTCCCTCAACCTGCACATTGGTCTTGAGCAGTTTGTACTTGATCGAGAGCGAGCGGTAATCGAGGCCTTCACTTGACAGCCGGGTCAGACCGGCCACTCCGATACGGCCTTCGGATGTCCTGAACGCCCCGTACTGGTATTCTCCGGTTCTCGAGCCGAGTCCATCTTCCGAGCCGAGCGGTCTATCCTGGAGGCTTCTGATGGTTTTGTCGGACAGGCTGCTCCATTGCTCATCTGGTATATCCACAGCCGCCATATTGATTCCCACGAGCCAAGCCGCCCGCATAATTAGGGCGTCCGCGCCGTTCTTGTTCGCCCATTTCAGGAATGCCTCTTTATCGGTGATATCGAGCGTCTCCGGTACCCTTATGACTTCGTCTCCGTCGAAATCGATACAATGAATCGCGCCGTCGCCATAGTCTTTGATAATGAATCCTTTGCGTTCTTCAAAAGGCTCCTCATCTTCTCGCAGGGTTCTTGCCAGCTCCGTGTCGCGCGTTCGCACCAGACCAAGGCGAGAGACATACTTGCTGTCGGGTTTAGGTGCGTTATTGAAGACGCTGCCAGCGGATTCAGGGAGTTCGCCGGCTAATTGCAGATCCTGCTGAACCGTTTTACCACGGACCAACTCCAAAGGCACCGGATCCGTGTTCTGCTTTACGTGCTCATGCCACGCTTCTATGTGCCACTTTCCCGGCGGAAGATTTTCCAGCCGATAGTTGCCGTTTCTGTCGGTCACAGCAGGTTCATAACCTTCTCCGTTAAGAATGAACGATCCACCATCAAAAAGCCAAAGCGTACGGACCTTCGCACCCTGAACAGGCTGGCCTTTGGTGTCTCGTACCTTCCCCGCAACATCGCAGGTTGATTTCGACAGAGCCGCCACGATTCCGCTGATTGCCTGACCTTCGCTGATCGTGATGCCTTTGGCCCAGGACACTCCCCTGATCGGAGCCGATGGCCATCTCTCTCCCGGTTTGCGATAAGCATCCCATTTGCCGCTGTCCACTTCTCCCTGGATCGGACCCATCCACGGATAGCTCAGCAGATGAGTGCCCGGCGGCACATTCATGGAAAAATGACCGTTAGCATCTGTTATCGCGCGAATGTGATTGGTAGTATGACAGCCACCCCTTGGACGTCGATATTGTACATGGGTTGAGAGCGACAGAGGTGCACCGGCAAGTGCTTTGCCGTCAAGGTCAAGCACGGTTCCCGCAAGACTCCCCAAGCGAAATAGTTGTATGGTTTTATCTTTAGGATAAGACGTCCCATCTGCTTTGTAGATGAAATCAACATCTTCCCGAGTACTGAAACCCGGCGCCGCAATATTTGTAAAGGATACACGTTGGCCCGGCTCGTACGGGATCATAAAACTACCGTCTTTTCCTGTCTTGATTATTTGGGGCTCTGTAGTTTTCTTCTGTTTACTGTCCCACCGATAAAACTCCACCGTCGCACCAGCTATGCCCATGCCGTTTCCGTCAACAATATAGCCAACCGTAACAGCAGATTCATTTTCACCATCCTCAACCGTCACACCGGTTGCTGTCCCGGTTTGGCCGGAAGACTCTTTCTCCTGCTGCAAATCAAGGCTCGGCAGTTCGAAGGTAAACGTATCAGCCGTAAGGACCTTTCCCTCATACTGCACCCGCACCTTACCCTCGTGCGCATCGATAACGTACTGCTTTCCCGGCGCGCTTAGGGTTGCTTTGCCATCCTTCGCCTCTAACCGCAAGTCTCCCTTTTCGAGTTTGAGTTTCCCTGCAACACCAAGAAGATCCTTGCTCCGCCAACACTTCACTTTGTCCTTATGGACCTCCACCGCCTTATACCGTCCCTCCGGCTGGTCAAGGAAATCAAACCGCAGATTCCCGTCCTTGACACGAACAGTTAGTCTGCCCTGATCCGGCATCTCCGTTGTCATGCCGGTTGGAATCTCTGCTGCCACATCCTCCAACCTCCCAGCCGCGTCAAATACGGCTCTCTGATACGAATCATAGGATTCATACGCGTTCCTCGCCTCTTTGAACGCATCATCCGGACTGTCATCTGTCGGGTAGAAGTGCAGCACCCGCCACCCACCGTCCGGGAACTGCATCAGCAACAACTTACTGTATCTCTGCTCGCTGCCCTCGGGTCTCGGAAGAAACAGCGCTGCAAAACCACGCGACGTCCCTACACCCACTATCTTTTCCAGCAGTTCGTAATGCCCTTCATAGTCCGTGCGAATTTTCTCCGCATGTTTCGGCCATTGCTGCCTCCCGTATTCTCTGCGGGCCGACGTCACCAGCATCAACGCCTCGTCGTCTTTCTTCGTCACTGCCTCGACGAACGCCTTGATGGTCCCTTCGAACCTCTTGTTCAATTCCGCCAATCCGGGCTCCGCATATTTGCCTAAAAGCTCAACCATTTCTTCACTGCTCTCATCCCTTGCAATCTCCAGAACCGTCCTGTCCTCGGCGGATCGCTCTTTTGCCAGCAATGGGTCCGCTCCCACCTCCAGGAGCATCGCGGCCAGCTCCAGATTGTTCGCCCGCACCGCGCTTATAAGCGCCAGCTCTCTCTTGTGGTCTTTACACGCCGCGTTCACATCCGCGCCCTTTTCTATAAGCAGCTTGAAGAAGTCGGTATTGACAGATTTGTGCTTGTAGCTTACAAGGCTGGACGCAGCCCGCAGCAGCGGTGTTCCTCCTTCTTTGTCTTTCCAGTTTACATCGGCCCCGGCCTCAATAAGGAGCGTTGCTATTTGGAGATAATTCTGCATGGTCGCATCCGGCTCAGCTCTGGCGTACACCGACTCGGCAGCCTTGAGCAATGCCTCCGCAGCGTCCACGTCCCCCCCGGGCTTTAAGAGCTGCCTTACCGTGTTTGCTCGCCCCTTCTCAGCGGCTTCCAAAAGGGCGTTGCGATACTCTCCAACTGCTCCGTCGACCTTTGTGTCGTCTTCAATTGTGTGACCATGACTGCTGTTTTTCAGATAAACCCGCATCAAACCGTTCGCCAGTTCACCGCAGGCAACATCCACAAACTGGACGACCCCAACCTTCCCCTCGCCCCCCGGAACTCTCTCACCTGCTCTCCATTCTCCATATACCGGCTCTTTTAATTCCCAGGGTTGCCACCAGTCAACCTCTCTGTAGCGATACTCCGCCCAGCGATTTTGCAACTCCGGCGTTTCTACAAACCGTGAGAATTCAGGAAATCGCTTCGACTTTTCGAGCAAGACTTTCAAGTCCTTCTTTGGAATGTCAAATCTGCACAGGACAACAGATGCTTCAAATGACGCTGAGAAAAGTCTGACATTTTCCACAGACTCAGGCAAAGCAGCACCAATTATCTGCGACGCTCGTTCCCATGCTGTTTCGACTTGCACATCGGTTTCTACGGTGGGGCGAAGGGAGACCTTCCCAGTACTATCTATAGAAGGAAATTCATCGGGCGTGACCAGATCGATTCGTCCTTCGGCATAGACCACGGCAATCAAATCATGGCTTTTTTGCAACGAAGCATCGTACATGAGCGGCTCGCTGCCATAATCAAAATCTATATCTTTAGCAGGCAAAAGATAGTGGACTGAATCTAAATGTTTTTGTGTAATCCTTTTTCCCGGAGAATATTCTCGACCAACAAGCTCATCCAATTGCACGGGAAGGAACAGCGGGAAATTCGGATAATCAGATTGTTTGTCTTCGGTCACACGCTTATATCTCTGCATTGCGGCAAGGAGTTGTTTGAGTTTGCGCAGCATTTGGATACGATCATCCGCCAGTAATTGACGGTATTTATTAGACGGCGGCTCGATCTTCTTGTCAGGATATGTTTCTTTCCACCATGCCGTCCAGGCTTCTTTGGTATTATCCGGACTTGATTGTAAGCCCGTCATCTTCATCAGCGCCGAATGGAAACCTGCCTGACTATCTTTATCGAAAGCCCTTATGAGCACAGGTGCATATTCGATTGAGCCGCATATCGACAACGCCTGCACCAAAGCAGGACCATAACAGCAATCACCAATTTTGGTGTCTTCCAGCAGTGCGGTCAGGTGGTCCGGCATTTCAAGAAAGCCAAGAAACTCACCCAGATGATAGTTGTCATGCCGACTTTTTACGCAGTAAAGTTTCAGAAGTATCGCATCCGCCAGTTGTTCCCGGAGTTCGGGCTGCGAGCGGGTCTTCCAAATAAACCACGCACACGCCAATCTGCTGCCATAGGGACGGCTGTAATCCGCATCTTTTGCCGCCAGGACCTTATCTGCCAATACATACGGTATCAGCTCTTGAGGGGAATAGTCTTGAAAGATTGGATCCGTCGGCGGCTGCGTTGGTCGGTACAGAGGCCAGTTCAAATCCATCTTCGCACCCGGTCGAAGCGATACATTCTTGAACGCCTCACCCCCGGTACCTTTGGCGACGGCATTCGGTTCTTCAACTTCGACCTGCACATTGGTTTTAAAATTGGGTTTGAGAGAGACATTTTTGAATGTGACCCATCCATATTCTTCTGGGTCCTCCTTGGCAGAGGATATCGGGTCGATTCCGATACGAAGTGACGTTGTATCCTGACCTTCAGGCACACGCAGAACAACAGGCCGAAGGTCCACACAAACGGGGGGAGGACCCGTCGTTGACACTGGTGCTCCTATGATATAAATCGGCGGTTTCCATTTAATCGTTTTGGATAAATGCTCACTTGTGATATTCAAGGCTACTTCGTAACACTTGTACCCATCATATTGATCGGCATAGACATCAGCCGATGAATAAGGTATCCCCCGAAGAGGTGTGCCGTCGGGGTGCCACCATTGCCTGCCCTTGCTCGGGTGCTCACAAACGCCGAGCAATTCCACCGTCACGCCGTTTGGCAAGTCAGCGGTGAAGTTTGTGTTTTGTGTTTTAGATACTGAGTTCCTGGTATTCTTTGCTCTCCGTTGATGCAGATCAAACCTTTCCGACCGTTCGAATGTCAGCCAATCTGTTACAAATTCTCGGCCATAGTAATGGCGAATTGGCGGATGCGAGACTGCCGCTTTCTGGGACGGTTTCAAAATCACCCGCCAACGCCTGTCTCCGACATTGTCCCATGTGAGACCCTTAACATTGCGGTCACAACCGGTGATGTGGGGATACCTGCCCGCTTTAATAGCAAGCTGTCCGGCAGGCTCCTCTTCTTCACTGCCTTCGGCCTGTGCGTAAATATCAAATGCAATATCGAACGGCAACTCTCTAATCTTCAAAGCGAGCAATGGCCCGGATATCCCATGCTTACGCATATCGTCTGTAAAGAGTGGCAGAATGTTTTCCCGAAGAATATCTTCCCAGCCCTCCTGGTATACTTGTTGGTAGTAACTGTCCGGCACATTATCGACTACTTCAAATTCAACCTCATCCGTAATCAGCCGGTCAAAATGAATCACTTTATCAGGCTCTTTGGGGTTCACTACATCAACATTCTTCCATCCATAAGCAAAACGGTATTTACCTGTAGCCTCACATGCAATCTTGGGGACCCTATGCCAAGACGTAAGTCCGGTGAAGGGCCCCACACAGGGCGAGGCTTTATACTCCTTGCCATTGACCAATACAAAGAAAGTATCCTTATCGTCGGACATTTCTTCCAATGAAGGTTTCCAGTTGACGGCATTGCTTCTCATCTCAATGCTGATCGGCTCGCCTGCCTTGTAGTATTCATGCGCAGTGAGTTTTGGCAGCGGGGCCAGCCATTTTGTTAATTGTTTGGCCTTGCCGGGTAACACTCCAAGTTGCCTGGCAAGTTCTATGGTAATATCAGCGGTTGTATATATAGCCCCCGGTTCAACACTGATATCAATTCGTAGCTGCTGACCTTTTTCGGCAATAGTTTCAAAAGTAAGCTTCTTATTGTTTGGTATTGTATAATTCTCTGTGGAATATTGGATGGGACTTTCATCATTACCAAAGTCTCTGGATTTAGAACTCTTGTGCTTGAATTCATACATATGAGCCATATTCAATATAGCCCGAGATGATTCCGAATGCGTCCGGTCACAACGTATGTAGCCCTCTATTGTATCCATAAAAAAGTCAGAGCCGGATCTATTCGCTTCTTCCATCGGCAACAAAACAGCGGCGGTAACCAGAATCGCAATCAGTCCGAGGCTGCCGAGTTTTGCGTGTTTTGGTACTGGGCGGTTGAGTATGCGTTTGATTCTTGCGGCCAGGGCGTCTTTTGATTCGGCGACGCCTATGAGGCGGAGGCTCAGGGCGGGGCGGTCGAATGCGAGCCTGGCGACGTTGACGAGGGTCTGCGGGTAGGAACGGGCGTTTTCGCCCATGGCCACGAGGACGGTTTCATCCACGGCCTGCTCGCGAACCCTGCGGATTATCGCATTGGCGAGCCACAAGAGCGGATTATAGAAGTAGAGAATCTGCAGGATGGTCTGCATGAGGTTCACCCAGAGGTCGCCGCGCTTGATGTGTGCGAGCTCGTGGAGGAAGACGGCCCGCAGGTCCCTGCGGCTGAGGCGGGCAGCGAGATTGTGCGGCACGAGAATGACCGGGCGAAAGAGGCCACACACAGCCGGGCTGGTTGCGTTGGGCGAGACCTTCAGCGTAACTTTTCGTCCGGCGTTTAGCTGCTGCCGGCAGAGTTCGAAGGCGTCGTTCGTCGGGGCGTCGGCGTCTTTGCCTTGTGCGACCAGGCCTCTTACGAAAAGCGCGCGCTGGAGCAGCAATAGCGCCATCGCGGCTGCGACGGCGAGCCAGGTCAAGAACACAAGCCCCTGCCATGTCATCGCCGGCGCCGTTATCGGTGTGGGGGACGCCGGTTCGGATTTGGCAGGGGCCGGGGGTGTGGACAGCGGAGCTATATCTCTCGGCGGCGGGACGAACACCGGATTGGCAAGTGTCACCGTCTCGGTCGTATCAATAATGGGCGGCGGGGCGTGCGGCTCCGGCTGGTGCGCAGCTTGTGTTCTTTCCAGTGCGATCTCGGGCAGGGTGTCACCGAGCCAGTAGCCGAGACCTGTGGGCAGCGAGAGGGTGGTGGGGAGCATCAACTTTAGCAGGACGAGCATCCACATCCAGTAGCGGACGACGGCGCGGACTTTCCTTCGAAGGATCAAGTCCAGCCCCAGCAGTATGAGGATAAGCACTGCGGACTGAATCAGCATGGGCGTGGTGAATTCCACGAACGCCCTGCCTGTCGCATTTATGTGCTCGCACATCGCATTCATGGCTCAGTCTCCGCTTATTAAGGCGCTTGTTCAGATGTTTTGTTTCGGTAAGACTACCTTCTCCTTCGCCGCGAGTCTGCGGTGCGTTTGTTCTTGATCATGGCTTCCAGTTCGTTCAGCTGTTTGCGTGAGAGGCTGCTGCTCTCGAGCATAAACTGCATCATGGGGGTCAGGGCGCCCTGAAAGGCGCGTTTGAGCGTGCGCATCACCTCGCCTTTCTGCGCCTGTCGTCTGGTGACGGCGGAGCGGTAGAGGATGAGGTTTCGGATTCTCTCGGTTTTTAGCAGGCCCTTGGCGGCCATGCGGTCCATCATTGTCTTGACGGTGCTGTAGGTCCAGTTCTTTCGGTGCTGGAGCGCCTCCTGGACGGTCGGGGCGGCGCACGGCTCGTTGTCCCACACGGCCTCGAATATGGCCCATTCCGCTTCGGTAAGCTCGTAATCCTTCTTTTTCATAGCAGCCTCCTTAAGCTTTAACTTCGTCAAGGCTACTTTACACTTGTAAAGGCTGCAAGCAAAGAATTAAGTTTTTTGAGACTGTAGCAAGGTTACAGAGTATGCTGCATGGTGGCCAATTGTCGTTTGCAGCGAAATTGCCGCAAAGCACAGATTCAGCATTTGAATCTGCCACAACGGTCGGTGGCGAGGTACTATTTGTTGATTAAGGCTTCTGTAACTCATTATAATCAAAGGCTTTAAGTGTTATTTGCTCTGTAAAGCTACTACAGTCTCAATTTTTTTGGAAATTTTTGTGCAAGTCTCCCGGGGTGGTGGCCTTGATTGACGAAATTGGTCGGATTGTGGGGGGCCAGGTGGAAATTCCCGGCCGTTTCTCTGGAAGCCTCGCCCCTTTTTTATTCTAAGAACACGTACTGATATACGGGCTTCTGTGATGCAATCGAGACGGCGCCCTGCCTTGAGACCTCCAGATCGTAGCGCCAGCAGGTTTCAACACGCGGGTTACTCATCAGCGTCACTGCTACCATCCACCCTGCCTGCGTCCCGGAAATAACCAGCTGCCAATCCTCGGGCTTCTGCTTGGCAAACTCCTCTATGATGCTTCGCCTGGCGGGGATGTCCGTGCGAATTGTCCTCCGCGTCAGTTCAGCGAAAACCACGGTCCTTTCAAGAGCCTCCAGCTCATTGCTCACAGGTTTCTTCAGGCTCGTCAGGAAGGTCGCCGCTTCCTCGGGTTCCGACAGTCTGAACGACTGGTCGCCGAAGGCCATTGTATCGATTCTTTCTTCGTAAAACGCTACACCGGCACTGTCAATTGTTACGTTGTATATCCTGTACGGCTCGCATGCCCTCGATGCCAGAGTGGAAACATTTCTTCGCCCGATGCGAATTACTTTCTCGCCGAACAAGCGATTTGCTTCTTGTCGAACACTCTCGGGGACCGGGGCTTGCGGGTCTGCTGCTTCAGTCTTTTCACCGGATGCATCCTGTTCGGGGGTCTCTTTTATCGGGGCCTGCCACATCCATCCATACTTTTTGATGTACGGATCGAGCTTGCCTGCGCGAACCTCATTACCGCTTACGTTAAAATACTCTTCCAGCCCGTTGTCCGCGACAAAGTCACGAGCTGCCATCGCATCAACCAGTTGATAATACAATTCATTGACGACCGCCTTGTTCTTACAGTCTTCGTGCACTCTCTCGTAAAGCTTTTCGACCAGCTTGATATTCTCGGCGTCCCCGGCAAACACGATCCCTTGCGCCGCCGAGCCTCGCATTACTCCGAGCGTCTCAGTTCTGTTCTTGTTGTATTTACCGGGCAGGGGGCCGTCGATCCACTCTTTGGCCAGCTCCAGCGAGCCCTCTTCTGTCAGGGCTTTTCTCAAAATCCCATCCGCTTCCTTTCCGCCGATCCGGCCGATCAATCTCAGGGCGCGGACCTTCCCGAGGAATCTGCTGTGGTCCTCCGTGGCGGCTCCTTTGAGGTCCTCACCGCGGCGCAGGTATTTCAGCAGCGCACGGACCGAGTCGGCATCGCCCCTCTTGCTCAGGTCGCACAGCTTTTCAGCAATGTAGAACCATTGCCCCGCATAGTTGACATCATCCAGCTTCTGCAAAAGTGATGCGCGGGAGCTCTCTTCCAACAATTGCTGTACGTCCGCCGGCGGCGCCTTCCTTGCGGCAAAAGCTTTGCTGCTGCCGCGAACGTTAATGCCGGCTGCACAGAAACAAATCAACAACAGCAAAACCTGAGTTTTTGCAGGGTCAGTCAGCTTCATCTTTCGGGCCCTTTCCTTTACCTGTACAATGATTGTCGCACCATTTCTTAATGACGCTAAGACTCATAATGCGGTTGACAGGATTCTTCTCGAATTACCAAAAATACCACAAAATTCCCGCGCGGCAACTCTTTACGCCTTTCTCGCAACGGCTCGAAAGCACCGTATGAGTCATCCCAAAACCCCTCAGAAGTGCCTCTTATGTCAGTAGGTGTAAATCTGCACTTTTTGCGTGAATGCGTCCAAATCCATCTCGCCGGCGGCGAAGGCGTCCACATCTGACTTCTTCACGCGAATTGTCATAACCGTCGGCGAGCAGGAACCTAAGTTATCCGGCAAGCCTCCCTCGTATGTTGTTCTTACAATCTTGCCGTCCTTTGTGATTACCTCTACGGTGCCCTTCTTTGAGTCCGTCAATATACCGACAATGTTGGTCTCTCCGCTGCCGATAACGGTAATGATTAGCCAATGCTCCGGCTCAAGGGCCCGTATGTTTGCCGCGTGTCTAAGCGATTTGATGAGGTTTCTTTTGAGCTCCTCAACTTTCTCGGCGTCGTATCTTTGCTCTGTATCGGTCTGCACACGAATCCTGCGCCGACGTGCTGTGTCTGGTGGGGTGAGTATTTCCTGTCGGGTCTGTTCCCAGAGTCGGTCGGCGGGTTCTTCGGTTTCGTCTTTTTCCTGCATATCTATGGAAGGGGCAAGCGGAAAATCGACCTTGATGATGAACAAGGCGCCATAGCCCTCAAGATAGATGCACTGCGTGCCGCCCCTGGCATCGGAGAATACAGATAGATTGCCGAATAAGGGGTTGTCCTGCCAGCGGCCGAGTTTCTTGTCGAGAATCCGCGACATCACAGTGAGATCTTCCATTATGGTCACGAGGTGTTTTGTCTTGATCTGCTCGGCTGGAATTACGAGGATTCCGCCGGCATAGCCGCTGCCTGCCACCGGCGGGGCGACAGGTGAGTGCCACCAGGGGTTTTCCGGATACGCTGGGAGAGCCCCAGAGCGGACTTCCTTCTCCATCAATTCCAGCAGCACCTTCTGTTCATCATCCGACGTCGCCTGGCTCGCAGCAGGCATGCGTTCTTTGGCGGCGTCGATTTCCGTTCTGGCAGCCCGCGCCTCGTCTGTGTCTGCTTCGACCACATTCCGGGCAGCCATCCCGGCTGTCGCCAAGTTGAGCACCATAAATACAACAATTGTTCGGGCAAAAGACTTCATTTCTCGTTCCTTTCATTTGAAGGTTTCGAATTATTCGATTCGTCCGGAATCGCACTTTCCGGCTGAGCATAAACCAGGAACTGCGCCAGCTCCCGCTTGGTGCGGGTCAGCTCGTCGTCCGTTTGGGCCGCGAGGGTCTGGATGCCGTTTATCAACAGGCTCTTATCCTGCAGGCGGTCTTGTTCTATTTGCTCGAGGGCCGCTGCAATCGATCGGCGCTCATCTATTTGAGCGGCATTAATTGCGTGAATGAGTTCCGTCAGTCGCCGGTCAGTCACCTGGCCTGAAGCGGCGAGAATCTGTGCGCCGAATTCGGCCATATCGCTGCTGAATTGCCTGCCGAGGTCATCTTTGAGCTGGACGTAGGTGCCGGCCCAGGCCAGTCGCCAGGATTTTTTCAATTCGTCGAGCAGGTCCTGACGAATGGCCGGCTGCAAAGAGGCCCTGAGCGAAGGCTCCAGCTCTTGCTGAAGCTGCTGCAAGTCCGGTGGTCGGGGCGATGTGAGCCGGCCGACCACGATTCCGGACATTATCAGCAGGATGGCGGCGGCAGCTATCTTGGCAAGGCTAATAATGTCTGGTCTTTGCCTTCGCCCGGCCGGTGATACACCAGCGCCGGCTTCGGACAGCCTGGCAGTGACCGAATCGAGCGTCTGCTGTGGTGGGCCGTCAGGAACCGGCTGATTCTTCAGGGCGTTTACGGCCTCGTTCAGAATGTCCCTTTTCTTTTTCATTGTCGCACCTCATTTCTCTTCGACAACCACTGGTTCGAGTATGTTTCGCAGTTTTGTTCTCGCTCTGTGCAGCAGCATTCCCGCAGCATTCGTTTTGACTCCTAGCTCTTTGGCAATCTGCCGATAGCTCATATCGCTGAAATGCCTCAGACAGAAGGCCTCTGCCTCCTGGGGCGGCAATTCGGCCAGGGCTTCTGTCAACTTTGCAGCCAGTTCCCGGTCCTCGGCCTGCCGGGGCGGACCCGGATTCGGATTGGCCACCACAGCCAAGTGGGCCGGCTCGCCGTTACGCTGTAATTGTCGAGTCCGCTGTCGCAGCCGATTTATCGCCCGCGAGGTGGCCACGCGTGCGAGAAGGGCCGAAAAGTTTCGCACCCGCTGGCGCCGCGAAACCTCGAATACACAAAGAAAGGTCTCCTGGAAACAGTCAGCGGCGTCGGCGTCGTTGCCCAACAATCTGTACACCGTCTGCCATACCCCCGGACCGTACTTGCTTAGAATTAGTGGCCAATCAATCGCCTGCAAGCGAGTCTCCTCTGGAACAACCGCCGGCGGGCAAACGCCCAAAAAGGCTGTTCAACCTTCTCATAATATATAGTCAACCCGACCGGCCGTTTTGTTACAAGAAAATGCCCAAAAAAATTACAGCCCCTCTACAATCCCGCCGACTTCGCCTGAAAAACAGCGCACAAAAAAGGCCGGGACAAACTAAGCCCGGCCTGCTCATGAGGAGGTCTATCCTCACGCGGAGCAATTACTTTATCAAATCCCGCCGGAAATAGTCCAGCGGCCCGGCCCGTTCGTCTCTTCTGGTGTGCCTATTCCGGCGATGATCCGCGTATCTGCTCAACCAGCCGCAGCACGTTTTCATAAGTTACATGCTCTGGAGCTTTCTCATCGTCACTGAGTTCTGCCATCGCGCCGCGAACGAACGTGTTGAAATCTTCCGGATTTTCAATTGTCAGGTCGGCTCCGGTGCTCAACCGGAGTCCGCCGCCCACGTGAGGATTCTCTGTGTTGTCCCTGTATTCAAGAGAATAAGACAGCAGCTGAGTGCATGCGGGGTCGAGTTCTTTAGGCGGCAGGTATAGCCCCCACTCGTAGAATTTGTCTGCCTTGCTGGTATAGGCCAAATGGCAGCCCCTATAAGTTACGTTTTCATCGTTGCGGTTTGACTTTAGGGCGTACACCTCAAATGGAAGCTTGGGCAATTCTCCGCCAATCACCAGGTTTTCGAACAGGGAACTCTGAGAGGCATCGGATTCTTTATCCTCGCTGCTCCAACAAGCGATGACCGTGCCGTCGGCAAGTGTGAAAAGAACGTGCGCTGCAAGGGTTACCGAAGCAACCGCACCCTTTACCCGAGTCAATTCCTGTTTGGTTGCGGTGTCCTTAGTATTCTCAAGGGCGTATCCGGAAGGCACTTCGGTCAAAAATATTTGGTCGGGTATCTCGATGTCGCGTTCGATATAATCAATTTCGACGCACTTTAACCAATCCTCATCTTTCTGTTGCATCCATAATATCACCTTTGCAAATTCACCTGTCGCAGGCGACAGCCAGCTTCTTATTTTTACACCGGGCCTGATACTCTCTTTTACGAAAGCTTCCCAAATATTATAGGCATGACCGTCGATCTTTTCTTCTCCGACGATTTCAAAATGGTCAAATAATTCCGGGTGGCCGCAGGCAAGTTCCATGAGTGCGTGAATATTTCGACGATTAAAAAGCTGTCTCTCGTACTTGCTTACCTTGCTGTAGGAAGCACGGTTTTCTGTATGGTTAAGAGTTATTTCATATTCACCGCCATCACAAATGTGCTCCGATACAGTGATTTTCATTCCGTCGGAGCTGCTGGAATAGCCTGGTTGAGTCAATCTCCATTGCCCATTCGCCAAATCAAGCCAGTACTCCGTCTCAACCGAAACCTGCTGGTTATGCGGTTGTGGCGCAGGGAAATATATTCTCCCTTTCATGTGAATAGTATTAGCTGAGTAGAGTAATTGTGGCACATCGGACATTGCATAGACTTTGCTCACCATCCCTGTATCTGACCAATATACCAGCACGCCGATAATTACCATTAACACCGCGGCAGCGGCCAATTTTGTCATTCTGCTTTTCATGATTATTCTCCACATATCCGGCGCGTATTGAGCCGGTTCTGCCTTAATTACTTGTTCCCGAGCCGTTGAGACCTTCTCAAATACTGCGTCATCCATTTCGGGGTTGGTATGAATCGCCGCGTTCTTGAAGAACTTTTCGAGATCATTCACGGGTTTCATTCTGTCACCTCGCTATTCAACAGCGACCGAAGTTTGTTCAATCCATACCGATATCGACCCTGAACCGTGCTGACCGATGCGTTCTGGATTTTCGCTATTTGCCTGAAAGTCATATCGCCCTGCATATAAAGAGTAATCACTTCACGCTGCTCGTATGGCACCTGGGCCATCGCCCTGCGAAGCAGTTCAAGCTCTTCACTCAATACGGCCCATTGTTCAGGCCTGTCCGAATCCGCGACTGCGCAGTCAGGGTCATCAATGGCGGCAAGCTCATGCCTTTGCCGGTCCCTCCTGAGGTTGCGGACCCGATTGGCTACGGAGGTTGCCAGATATCTTTTGAGATTCCCGCGCGGGCCAATTCCCCTTGCCGCCCGGGCGAAGCTCACAAAGACGTCCTGGACGACATCCTCAGCGGTGTTGACATCATTGACCAGGACAATCGCCAGCTTCAACAGGTCGTTCTTGTACTTTTCATAAATCCGGCGCAGGGCATCCCGGCTGCCGCGCTTGAATTTCCGAATAAGCAGTTTGTCTTCAGCCATCTAACGCAACCGGTCAGAAAGGATATCCTTCTTCACCTATAACACACCGAAACAGGTGTTTTTAGTATATGGAAATAGAATATTTCCGCCATGTTTGACCCGAGGCGCCTGCTGGAAAGCGCAAAAAAGGCCGACCTCAAAGGACCGGCCTTTTTTAACCACTTTTTGACAGCAAATGCTGAGCTGCTAATTCATTCGGCCAGAAGCTGAATGTGACAGTTCTCGATTATCTGGGGTTCATCAGGGACGCCGCCTCCGCCGCCGGGCCCTTTAATCTGTAATTCGGCTGCCTCGTAACCTTTGGCCTTTACCTGCAATTTGAGTTCATCCCAGGAAGCCGGCAAATTGCTCAACTGGTAGTACCCGTCATAATCGGTGATAGCAAAAGCCTTCCAACTTGTCTTGTTCTCGCCGCCCAGAGCGCGAAGGACCACCCTATTGTTCTCCAAGTGTACTATTTCCATCTCTTCAAGTGTGACCGTTGCGTCAGGTACCGGAACTCCGTCCGAACCGGTGACTCGTCCTGCCACGATGCTGCCCGGAGCCATTATGAGGACCATGTCCCACACTGTGTTGGGGTCAGTTCCACCGCCGCCGCTAAGCAACTCGCCGGGATCACCGGGGATACACTGAGCAAAGTCATCCTCATTGTTGATGACCAACTTCACCGTGCCTCTGACGTCTATACGCAGTGGCTCTTCAACACGAGGGTATTGCAACGCCTCTTTCCTTCTGTCCTGCACCTCTTCTTCCGTAAAGGCCTGACTGCTTGCTATCCTTTCGACGCAGTTGATCGCATGATTTGGGTCCCTTATTACCGTCCAGGCCACGCGATAAGGGTCATCGACCTTGAACGCGCGAACAAATATCGGAAATTCCGTCCACACTATTGACTTGGCGGAAGTGCCGGGAGGCTTTCTGACGGCAAAATCCCCGTTCGAATCCGTCTTGCATTCGCCCCTGAAGGAAGCATAGAGCTGAGCGCCAACAACCGCGCGGCCATACTGGTCAATGACGCGACCAAACATGACTTCCGGATGCACCATGCGGGGCAGAACTTCGTAACCTTCCGGTATGGCGGTACTGAATACTCCATTAGTTATCGGCTCATAATCAAACGTAATCTCGGTTTGTACGACAAAACTGCGCTCTAACGCCACGCGGTATTCTGCTTCGGTGATGATGCGATCATTGTGTGCGCTTCTGGCATCGATACTGCGCTTGGCCGCCACTCTCAAAGGCAGGCAACTGCCACGGTCAACCCAGGCCTTGCCATCCCCAAGGCCCCCTTCGCTAATCCCATATACCAATACTGTATTATTGCTCTCTTGCGGCAAAAGAGAGATTTCAAAATCGGGATTCGGATTCTTCTTCCAGAAGATTTCCAGCATATCACAAGTATTGCGTCCGTAGCGAACGGATGAGTCCTTCAGCAGCGCCGTCTTTTGCTTTTCATCAAGTGTTAGTCTGTCTTTCCCATCATCAACAATTGTTATTAGCCTTCTTTCGCGACCCCCGTCCATTGATGTGTGAACATACGCCTCCTGCTCCTTCCGGAAAAGTGTATCCCCTCTCAGCCATACTTGTTCTCTTTCAACGACTTCCCCGTCACCTCGGCTGATGGTTTTCGTCCAATGGAAGTTAGTCGCATCATCGACCGCTTTGATGACATCAGCCCAGGCAGCACGCGTCAAATGGACTGAGCCGCCAAAGTGATTTATGCCTATAAGCACGGCTATAACTATCGCCGCGGCAGCGGCTGATTTTGTAATTCTGCTTTTCATGATGATTCTCCGTAAATTGGGCTGCATTTCAGCCGATTTCTGCTCTTTGGATTCCTCCAGCGTGTGCAAGAGGTTGCCAAAAATCCTGTCACGCGCGTCGGCATCGGCCTTATAGCGCAACTGTTTCACCAACTCTGCTATATTGTCTGCTGGTCTCATTTTTGCACCTCACCGTCCAGGATTGACCGCAATTTATTCAGTCCGTATCGATAGCGACTCAGGGTCGTTTTGGTTGAGGTATTCTGCAATTTCGCTATCGTCTTAAATTTCAGGCCGGCCTGCAAACGAAGCACAACCGCCTCTCGCTGCTCGTGTGGAAGCTCAGTCATTGCTCGACTGAGCCGCTGCAACTTTTCGCTGCGTACAGCTAAATGAACGGGCCCATCGACGTCCACCGTCATTTGTCCGGCTTCATCAAGTGCAGCAGCGTGCTGCCGATGTCTTTTTCGAAGATAATCACGCGCGCGATTGGCGACACAGGTCGCCAGATAGCTCTTCAGGCTTCCTGTGAGACGAAACTGCTGCACAGACTGAACAAAGGCGAATAAAAGTCTCCTGCACAATGTCTTCGGCAGCGCTGCCGTCGCCCAAGAGATTTGTTGCCAACGTCAGCAAATCATCTATGTACTTTTCATATATCCGGCGAAATGCCTCTGTGCTGCCGGACCTGAGTCTCCATATAAGTAGCCTGTCTTCCAGCATCTGCTGCTCGCTTAGCCGATATCGGAACAATCGATTGTCACTAATATAACGCCGGCCGGATAGGTTTTACTCTAAGGGAAAATGGCTTTTTCCGCAAAATCCGGTTCTGCAAGAAAACCCGCCAGATTGGTAAAGGCGGACAGAAAGGGCGGGCCGAACGAGAGGTGTAATGTACCAGCCTATCCTGGGCAGCAATTGGACTATTTGGAGGGCAGCAGGATTGTAACAGTTGTTCCCTGGCCTGGTTCGCTGGTAATGCCAAGGAAGCCGCCGTTTAACTCTACAAGGCGCTGCGCGTGCGCCAGGCCCATTCCCCGCCGCCGGCCGGCGGGCGGGCCCGAGAAGAAGGGCTGCGTCGCTTTGCTTAACGTCTCTGCGTCCATGCCTCGTCCGAGGTCCTTGACCTGCAATCTCACAAATTCCCCGGATTGGTCCGCATCGGCCGTAATCTTTACCGGGCCCATCGTGTCGGTGTAGGATTCGACGGAGTTGCAGATAATGTTCGCAAGGGCCGATACAATCTGCGCCGAATCTACAAAAACGGTTCCCAACGCCTGGGGCACTTCGGTCTGCACATTGATATGCTCTGCGTTCGTCTTCTGGCTGCTAAGCTGCAGGGCTTCGTCGATCAGCTCTCTGACGTTGGTCGGGGCCCGCCTTGGCTGCTGCGGCCGAGCAAAGGCCATCAGGTCCTCTATTATTGTGGAGATTCCGCGTGCGTTCTGCTCAATCTGTCTTAGAATTCTCTGTTTTTCGGGGTCGGTTTCGGCGCCAGCCAGCAGTTGCGCCCGGCCGGATATGACCGAGAGAGGATTATTCAATTCGTGTGCTGCTCCGCCGGCCATTTCCGCCAGGGCCGCAAACGTGCTTTTCTGAGAAACCTGGGGCGTTACTTGCTCTTCGGGCGGCGTTATAGGCCTGTGCTGCCGGACATCTTTGGGCCTGGCGATAAGCCGAGCGAAATGCTCAGCAAAGCGCTGCTGGTCTGCGTAACTGCCGGCTAAATCCAGAACAGAACCGGCAATTGAAGCAGCGGAACGAAAACTCTCCTGAAACAGTTCCGCGTCTGCCGGATAACGCAGCTCGAACACGAGTGCTCCTGTTGTTTTGCCGGCCGAAACCAGCGGCACCATCTTAGTCTGCTCCAGGTCGAACTCGGCATCCAGCTGCTCGAACAGCCAGCCAACGTGTCCGTAAGCGTCGACAATCTTGAACTGACCTGTCAGCGCTTCAGGTATCACCGGAGCATTTGCCGGGACATCCAGGTAAAGCAATCTTGTTCTACCCAGGGTTTCAGCAAGTACCGCCTGCAAAACTTGTGACTCGCCCGACGGAATCAGGTAGAGGCAGACCATACCCGTCTGAAAGAACCTTTGCCAGCGGACGGCAAAGCTCTCTGCAATGTCGATGGGCTCCGTATCCCCGTCCACGCTCAACAAAAACTCGGTTATAAACGCATGATGACTTGAAGCGGTATGCAGCCCCCGATTTTCCTCGGACAGCCTGTTATTTTCATGCGCCAGTTGCGCAGCGGCTGATTGAATGGTCTGGTGATAGCCGGCCTCGCCGTTTGCCTCATTCAAGCCCAGGGGTTCGCATTTCTGTTCCACTATTGCGGGGAGGTCTCGACCGATTTGCTCTAATTGCCCTGCTTGCAAGCCGAGCGACCAGGCGATTGCTTCAACTGACTCGGGCCGGTCATAGCTGCCGGACTCACCTGTGCCGCATTGCCGGGCTATGGCATCGGCCAACTGCACGACCTGGACAATTCTTGCTTCGGGCATGTTCTCTGCTATTGCCGCGGTCTGGTTGTGATGAAGCCATATCGCCAGGGTGATTTGATTCGGCAGGCGCCACCTTTGGGCGAGCCGCTTGCCGAGCATGGTGTGGTCAACGCCGAGGTGCTCTTGTTCAATCTCGCACGTCGAGCAGTTTCGCGCTTTTGCTTCCTGAGCGATGCGCTCGAAGCTCTTGGGCATTACGTCGTAAAGTGCGAGCTTGCCGATATCGTGCAGCAGGCCGGCCGTATAGGCCAGCTCGGCATCCATCTTCGGTGAAATAACCTCGGCGATGCGCTTGGCGCAAGAGGCGACCGCAAGATTGTGAACGGCAAGCTGTGTTCGTCGCCGCATTCTCTGGTCGGAAACGCCGTCGTGATTGAAAGGGCGAAAGACCTTCACTGCAAATAAGGTCTCCCGCAGCATGGACCAGGAAATCTTTTCGAGCGCCCCGCGAACGGAAGGGCTTCCACCGGTAAAGCTCAACCCCTGCTCGCGCATAAGGCACAGGATTCGCGCAGTCAGCGCCGCGTCTGATTCCACAATGCCTGCAAGCACTCCCAGAGGCGGTCGGGCCTGCAGCAGTATTGGCACGAGCTGCGATGCCACACCGGGCAGAGTTGAGAGGGAATCGAGCGGACGGACAATAAGTTCTATCCGATTCAAAGCTCCCGTATCCGTGACTTTGACCATCGCTTTTCTACAACCTCTTATCCAGTCGGTTATTCATGGCCCGTTGCTTGTCTGGTTCAGGCGGGCTGCGGTTGACACGCTTATTGCATCTGCAAAACAGCCGCGATCTTGTCGGTAAACTCATCGATATTGAATGGTTTCCTTATGAAATCTTCGGCGCCGGACTTCAAGAGCTGGCTGATCTCATCCTGTTTTATGACGCCGCTCACGATTATTATCTTAACGCTTCCGAATTCCGGGTTTCTTCTTATTGTCTGGCACACTATGTTGCCGTTGACGTCGGGCAGCATGTAATCAAGCAATATCAGATCGGGTCTGAACTGCTCGGTGAGTATGCCCGCGTCATAGCCGCTTGAAGCGGTCTTGATGTCGAACCTGCCGTCGCGCAGCAGCACATCTGTGATAAGCTCGATGATCTCAGCGTCATCATCCACGACAAGAATCCTCTTTTTGCCGGTCTCGAGATTCTCCAGAGGTATGTTGTTCTCCCTCATGAACTTGATAAGGCTCTGCCGGGGAATTCTTCGGAATTTAGAGCCTGGAATGCGAAATCCCTCCAGCCGACCCGCATCAAAACAACGGATGATAGTCTGCTGACTTACTTTGCAAATCTCGGCGGCTTCACCGGTTGTTAATAGGTCCTTCATTTTATCCAATCCTTTTCTTTGACCAAGTCCTTTTGGCAAGGAGTCTTCCCAGATTGCCTTTCTATCCTAATTTAACTATCGGACTTTGGAGTTGTCAAGAATTAAAAAAAGTTCGGAAACATCCAGAGTTACTTTGAAACAGTTGATATTATAAGCCATTTGGGCATTTGGGTGCGGTGCTGTTGCCCTTGAAATTCAGGTTGAAGGTGAGATTTTCTGAAAGAATCGATGTTTGACGGGCTGCAGGACGCCGCGGCGATGGGGTTTTCCCTACGGCCCGGTCAATTCATAAGTCCGATAATGGAGGCAGCCACATTCGCAGAGCTTTGACCGCGCTGGAATTACTGCGTGAGGTAGGAGCACCACAACTACACCAAAACTGATAAACGAGTAGTTATGGGTCGGCTCCACCTTGGCCTTTTTGATGTTTTCTTGCCCTAAAGCCCGCCTCTTGTTAAGCCGAACCTAAGAACCAGGAAAACAGAACAAACTTCGCCGAACTATTACACAGCAGATGGTTGTGGAAGACAAACGAAGGTACAGAAGATTGCGCCTGCTCACCAAGAAGCTCAATAAGGAGCGTAAGAGGCAGGCTAAAAAGATAGATATACTCTGCAACGACCTGATTGCAGCACAACGAGAGTTCATCAAGAGATTAGACACCATGAGTTTCAGAGCCCACTTCTACGAGTCAATCGTCGGCACGACGGATTTGGGCGGTCTTCTATCTTATGCCGACAAGCAGATCAAAGACAGAATCAAGGACTCACATATCGCCTTTTTTCTGCGGCAACAGGATGGTTTTGAATTGTACCAGGACGAAAGCGATGGGCCCATAACCCTCGGTAAAGAGGACATAGAAAACTGTTTCACTGCCGAGCTGGTGGACAATATATGCAGGTCGAACAAGATATGCACACTGGATGACATGTTCGCAATGGGTCTCGAAGGCAACCTGGTGAAGCTAAACAGTATTTCTGCAGCCACGATCCCTATTGGGCGACTTGGGTCGTCACTGGGCTTCATACTGATTTATCGTCCCTTCCGCAAGAGGCTGACTCGTGAGGAGTTGATCGACATAAGTTCGATAGTGCCGGGACTTTCCCGAGCGATAGAGTCGTGCCGGATGTTCTTACGCTCGACCGATTAGAGGTCAAAGGGTTAGTGTCGGCTCGCGGGGGCCAGCGGACCTTCCAATCACGCCGCGTTGTTCAAACATGCAAACAAGCCGATCCTGTGCGCCAGGTGGTGCTGATCAATCCCGGAAAACCGAGGGTCTTCCTCACTCGCCACAGTTATACTCGCTAAATTCTTGAATTGTCATCGCAGGCTTTTGGTATAATATCAGCCGTTGAAGCTTTGTTCAGGAACTGAAAGCGTGGCACAGCTAAAACCGTCGCAACAGATGCTGGCTCTTAACAATTGTGCCGTAATTGTGGCCCATCCGGATGATGAAGCGCTCTGGGCCGGCGGTACAATGCTCATGCGTCCGGAAGTCAGGTGGACGGTGGTCGCGCTCTGCAGAAAAAGCGACGAAGACAGATCTGCCAGGTTCTTCAGTGCCCTTGAGCACTTAAACGCGACAGGCGTGATTGGAGACCTGGATGACGGTCCCGAACAGTCGCCTTTGTCTGAGCGCCAGGTTCAGGACATGATAAGGTCGTTGGCGCCGCCAAGGAAATTCGACCTGATCATCACCCATGGTCTCTGGGGTGAGTACACGCGCCATAGAAGGCACGAAGAAACGGGCAGGGCAGTTTTGGCATTGCGAAAAACCGGTGAGTTGTCCACAGGTCAGGTATGGACGTTTGCCTATGAAGACGGGGGCGGCAAGTATCTGCCTCGGGCTGTTCGTGACGCCGATTTGCGAGTGAGACTGCCGGAAGGAATTTGGCAAAAGAAATATGAGATTATCACGGAAGTTTATGGTTTCACCCCTGAGAGCTTCGAAGCCAGGACGACTCCGCGAGAGGAAGCGTTTTGGTGCTTTGGAGCGGGCGATAATGTTCAAAGAATATAGGAGATGAGCAAATGAAGATCTTATTACTGTACGATTACCCGCCCTCGCCGGCGGGACTGGCCACGCAGGGGAGTCTGCTTCACAGAGGGCTCGAGGAATTGGGCGTTGACGTTCATTCGGTACACTTTGAATCGGCCCAGGAAAAGGAATGGTATTACAGGTGGTTCGGACCGGATGTTGTCGTCGGCGTCGGGTACTGGGGCCATACGCCCCATCTTGTCCTCCACCCGCAGCGCTATGGCGTACAGCCCGTTCCGTGGCTGGTCGCCGACGGCTACATGGGTGATTACAACGAGATACTCGATGCTCTGCCGCTCATCCTTGTTACCTCCAGATGGGTAAAGAAGGTCTATGTGCGAGATGGGCTCCGTGGAGAGAACATCGAGGTGCTTCCGGTGGGCTGCGATACGGATTCTTTTGTCCCCCGCGATAAGAGCGACCCAAAGGTCGCTGCCGTACGTGAGGCGCTCGGAGTTGCGCCAGACCAGATAATGATTCTAACTGTAGGAGGGGATGCAACGTCCAAAGGTGCGCAGGAGGTCATGCAGGCCCTGGCAATCAACGACACTAAGGCGCCGGATTGGAAGTATGTCTGCAAGGTTTGGCCTCAGCCTCGCACAGAGCAGCAGAATCTGGTGGACCTGCAGCTGGCAACCCAGTTGGGTATTGATAAGAACGTTGTTTACACCACCAACGTCATCTCCCGAAATTTCATGCCTTATCTCTTGGCTGCGTGTGACATTTATGCGGCCCCGTCGCGTTTGGAAGGATTCGGAATGATTCAGGTGGAGGCCGGCGCCTGCGGCAAACCGGTCATAGGCATTAAGGCAATGGGTATGCTGGACACTATGGTGCATGGCCAGAATGCATTCCTGGCAGGCATTGCACAGGAAGTCAGATTGAAAGAAACGACGTTGGACAACGAGTCGGGCCACGAACCGGGACACCGGATAGTGTTCAAGAGGCCTCGAACCGTCGATTACCGGGCCAGCGTACATGACATCGCCAATTACCTGATGGATTTGATGACGAACGCCGAGCTGCGAATTAGAATGGGAGAAGCGGGAAGAAGACGGGCCGTAGAGAATTACGACTATCGTGTAATCGCCAGGAAATTTGTGAAGATCATATCTGAGCGACTGGGGATTTCGTGAGATGGAAAAACGGGACAAGACTTTGATTAAGCAAGCAAAGGAGGCGGCGCTGAAGGTGCTGCTTCACAACGCGCACGGCCCGTGTCGCGGGCTTCCGAGGACCGCCGGATGGGGTTATCCGGAGCCCTATACGCGAGACATCATGATTTCCTCGCTCGGAATCCTCACGACCGGGAACCAGAAATTGGTTGCCTCGCTGCGAAAGGCGCTGGAGACGGCTGCCAGAAACCAAAGCAGGCTGGGGCATATTCCTTCGCTGGTTCATGATCCTGATGACCGCGGGGCTAGCGACTGCACGCCGCTCTTTCTGATGGCCACAGCGTTTTTGCGAAAAGTCATTGGCGAGCAGGAGTTTCTGCAGGAGGCGGTGGACAAGGCGATGAGGTGGATGGAATACCGCAGCCCTTCTGATCGTGTCCTGGTGGCGCAACTGCCCACGAGTGACTGGCGTGACGAGCAATGGATTCTCGGATACGGATTGTATGTGAATACTATAGTCTATACGTATCTGAGGCTCCACGGGCAGGAGGAGCGAGCATCGGTGCTGCGGGAGGCCATGGGGCACTTCACTGTTAAAGGCGACAGGCAGAATCGGCATGTTCACGAGGGGCTCGTTCTAAGGTATAAACCTTACTATGCGTTATGGTCTTACAAGGTATACAGGAGCGAGCGATTTGACCTGCTGGGCAACAGCATTGCTATCCTCTCCGGCATTGCCTCTCATTCGAGGGCCAATTCCCTTATTTCGTGGGTCGAGGCGGAGTGCCAGTCGTTAAGGCAGAGGGAAGATTTGGCGGTCGACCTGCCGCCCAATTTCTTCCCGTACGTCAGGCCCGGCGACCCGGATTGGATCCCCAGATACGAGCGGTACAATCAGCCTGGTGAATACCACAACGGCGGAGTCTGGCCCTTTGTCTGCGGCTTTTACGTGGCGGCGCTGGTAGCTGCCGGCAGACACCAGCTTGCCGAAAGAAAACTTGCAGCGCTCGCCAGGCTTGTTAGACCCGCCAGAGCGGCAGACGTCGAATTTGGGTTCAACGAGTGGTGCAGAGCACAAGACGGAACACCTCAGGGCGAGGACTGGCAGAGCTGGTCGGCTGCAATGTATCTGTACGCTGCCGCGTGCGTGGAGCAGGAAAGGACGCCTTTCTTTCACGAGATTCGCGACCATACTTGACGGCTTCGTCGGTGAATTCGCCAAAAAGTACTGGTTTATTTGCTTGCAATACGAGCTGTTCCTGCTAAATTTAAGCCGTCGTGAAAGGACGTTGGGCAGGTAGCTCAGTCGGTAGAGCAACGGACTGAAAATCCGTGTGTCGGTGGTTCAATTCCACTCCTGCCCATTTTTAACCCTTTTTATGGCAAGCAGTTATGACTGCTTGTCCTTTTTTGTTTTTCGAAATTTGGGGGTGCGCGCCAAAGTGTGACAACTCTTTGCACAGACCTTGCGGTGTTGCAAGCCTTGCCCGGTCCACCAAATCTGAAACAGTCCCTTTATGTGGTTAATGAGGCACTTGCGATCTTTTTCGTTCAAAAGACGTTGTCCCTATCGTAGTTGGAGGTTGGTTGGCTACTCCATTGGTTCATAGCTTATGCTACCTCTGATTTCGCGTCAACCACATCGTCTTCTGCCAGTTCTTTGAGCTTGGCATCCAGCATCCACAACTGTTGATTATACCCCTACCCATTGTCAAGACAGAAAACTGGTGTTTTTAAGGTGGATTCATCACCGTGTGTTAAGGCCGGTGGCACGGAGGGAGCCCGAAGGGCGACCGGAGTGCCAACGGCGACGCCGTACACCTCCGCTGGCGTGCGGTAGCCCAGCGCCTGGTGCAATCTACGATTATTATAAAGCCGAAAATACCGGCCCAGGCTGTACCTGGCCTCGGCCAGCGGCACGCGAAAGGAAGCCGTCCTCCACAGCAAGGCCCATAGCCGGGGCCTCGTCACGCTCCGACGCGTTCTATCGAACTACAAACCTCGCGAGGCCATGGACTGCCTGTTCAAGCTGCTCGATAAGTACCCCGCCAATGGCGAGTTTCTGGAGAGCATGTGCAACAGCAGTTGACTGCCGGTGAATCCACATTTAGTCCCCTTCAGGGCGACACCGTCAGCCTGAAGTACGAAGGAAGAATCAGTATACAAGGGCCTGAATTGCCGGGTTTAGCCCGCACCTTGTTGGGCGGGTCTTGGCAGGTGGCGGGTCCGGCGTCTGTGGGCTGCGGATCCTGATGCCGCAAAGGACCTTGACTTTTGAAGCAGAATATGTTAGTTTATGGTGAACGTTTGCAGTTGCCGGTCGTATTGATTCACGTATACCCGGCGCCATGGATCGTGAGAGCGAATAGATCCAAATCGATAGAAACGCTGATAATGGAACTGAAACTCATTCAAATTCTTATCCGATGTGTTAGTGCAGCCATCTGTTTGTTGATGCTATTCAACACTTGCGGCGCGGGCGTCCTGTGTATAGGCGAGGATGGTCACATCGCCATTGCGACCGCCGACATTAGTTGCTGCGGTCACTCTCTTGCTGAAATCCATACCGGCTATGCCGCTGCGTTTGTTGAAGATAGCAGCCCCGTGACTGATAACTGCGGCTCATGCGTAGACATCCCACTTCCCGGTGGATTTAGCGGCAGCGTCAATATCGCGAAAAGGGCATGTGTCTCGCTCAGCGTGTCGACCGCGGTCTCCGCCACGCCGGGGGCGGGTCCTCAAATATCCGAACTTAACTGGGCTGTTAAGTCCTTCGAGATAACTCCTTTTTTCTCCCCACTTCGATCAGTAATTCTACTAACCTAATCTCGCAGATATTGCTCGTTCAGATTCAAATCTGCGTCACTCACGATTGAACTATTTGTTTCTCCCGGGGGCTTCCGCTGTCGAGAGGCGACAATCAATATATCTGATGTTTTGGGATTAGGGAAATGATCAAAAGACTATTCTGGCCTGCTGCTATCTTGTGCGCATTCGCTTTTTCCGGGTGTACGGCCGACAGCGTCGAAAGCGGCTTTCCGGAAAGGAGGCCGCTGGGCAGCGAATTCGAAGCATATCAGCCAATGACGGAAGTATCGAGCCGGGCGGATGCGCCGTCTCTTGCTGAATCAGAAGGCGTCATCACATTGCGGCAGGCGCTCGCGTTCGCGCTGATACACAATCCGCAGCTTAAGGCGTTTTCCTGGCAGGTGCGGGCGGCCGAGGCCAGACAGTTGCAGGCAAGCCTGATGCCGAATCCCGAATTTGAAGTTGAGGTCGAAGAAGTGGCAGGCTCAGGCGCGCGCAGCGGTTTTGACGCCGCCGAAACGACGATATTTCTCAGTCAGTTGATAGAACTCTCAGGTAAGCGCAGCAAGCGGACAGAGCTGGCGTCGCTGGAAAGGCGGTTGGCGGGCTGGGACTATGAAAGCAAGCGTCTTGATGTTCTTACCGAGGTAAGCAAAGCGTTTGTTGAGGTGCTTGCCGAACAGGAAAGGGTGGGTTTGGCCGAAGATGTCGTGAGACTGTCGAGGGAGGTTCTGAGCACTGTGAGTCAGCGGGTCGAGGCGGGAAAGGATTCACCCGTTGAGCAGACAAAAGGCGAGGTTGCTCTGGCCAATGCAGAGATTGAACTGGAAAAAGCCAGGAGCAATCTGGAATCGGCCCGCAAGAGGCTCTCGGCGACCTGGGGGGGCGGCTCGGCTGTCTTTGAGAAAGTAGCCGGCGACCTGAATTCGACTATGCCCATTCCCACACTGGACCAGGTCATGAGGTCTGTTGACCGGAATCCTGATATGGCCCGTTGGGCCACAGAAGTGGAGCAGCGCCAAGCCGCTCTGAAACTGGCAAAAGCCAACACCATACAGGATCTGAGATTCGGCGGCGGGATGCAGAGCTTCAACGAGACAGACGATAATGCGGTTGTTTTCGGTATTTCCATTCCACTGCCGCTTTTTGACCGAAACCAGGGCAACATTCTCGAGGCACAACACAAGCTCGCCGCCGGCAAGGCCCAAAGAGAGGCAATGACAGCAAGTATCCACACTGCCGTTACACAGGCCCATGCAGAGCTTTCCTCGGCGCTGCGCGAAGCAACGGCCCTTCGTGAAAAGGTCTTGGAAGGGGCGCGAAGCGCGTTTGAGGCGGCCGGTGAAGGATACCGGTCAGGCAAGCTTGGGTTCCTTGAAGTTCTGGACGCCCAGCGCACGTTGTTCGAAGCAAAGGCAAGGTACATCGATGCTCTGGCGGTCTATCACTCGGCCAAAGCGGATGTCGAACGGCTGATTGGAAGAAGAATCGACGCCGCCGGAGCTTCCTGATACTAACTGGTGAATAAAGAACAGGAGAAATGTCAATGTCAAAACTAACAAATCCAAATCAGATAGGATGGGTTCTGTCCGTTTTTATCATCCTTTTTGGCGCCATTTTGTGGCTCACCGGAAGCCTGCATTTCGGACCTGCCCCACCCGCGGCTCATGCCGACAATCAACATGCCTCCCATGATGGACACGGGCACGAGGCCGCAGGCGAGGTGTGCGCCGAGCACGGTGTACCAGAATCACAATGTACCCTCTGCAATCCGGACTCGTTGCATGCTCCGACAGCCAGGGCCGGCTCTGAAGACGACCTGAGCGTTCTTGAAAAGGCAATGTGCGAACATCAGATACGGACGGTTGAATGCGATAACTGCCGTTTCGAGCTTGGGGTGGTGAAAATCCAGGCTTCCGTCGCCGACGCGCTGGTCGAGACGAGCCTGGTTGAAGATGTTGAGCGAGCACACACATTGAGGCTGACGGGCCAGGTGCAACTGGATCAGACAAGGGTCGTGGACGTAGTGGCCATGGGCGGCGGACGCGTGGAGCGCGTGGAAAAACTGCTGGGCGACAAGCTGAAACAGTCGGATGTGCTGGCCGTCATCCATTCGGACGACCTGGGCCAGGCCAAGGCCGGATTCCTTGAGGTTGAGGCGAAACTGGAACTGGCGCGGGCAACGTTCGAACGCGAGAAGGAGCTTTACGAAAAAAAGGTCAGCAGCGAGGCGGACTATCTCGGAGCAATGAGCGAGCTCAGCGCCGCAGAGGCATATTATGCGGCGGCGGAAAAGAGGCTGCGGCTTTTTGGTCTGGAAACCGCCCAAATAGCCGATATCAGGCACGAAAGAAACACTGGCCAGTTTGCCCGCCTCATATTGCGAGCACCGCAGGCAGGTACCATCATCGCCCAGAATATTTCCGCGGGAAAAACGGTCGGGACCACAGAGACTCTTTACACGCTTGCCGACCTGTCAAATCTCTGGGTATGGTGTGACGTTTATGAGAAGGATTTGGCTGTGCTGCACGAGCAGTTCTCGAAAGGCAAACCACTGAAAGCGGTGGTGCGAGTCAAGGCCTTCGAGGCTGCGCGGTTCGAAGGTGTGATAGACCTGGTTGGCAATCTGATGGACGAGCACACCCGTACGGTCAAGGTGCGAGTACAGGTGACGAACGAAGATCGCAGACTTAGACCGGGGATGTTTGCCGATGTTGAAGTGAATGTCCCCCTCGAAGGACGTATGACCGCCGTGCCGAGTACGGCAGTTCTATCCGATGACGGCAGGAGCTTCGTATTTCAACATTGGAAAGAAGACTTGTGGGTCCGCCGGGATGTGGTTGTCGGAAGAAAGCAAGGTCCTTTTGTTGAAATACTGAGCGGCGTGCCAAAAGGGGCCAGAGTCGTCGCCGGCGGAGCGTTTATGCTAAAGAGCGATATCCTGCGTGAGAAAATGGGCGCGGGCTGCGCTGATTGACGAGAGGGACTGTGACGATGTTGGACAAACTGCTACACTTCATCCTACACCAAAGGCTTCTGGTTGTCTTGGGAAGCATTCTTCTTCTCGGTGCGGGAATCTTTGCGTGGTATAACCTGCCGGTAGATGCCTTTCCCGACGTGACCAATCAGCAGGTCATGATTCTGACGGAAGCCGCTGGCCTGACACCGGAGGAGGTGGAGAGATCGATAACGTTTCCCATCGAGGTCGATATGGCCGGTTTACCCGATGTCAAACAGGTACGCTCCCTGTCGAAAACGGGTCTTTCTCAGATAGTTGTCATCTTCGAAGACCATGTTGATACTTACTTTGCGAGGCAACTGGTATTCGAACGTCTGGCGCAGGTCAAAGGCCAGTTGCCTGAGGGTGTTGAGCCGGAATTAGGACCTATATCCACCGGCCTCGGAGAGATTTATCAGTATGTTCTGGAGGTGGGATATTACTGCCCTGAACACAGGCAGATATGGTCTCACGCACCAGGCAACTGCAGCAAATGTGGGAAAAGTCTTGTTAAGGGTGAGCACAGCCTTATGGACTTAAGGACCATACAGAACTGGATTATCAGTCCACAGCTTCGGCGATTGCCCGGCGTAAATGAGATCAACAGCTTTGGCGGCTTTGTCAAACAGTACCATGTAATCCCTGACCCGGCGCTTCTGATTAAGTACGGTATCTCAATGGATCAAATCCTCAAAGCTCTGGAGTCGAACAACGCCAATGCCGGAGGCGGATTCATTGTCAGGGACTGGGAGCAGGTCAACGTGGTTTCCAAGGGGCTCATTGAGGGAATAGGCGACATTGAGAATATAGTACTCAAAGCCGAAGGCGGCACGCCGGTCTATCTTAAAGATGTCGCCGAGGTCAGAATAGGACGCCAGACCAGAAACGGTGTCGTTACCATGGACGGAAAAGGAGAAGCGGTAATCGGAATGGTCATCATGCTCAAGGACAGCAATTCCAAGCACGTAGTTGACCGGGTGCGCGCGGAGATACCGGAAATCCAGAAGTCTCTTCCTCCGGGTGTAAGAATCTCGCCGTTCTATGACCGGACAAGCCTTATCCAGGCCTGTATCCGGACGGTATCAAGCGCCCTGGGCCAGGGAGTGATATTCATCATACTGGTTCTTTTCATACTTCTGTGGGACATTCGCGCAGCTTTTGCGGTGGCAGTGTCACTTCCTATGACTGCCGCGGCGACGTTCTTGTTCATGGGGGGGGCGGGGATAACGGGCAACCTTATGAGTCTCGGCGGCCTGGTCATCGCCATAGGTATGATAGTCGATGGCGCAATTGTGGTAATCGAAAATATCGCCCGGCACATGCGCGAAAAGGCCGATTCGGAAGAATCAAGAATCCCTATCGCTTTCGAAGCGCTTCGAGAAGTGGCCCGGCCCGTAATCTTTGCAATCCTGATCATCGTCGTGGTATTCGTGCCGCTCTTCACTCTTGAATCCATGGAAGGCAAAATGTTCAAACCGCTGGCCCTGACAATTTGCTTTGCGCTTGCAGGCTCGCTGGTGGTGACTTTGACAATCGTGCCGGTCCTTGGTTCTATCCTCGTCAAACGTACGGGAAATAACAACCGCGAAAATATTCTCATCCGATCCATTCATCGTTTTTATATGCCCGTGCTCAAGGCGGCACTGCGGGGACGCTGGCTCACCGTTGCGATCGCCGTCGCTGTTATGGCCGGCGCCTTTTCCGTATTCGGCAAAATCGGAACCGAGTTCCTGCCGGCGCTGGACGAGGGCGCATTGGCGATAAATGTTGTTCGTTTGCCGACGGCCGGCACAAGAGGCTCTGCTCTTCAGGCAACCGAAATGGAGAAACGCCTGCTGGCGAAGTTCCCCGAAATCCAGACCGTTGTATCCAAGACGGGTAGGGCCGAGATTGCCGAAGACCCAATGGGGCCGGAGCAAAGCGACCTGTTGATTATGCTCAAGCCGGATTACAGGAAGAAATCTCGCAGGTCGAAGGAGGAAATTGTCCGCGCAATCGGCGATGAACTCGCGGCGTTTCCGGGAATACGCCCCGCGTTCTCACAGCCGATAGCCTTGCGCGTCAACGAGCTGATCAGCGGCATCAAGTCGGACATAGCCATAGAAATCTTCGGCGATGATATGGACGTGCTGCGGAGGACCGCCGAGAGGATAGCACCGATTCTCGCCGGCATCAGAGGCGCCAGCGACGTCAAAATAGAGCAGGTTTCTGGTTTCTCACAAATCGAGATAGTGATGAACCGCCCGGCTCTGGCCCGCCACAAGGTCAATATCGAGGACATCAATCTGCTGGTAGAGGCGGCAATCGGCGGCAAGGTTGCGACCACGGTTTTCGAGGGACAGAAAAGATTCGACGTGCAGGTCAGGTTCCCTTTGGAACATCGGCAGGACGTCGATGCCATCGAACAGATGCTGGTGCCCTCTCCCGCCGGCTACAATGTTCCATTGGGCGAGCTGGTCACAATCAGCCAAGTGGAAGTTCCGGCCCAGATAAGCCGGGAAAACTCTACGCGAAGACTCCTGGCCGAATGCAATGTCAGAGGCCGAGACATTGGTAGCTTTGTTGCTGAAGCCAAACAGGAACTGGCATCAATAGAGAATAACCTGCCTGAAGGTTACAGGCTTGCCTGGGGCGGACAGTTTGAAAACCAGCAAAGGGCTATGAAGCGTCTTAAGATGGTGGTCCCGGCGGCAATTGTCCTGATACTTCTGATGTTGTTCAGCTCGCTCAACTCATTCAAAAGCGCGGTGCTTATCCTGACCAACCTGCCCTTTGCACTCGTCGGGGGAATCCTGGCCATCTATTTTCTCGATATCAACCTGAGCGTGGCCGCCTCAATAGGTTTCATCGCCCTGTTGGGAGTGGCCGTTGAGAACGGACTGGTTCTGGTAAGCTTTTTCGATCAGTTGCGCACCCGTGGCAAAAAGGTATACGACGCCGTTATCGAGGCGTGTCGACTTCGCGTAAGACCGCTGATGATGACCACGTTAACCACTCTGGCGGGGCTTATGCCCATGCTCTACGCAACCGGCGCAGGTTCGGAGATTCAGAAACCCCTTGTGGCCGTTATCTTCGGAGGCCTTATCAGTTCTCTGTGCCTGACTCTGATCATACTGCCGGTGCTTTATGTGATTTTCAACCGCGACAAAACTGTTGAGGAGTATTGATATTCCACCGGCGGCACAGCATATAAAAGGGACCCGATTATGAAAATGGTAATTGCATTCATCAAGAAGAACAAATCCGACGAAGCGATGCTGGCGCTGCACAAAATCGAGGGACTTACCGGCCTGAGCAGTTTGGAAGTCCACGGTTTTGGGTGTGACAGGTCGAGGGATGCAGCCCGGCAGGAGCCGGAAATTTCGCTGGATTTCAAACCACACATAAGGCTGGAGATAGCCTGCCGCACAGAGCTTGTCGAAAAAGTCATTTGCACTATCGAAGATGCGGCCCACACCGGCCTGCGAGGTGATGGAAAAGTCTATGTGTTGCCACTTGAACAAGCCATCCGCATCAGTAGCGGAGAGCGTGGCGAAAATGCAGTATAGAAGTGAGCTTGCGGCTTTATGTACTTCTCAACCGCGACAAAGCCGCAACGCTGCCGGCTCTTCAGACGGGTGAATAAAGCGGTTATCTTAACCGAAACACGTAACGCCCCGACCCTATTGGAATGAACGCTGTGTTCCCTTCCTGGTAGGTCTGGAGAATGTGTATGCCGCCGGCCTCGCTTAACGGTTTGCCGCCTTCCGTGACGTCAGACAGCTTGGCAGAGGGCAGTTTCACTGTGCCCATCGTATTAGGCGGAATCTCCACCTTGACGGTCAACGCCTTTCCATCAAGGTGCCATTCGGCCTCAATCGGCCCGTACATCGAATCCAGCCGGCTGTTCATCACCAGAGCTTCGTAGGCAGGAATTGCCACTTCCTTGCCGAAACCTCTGCCCTTCTTCCGTAAGCGCGGCTTTTCAACTCGCAGCTTTCGCTCACTTAGAGATACAACACC
>Ga0307378_10000405_pt1 | contig 75538 bp, 64 predicted proteins | sample UN1MG_FD_202238 | JGI IMG/M metagenome (GOLD analysis project Ga0307378, IMG submission 202238) | Soil microbial communities from Risofladan, Vaasa, Finland - UN-1 | ecosystem: Environmental > Terrestrial > Soil > Coastal area > Acid sulfate soil | place: Finland: Risofladan, Vaasa | collected... | reverse complement strand
TAGAAGTATTGTTTAATTGGTCCCGTAGTTTAACTGGATACCTGCCTGCCGGCAGGCAGGGAATATGAGGGTCTGGACTAGAAGTATTGTTTAATTGGTCCCGTAGTTTAACTGGATACCTGCCGGCAGGCAGGCAGGGAATATGAGGGTCTGGACTAGAAGTATTGTTTAATTGGTCCCGTAGTTTAACTGGATACCTGCCTGCCGGCAGGCAGGGAATATGAGGGTCTGGACTAGAAGTATTGTTTAATTGGTCCCGTAGTTTAACTGGATAGAATATGAGATTCCGGTTCTCATGGTAGGGGTTCGAGTCCTCTCGGGATCACAAGGTAGGCACAAGGTTCAGGGTACAAGGTGCAAGAAATCAGATAATATTTCAGTAAGAAGAGAGGACGAGAACAGCTGTGGCCGGGAGGTTGATACGATATTTACCGGTCATTGAAAACTGCTTTTCCCCTGAGCGAGTCAATAATTGACGCCTCCATCCAGTATATCGATGGATTGCCTGATTCGGGCTGATTATACAGTCCCTGAAGAAGGTTAAAAGTGAGGTTTTCCGATCCAAGGTCCATAAACCTGCGCGACATGAAGAAAATGTACCTTGAATCGCGTGTAACATATGCCGAATACTCTAATCCGTCCTCCGTATTTATTTTGTTTCCCATGTTTTGCGGTTCACTCCAGTTGTCATCCTGGTCCCTGAAAACAATGTAATAGTCGGTGCCGCCAAAGCTATCATCCCTTCCAACTACGGGAACTATTATATAACTTTCGTCATGAGCTACAAATGCATTATAGTGGTTTTGGCCACAATTAACCTGCTCAGGTAATCTTTCAGGTTCCTGTAGCAAACCATCTACCATTCTTGATCTGTATATATAGCTTGTCTGTGATCCGGTCTCATTTCTTGTGAAATATATTGTGCCATCCATGGTGAGTGAGGGATAAAACTCCGGCAAATCGGTATTAACCGGTAATCCCAGATTGCAGGGTTCACCCCATCCATCACCTAACCTGTCCATTACCCAGATATCCTGTCCGCCAGGTTCATTCCCTGACATCGGACGGTTTGATAGAAAATAGAACTTGTCACCATCATATGATAGAGCCGGTTCAATATTCATATATTCAGGATCTTCCATGTGCTGCATTACCTCAGGTCTGCTCCACCCTCTTTCTCCCCTTCGCGTCACCAGTATTGTGTAGTATTTTGATATCCGGGTTCCGAAATATATTTCATTCCCATCGGGCGAAATAGCTATGTCTCTTGTCATATAACCACCTGTAACAATACCGGGAGCAAATAGCTCAGGCTCATTGCCAGGTAACTTACAGCCCAGGAAGGGACCATCGGAAATCACCGTTGTCCCATCCTGGTTAATACATGACTGTAAGGAATATATAATGAAAGACAGGTATGCAGAAAAAAGGATCATTTTCATGGCTGATGGTTTGGTGCCTTATATAACGACCGGAAAAATCCTTTTGACCCTATGAATAAACATCTATCGAAACAGAATTTCAAAATAGAGATAGAAATATTATCTTTCAACCAGTTTTTCCGCCATGAAAAATTGCATGAACCAATCATACCAATACGACTAATTAATACCATGAAAAGAATAGCTTTCGGGTTGTTATTGCTTACAACTATCCTAACGGAAATATCATCACAGGATGATTTTCTTAAACCACTAAGGATTGATACCCCTCCTGTTATTGATGGCCTGATCGATGATGCCTGCTGGGAGCAGGCCCCTACTGTTACAGGTTTTAAAACATTTATCCCTGATTTTGGGAAGGAAATGAGTTATCCTACTGTTGTATATATGCTGTACGATGCAGAGAACCTCTATTTTGCCTTTAAATGCTATGATGATGAGACTGATAAAATTAAGGCATCGGTAAATTCCCGCGACAATATTGGTGCCGATGACTGGGTTTGCATTAACCTTGATAGTTTTAATGACCAGCAGTCATTATATGCATTTTATATAAATCCGAACGGGATACAGATGGACAGCAGGTTTTCTGCCGGGATTGAGGACCCTGACCAGGATTTTGTATGGTACAGCGCAGGCATCATCGATGAAGAGGGTTATATGATCGAAGTAAAGATACCTCTTAAGAGCATACGGTTCTCTAACAGCGAGCCGGTGGAAATGGCTGTAATATTTGAACGAAAGATAAGCAGGCAGGCTGTTCAGGGCATGTATCCTGAAATGGACCCTGCAAAGGGATTTGCATTCCTGACACAGATGAAACCTATGATTTACCATGATGTAAAACACTATAAGCTATTTGAACTGCTACCGGCTTTTACATATACTGCCCGGAACATCCATGATGAAGGGAAGATGAATAAAGATGAACGTACCCCAAAATTAAGCCTCACAGCTAAATACGGTATCACATCACAACTAATTCTTGACGGTACGATTAATCCGGATTTCAGCCAGGTTGAAGCAGACGCCGGTCAAATTGATGTTAATTTGAGATATGACATCTTTTATCCGGAGAAAAGATCCTTCTTTCTTGAGGGAAACGATATATTCAATTTTGCAGCTACTCAGGCGGATGAGCATGATCCTGTTCGAACATTCGTCCATACCCGATCGATCATAGACCCATATGCAGGTATTAAACTTAGCGGGAAAGCAGGAGACAGATTAACTCTGGCAACCCTGTATGCCCTTGACCGGATTGGTGACCTGGATGGGGATGGTAATGATGAAAGGGCCCATTTCCCTGTATTGAGAATGAAATACAAGATTGCTAATGACGGGTACCTTGGACTGTTATATACCGGAAGGGAGATGGATACTACCTTTAACAGGGTAGCCGGGTTAGATGGCCAGGTCAGGGTCTCTGAAGCAAGCAAGTTTGAATATAATGCTCTGCTAAGCAGTACGAGCCGAAATAGCGGATCTGAATCACAAACCGGCTATATGGCATCTGCCGAGTACAGTCATGATAGCAGGAATATCAATTATTCAGTTGGGGGTAAAAGCATAGGCACCAAATTTATTGTTGATCCAGGGTATTTCACAAGAGGTGGGATAAACTATATGAAATTATTGGTAAAACCGAAATTCTACCCGAAAACTGAGTTCATACAGCGGGTTGATGTGGAGCTGTTCTCCCGGCAGACGCATGATATAGAGTACAATATGTGGGAGACAGTCGATCATCTCGCCTCATGGATATTTTTTAAAGGGTCGACCTACATAAAGGTCAAGGCTGCTTATGCAACCGAAATATATCTTGGGGAGCGATTTAAAAAGGGAGGCTTTTACGGACTTCTGAGCAGCCAGATGGGTAAGAAGTTTTCAGCAGCAGTCCTGGTAAGAAATGTAGGGGCAATAAGATATACCGCCAATCCCTATCAGGGTTATAGCAATATGGTTGTGGCCATGGCAAATTACAAACCATCTGAAAAGCTACACCTGGACCTCTCTTTTACCTATACCGACTTCTTCAATGCCGTGACGAGGAATAAGGAATATGATTATTCCATAGCTAGAGGAAAGGTCACATATCAGATGAACAGATACTTTTTTTTAAGGGGTATAGCAGAATATAACAGTTACTGGAATAGCCTGTTGACAGATTTCCTTGCCTCATTCACCTATATCCCCGGTACTGTTGTCTATCTCGGGTATGGATCACTGTATGAAAGGATCCAATGGGAAAGTGGGGAATATATACCGGCTGAAAGATTCCTCGAAACAAAGAGAGGCTTATTCTTCAAGTGTTCCTATCTGCATAGGTTTTGAAGCAGGTTAGCCCCCGAGGAGTTCTGAAATCTCAACTATTGCACCAGCCTCAGACAGAGATCGCACCGGAGACAAGCCTATCAGGGATCTTGCCTCGTTGATTGTTTCGCTGGTTAATTTTGAAAAGGGTAGCAGCAATGATAATATTATTGCACTTTTGAGGGTGTTCCCTTTTGTCCGTATTGTTTTGACAGAACCTCTTGAGGGAAAGAAATGTATAAATGAGAGAGTATCAGGGAGTGATTTCAAAACCCATTGAGAATTATCAGTTAACATGATGATCCTGTAGCAGTCCGGGCTTTCTCCCACCCATTTAAAGTAGCTCTTTCGTGAAATCAGATTTTTAGTGTCCAGGGTTCCCTTAAGCTGTATCACTATATCATCTATTAGTAAAACCCCGGTATAGATATCAGTGACGGATGACCCGATCCTTTTTATCTCGTCCGTTACTCCGGATGATATCATATTGTATTTATCAGCAGGATTTTGCCGAATGAATGATCTGATATACCCCAGGTGATGCTTTATGGGATTGAAGTTGAAAGGTTGCGATATCAGGGATATACTATCCATAAAATAAAACTGTCCGGTACCACTGCATGAAGAAGGAGACCGGACAGCCATTAATGTGTAGACTGATTATCGTATATTTCTAATCTCGTCGACGTTTGTATTGGCATACATGATCTTCAGTGCATTAGCCTTTCTGAGAGACTGTTTGACTTCAACAACGATTCCCATTTTAGTGTCCTTGTCAACTTTAAGTGAAACAAGCATTTTTGCTTTATCAGCTTCGTCAAGCTGCTCTCTTTCCTGAGCAATAAAGTCCTGAATATCATCCACCTCTTTGAATGCATCGTTTAGCTGTATTTTTGGCTCGGAGCCAAATGTTGCCCGGAGATTCTGAAGTGGTTCGCCTATATATATAAAGCTTGCCAGTGACTTCTTCTCCAGTTTTTTCCCCTGCGTTGCCTGGGGTACAGTAACCTGTATTTTCAGTTCAACTTCCCTCATAACAGTTGTTGTCATGAAGAAAAACAATAGCATGAAAACTACATCGGGTAATGAAGCTGTGTTAATCTTCCCCACTCCTGATTTTCCGGTACTTCTTTTAAATTTACTCATATCAGTTCCCTCCTATCTTTCTTGGTTCGGCTTCCGATATCGGGACTTTGTAGTAATCGTCCACTGCCCGTTGCCTGTCTTCATCCAGTTCATCATAAGTGAGGCCGAAGGTGCCAAGTGATAACTCATCCTTAAGTTGATCCCTTGCAGCAAGCAGCTCGTTCTGGACGGCAATATAAACGCCATAGGTTGTCCCGATATCGTTCTGAAGTGAGATCACAGCATTCTTGGGGACTCTGACCAAACCGAAAAAATCAATATTCATATCAATCATTTCGGGCATCTCTGGCGCTTCATTGGGATTATCAATAAATTCCCGCGCAATTGCCCTTAATTCACTAATTTGGATTATTTCGCCCTCAACAAGAAGCAGGTTATTATAATTGACCCTTACCTCAAGAATATTGCGCTGATTTATCTGTTGGTCTTCAGGCAGTTCCTGGTCAGGATCAGGGATTGGTGGCAGCTTGCGTATCAAACCAGTATCAGAATCCATGGTGGTAGTAACCAGGAAGAAGATTAGTAGAAGGAATGCAATATCAGCCATTGATCCGGCATTGATTTCCTTTAATTCCCTTTTTGCCATATTAATTATTCATTAATCTCCCGAAGGAGAATTTAAAAACTCTACTTAAATACTCTTGAAATTGTTGAATAGAGTATCGACAGCAATGCCAGTCCGGCAAGAATATATGCTGTAAACATTACCGTATCAACAAATTTCAATGTTTGAGGAACATTATCTTTCCCATCGTAGAATGGCATATTAAGTACTGTGTCGTCTGCGAAGAGGTATGCAACAACAATAACTGCTGCCCCTGCTAAAAACGCAATCAGGATTATCTTTGTTCCCTTAGGATTGATTATGAAATTGATGATTGAGAAGATAATTGTAATACCTGCGGTAGCAAAGAAAAGAAAATATGCCCAAACAAGGAAAGATTGTGTGACAACTGGCTCCTCCAACCGGGTACCTACTGTATCGGGCTTCACGCTGCCAAAATAGAAGATTATTGCAAATACGACGGTAATTCCCATCAATACCCATGTAAGGATCTTAAGTATCTTACTTGATAGATTGGACATAATAACTATTTTTTAAGGTTATGTTTAACCAGTACATCTATAAGTGTAATTGAAGCATCTTCCATCTGGTTTGTCAGGGAGTCTACTTTTGAAAGAATAAAGTTGTAGAATACCTGGAGGATTATGGCAACAATAAGACCGGATACGGTAGTAATAAGAGCAATCTTAATACCTCCAGCAACAAGTCCTGCTGAAACGTTTCCAGCTTCTTCGATCTTGTCAAACGCATCAATCATACCGATCACTGTTCCCATGAAACCAAGCATGGGAGCAATGGCGATGAAAAGTGAAATCCATGAAAGATTTTTCTCAAGCAGACCCATTTGGACACCGCCGTAGGCAATTACTGATTTTTCTGCCATTTCAATACCCTCATCAGCCCTGTCAAGTCCCTGATAGAAAATGCTGGCCACCGGTCCGCGAGTATTACGGCAAACCTCTTTTGCTGCATCAACGCCACCATTTTCCAGGGCATCCTCTATACTCCTGAGAAGCTTGTCAGTGTTTGTGGTAGCAAGGTTCAGATAAATAATCCTTTCAATTGCGATTGCCAGACCAAAAATAAGTGTCAGAAGAATTGCGCCCATAAACTGAGCACCACCCTCGACGAATTTAATCTTGATTTGCTTGTGGAGTTCACTTCCACCCTGTTCTTCTGCAACAGTTTCAGTATCCTGGTCTCCAAAAGAAGTAGTCGCCTCTGCTACCTGCTCAACAACAGTTGTGTCTTGTGTCTCATCCTGAGCATAGGCATTAATTGATGCTCCGATGAAAAGCATCCCAAACACAGCTACAAATGCAAATAGTTTTTTCATGGTTTGTTTGTGATTTTAGTTATTAAAGTTTAATAATTTCTTAATAATATTGAGCAAATGTATAATTTTTTTTTGAGGGATTAGTCTGCCAGTCTTCTTTGTTATTAACTTTCAATCCAATCAATGTAAGCAGCCCCAATTATTTGTTCACAAAAAAGAGGCCACCATTTTCTCACTTTTCGGAAAGAGGGTGATTATTAATTATCCGCCATCTGGCGGATGATTCATGAACTCCTCCCGATATCTCGGGATTCGGTTCGAACCCTGCCGCTACCATCGAATCCCTATTCTCATCCTGGAATACTCCTGTCAAAGATTGATTTGATATTATGACAGTCTTATTCGCGGAGAGAGGGGGATTCGAACCCCCGGTACCCTTTTGGAGTACACACGCTTTCCAGGCGTGCCAGTTAAGCCACTCCTGCACCTCTCCAGTCATTTATACCCCACGGGTTTACAAGCATTTCAAAGAAATTTCAGGCTGCACAAAATACGAAAAAAATGTAAAAAAAAACATGCTACACAGTTATTTCTCCTTTTAGCGATTTTTAAAACATTCTTTTAATTAATTCGGGATCATTGCTGTTAGCAAGTAAGTACATCAACCTGGTAACAGCAGCCTCGGTTGTCATGTCTCCTCCGCTGATGACCCCTAATTCAAATAATCTCCGGCCTGTTTCATACATATCGGACATTACAGAGCCCTTTGGGCACTGAGTAATATTAATAGTAATACCTCCTCGCAGAACGAAATCTTTAATCTCCTTTAAGAACCATTTATGCGTTGGAGCATTTCCTGCGCCAAAACTCTCAATAATAAGACCCTTAAGTCCTGAAATACCCGCCACAGCTGATACTGTATTTTGGGATATTCACGGAAATATTTTCATAACCGCTATATTCTGATCCATTTGCTTTGCGGCCTCAAGGTTTCTCCTAACGGTTGGATAAAGGATCTGGTTATGGTTATATTTGATATCCACCCCGGCTTCAGCGAGAGGATTATAGTTTGGGGAATCAAATGCGTTAAAATGCTCGGTACTATATTTGGTGGTACGGTTTCCCCGAAGCAGCTTATTCTCAAAATAGACCGAGACCTCAGGTACTGCAGCTTTCCCGTTTATCCTGGCGCCTGCAATTTCTATTGCAGTAATAAGGTTTTCCCTTCCATCAGTTCTAATCATACCGATCGGCAACTGTGAGCCGGTAAAGATTACCGGCTTATTAAGATAGCTAAGTAAAAAGCTCAATGCTGATGCCGAGTATGCCATTGTATCGGTTCCATGCAGAACAACGAATCCATCATAGAGCAAATAATTCTCTTCGATTATCTCTGCAATCCTGATCCACATTTCGGGAGATACTTCGGAAGAATCAACCAGAGGGTCGAAGGCGATTGTATTTATGTTACTGGCTAATCTTTCTAATTCAGGTACCTGATTCTGAATATGATCAAAATTGAAAGGTACGAGCGAGTCCGACTGAGGATCATGAACCATTCCAATGGTACCACCCGTGTATATTATCAATATTGATGATGAATTTAATTTCACTTTAGCTAATCCTGCAGGTTAAAAAGGTCAATTGCATTTTCTGTGGTAATTCTAGCTATATCGTCAACTGATATTCCGGTCAGTTCCGCGATCTTACCGGCTATAAAAGGAATATTAGCACTCTCATTCCTTTTCCCCCTGTTTGGAACAGGAGCCAGGTAGGGAGAGTCGGTTTCAAGTATCAAGCTATCAGGTCCGATCTCTGATATTACCTTATCGAGTCCGGCATTCTTAAAGGTCACAATTCCTCCGGCACCGATGAGAAATCCAGTTTCGATAACCTGAAGGGCCTGCTCAACGCTGCCGGTAAAGGCATGAAACACTCCTTTCAGTTTCCCGGGACAATACTCAGAAATAATTTCAAGTATCTCATTAAACGATTCCCTGCAGTGGATTACAACAGGAAGATCTTCGGCAAGAGCGATCTCAACCTGGCTACGGAAAGCCATTTTTTGCACATCAATAAAGGTTTTATCCCAGTACAGATCAATCCCGACCTCACCAATTGCAATGAATTTTTCCCTGGCGATCCACTCCCTGACAGCATTCAGGTGATCATTATAATCATTTGATACGGATGTTGGGTGAAGACCAATCATAGGATAACAAATACCGGGGTAACGGTTAACCATTTGAAGCATTTTTCCAACTGAATAACGGTTTATATTAGGCAGGAGAAGTTTAATCACCTCAGAGTTTAAAGCCCTGCTGACTACCTCTTCCCTGTCATTATCGAATTCAGGCAGATAAAGATGAGTGTGAGTATCTACGAATTGCATTTGGATTCCAATGAGGCTGCAAAAATAAGAAACTAAAAAAAAAGGCAAACAAATGCCCTTTTTTTATATTCTATATTAATTGTTATACAACTCCTTGAGCGAGCATTGCATCTGCTACCTTAATGAAGCCTCCAATATTGGCTCCGTCAACATAATTAATGTATCCGTTTTCTTTGGATCCATATTTTACACATATAGCATGAATATCTCTCATAATTCCCATCAATTTGTTGTCAACCTCTTCGCGGGTCCAGGATAAGCGCATTGAATTCTGTGTCATTTCAAGTCCGGACACGGCTACACCACCTGCATTGGCTGCTTTACCAGGACCATAAAGTATTTTTGCATCAAGGAATACCTCAATAGCACCAGGAGTTGAAGGCATATTTGCACCTTCTGAGATAACAAAGCAACCATTCTTGATAAGCGTCCTGGCATCTTCTTCGTTGATCTCGTTTTCAGTAGCATTAGGCATTGCAACATCACACTTGATACCCCATGGTCTCTTGCCCTCGAAATATTCAACATCATATTTGCCGGCATATTCCTTGATGCGACCACGCTTCACATTCTTGAGTTCCATCACCCATTTCAACTTTTCTTCATCTATACCGGCCGGATCATAAATAAAGCCAACTGAATCAGAAAGGGTTACGACCTTCCCGCCAAGTTGAGTAACTTTTTCAGTTGCATACTGAGCTACGTTCCCTGACCCGGAAATAGCAACAACTTTACCTTTCATTGAATCTCCGCGGGTATTTAACATCTCCTCGGCAAAATAGGTAGCACCATAACCGGTAGCCTCGGGACGGATCAGTGAACCACCCCATTGGATTCCTTTACCTGTAAGAACTCCGGTAAATTCATTCCTGAGTCTTTTATACTGTCCGAAAAGAAAACCTATCTCACGACTACCAACTCCGATATCACCGGCAGGAACATCTGTATCGGGTCCAATATGACGGCTGAGCTCGGTCATAAAACTCTGACAGAATCTCATTACTTCAAAGTCAGACTTTCCTTTGGGATCGAAGTCAGATCCACCCTTTCCTCCGCCCATTGGCAAAGTAGTAAGGCTGTTTTTTAAAACCTGCTCAAAAGCAAGGAATTTAAGGATACCGAGATTTACAGTTGGGTGAAATCTCAAACCACCTTTATAAGGGCCAATTGCACTATTCATTTCAATACGATAGCCCTTATTTATTTGAATTTCTCCCTTATCATCAAGCCATGGGACCCTGAATAAAACAACCCTTTCAGGCTCAGCTATCCTTTCAAGAATCTTTGCATATTTGTATTTTGGGTTTTCTTCAATAAACGGGATTAGAGATTCGGCAACTTCCTGTACAGCCTGATGAAATTCATTTTCACCCGGGTTCTTGGCCTTAATTGCTGTCATGAATGTTTCAACTCCTGGGTCCATAATTTCTTGTTTTTATTATAATTTGTTTTTACAGGTTGACAAGTGACAAATTTAAAAAAATCGAAACTAAAAAAGAGCTTAAATATTTGCTTGAGGACAGGTGGACCTGAACAAATCATCTTCGGATCTGTAAATATCACATAAACAGCAATATAATTTCAGGTAGAATGTTTTACAACATACCTGTAAATATGACTTTTATCATGATTTCAGAGCATTTTTTTTCAGGTAAGTGAGCGGTATATATTACCAGGCAAATTTGCTATTAATCCTGAAAATTCAAGTCTGAGCAGAACAGGTGAAATCTGGTAAACAGGTTTTCCGGTAATACTACTCAATTCTTCAACTGACATCTGTTTATTTTTGACCAGCTGATCCATAATTTCACTTTCGATCGGACTGAGACTGAACGATATGGTTTTCTGTTTTATTTCGGGCTTTAAATCTGTCCTCCAATCCATAAAGTATTCAATATCTTCTGCTGACTCAATCAGGTATGCTTTTTGAGACTTGATCAGCATATTACATCCTTCCGAATACTTTTCACCGGGAAACCCCGGAACAGCGAATACATCCCTGTTATACGATGCGGCAATGTCGGCCGTTACCATTGCACCTCCTTTTATGCCGGATTCTATAACAAGAGTTGCATCCGAATAGCCGGCAATAATACGGTTCCTCTTGAGAAAGTTATTCCTGTCGGGGATAACTTCAGATGTGAAATCCGTAATTAAAGCTCCCCGGGCGAGCATATCCCTGGCAACCTGTATATGTACAGATGGGTACAATGTATTAAATCCATGCGCGAGCACTCCAATTGTCGGTATATCATACTTCAGGGCTGCCTTATGTGCGGCAATATCCACTCCGTAGGCAAGACCGCTAACTACAACGGCATCAGGATGATTCTCGGCCAGCCGCGAAATGATACGTGTAGTCGTTTCCTTTCCGTGACGTGTAATGTTTCGTGTGCCAACAATACTGATAATCTTTCGGGCTGTTGCATGAATATTTCCTTTGTAAAAGATTATTATTGGCGAATCTGGACATTCCTTTAGCCTTTGAGGGTAATCATCATCAAGGTAGAATGATACCTTAATATCATGTTTGTGAATAAAATCAAGTTCTTTTCGTGCGATCTCAAGGTTCCTGTGATCTATGATATAGGTAGCCATCCTGGTTCCGATACCGGGTATCTTCAACAGGTTACGGTATGATTCTGTGAATATATCCTGAACCTTCCCAAAATATTCCACCAGCTTTTTTGCACTGATATCACCTATTCCGGGCATCTTGGCCAAAGCAAGACCGTAAAGGAGCTCCTGATTATTCATGATGCAGTAACTGAGACAATATAAATATAGTTTAAAAAGTTTGAAAAGTTAAAAAAGCTGAAAAGGTTTAATTTGGTTTTTTAAGTCAGGATACTTGATTTTACTCCTTAATCTGCTCTCCTCTTTTGGCAGAACCTCTATGACGGTTAAAGTTTTTTAATAGACACAGGAAGGGTGTCAATCTAAAGCTGGAACGAACGGGTGCATAAAAAAAGCTGCCTTTCCGGGGCAGCTCAATTAATTCTTCTTATACAGCCTGTTATATACCCATATCAAGCATGGCATTGGCTACTTTCAGGAAACCAGCAATGTTGGCTCCTTTAACGTAATCGACATAGCCATCTTCAAGGGTTCCGTTCTGAACGCATGCATCGTGAATATTGGTCATGATCTCATGTAGTTTCCCATCAACTTCCTGGCGGCCCCAGCTAAGTTTCATAGAATTCTGAGTCATCTCAAGACCAGAGGTGGCAACACCGCCTGCATTGGCCGCTTTGCCCGGGGCAAATAAGAGTTTGTGTTTCTGGAATATTTCAATTGCTTCAGGTGTGCAAGGCATATTGGCTCCCTCGCAGACACATATACAACCATTGTTGACAAGATTCTGTGCATCTTCCTCATTCAATTCATTCTGGGTAGCGCATGGAAGGGCAATATCAACTTTAACCTCCCATGGATGCTTGTCGTCATGGAATTCAACTCCCGGGAATTCATTTGAGAAGGGTTTAACAATATCTTCATTTGTGGCCCTGAGCTCAAGCATATAATCTATCTTTTCGCCAGTAACTCCGTCCGAATCATAAATATAACCATCAGGTCCTGAGAGCGTAACAACTTTTCCTCCTAGTTCATTAACTTTACGTGCAGCACCCCATGCAACATTGCCGAAACCGGAAATAGCTACGGTTTTTCCTTCAAATGATTCTCCCCTTGTTGCCAGCATCTCCTTGGCGAAGTAGACACACCCGAAGCCTGTAGCTTCAGGCCTGATCAGCGAACCTCCCCAGTTGATCCCCTTACCGGTAAGTACACCTGTATGTTCACAGGAAAGTTTCTTATACATGCCGTACAGATATCCGATTTCCCTGCCACCAACACCAATATCACCAGCTGGCACATCGGTCTCCGGGCCAATGTATTTCCATAATTCGAGCATAAAAGACTGGCAGAACCTCATAATCTCTGAATCTGATTTCCCTTTGGGGTTGAAGTCCGAACCCCCCTTGCCTCCACCCATAGGTAGTGTGGTTAAGGAGTTTTTGAAGATCTGCTCAAAGCCCAGGAACTTCAGGATACTGAGATCAACACTGGGGTGGAATCTGAGACCTCCCTTATATGGCCCTATAGCATTATTGAACTGAATGCGGTATCCGAGATTAACATGTACATTCCCCTCGTCATCGACCCATGGAACTTTATAGGTAAACACCCTGTCAGGTTCAATCAGTCGGTCAATAATATTAGCATTTTCAAACTGGGGATTTTCGTTATAAACATCCTTTATAGACTCAAGGACCTCCTTTACGGCTTGCAAATATTCAACCTCTCCGGGGTGTTTTTTTTCAAGATCATTGAGTATTCTGTCTACGTTCATTATGGTAATATTTTGTTATTAATATTAGGATTCAAAGAGTGGGTAAAATTGGTCTAATAAATATCTAAAAAAAATGATTTTACTCATATCTGCTGAGTGTACTGGTCAAGCACAACGATCATTTTCTTGATTTCCTTCCTTGATAATGAAGTAATGTAAACAGGCGGATACTGTGCAACTCTCCTGTCAATCCTCTGCTGTAAGATCAGAGATCCAACAAGCCCGAGACAGGATCTTTCCATTCTGTATCCGGCAAAGTCTTTCTTCGGTATCTCCACTGAATTACGCTTCCCCCTGAACAGGCCTACCGAATAGTACCTTAATATTATCCTGGGGCCAATATCTGAGAAATATATATACTTATACCGGAAAATCAAGGGGTAAAAAGAAATGGCAAAATAGATGAAAATTAATGCGAAGGTCCACGCCAGATCCCCGAAGCCCAGGATAGGGAATTTTAATGACTTGCCATAGTAAGTGAAGTACAGGTAGATAATAAACAGGACCGAAACAATAAATACCCTGAGTCTGAGTCTTATGATTGTTTTGCCATTATCGAAGGTCATACCTGGAAGTTTAATACAAACCTAAATTAAAATTTTCATATAATAAAAGGCAATAAAAACACAGGTCAAAGCCGGTTTATAAAATCATCTCTTTTTTTTAAAGAACTCTTTCATCAGAGATTTGGCTTCGGAAGACAATACACCTTCCGATACCCGTGTTCGCGGATGCAGAATTGGTGAACCTGCAGTCCCGAATCCCCTTTTTTCATCTGAAGCACCAAATACAATTCTGCCTGCCTGACTCCAGAAAAGTGCTCCCGCACACATTATGCAAGGCTCAACGGATATGTAAAAAGTGCAATCTCCCAGATATTTACCTCCTGTAAAAGAGGCAGCTGCGGTAATAGCCTGCATTTCTGCATGCGCAGTCGGATCATTCAGGGTTTCAGTAAGGTTATGGGCCCGTGCAATTATCATGTTATTGCAAACCACCACTACACCAACAGGGACCTCGTCCTTACTGAATGCAATCTCAGCCTCCCTTAAAGCGGCCTTCATATAATGCTCATCGCTTCTTAAACGGGAGTGGAGTTCTTTAATCATAATGCAAAATTAGTAAAATGATCGGCTTTATGGTACAAAGCAGAGGGGGAGATACCATAGAACATGTATTGTAAGGAACCTCATGACCTGAATGTACTCAATGACCGGATAGCAAATCGGATCAGTAAATTGGATTTTACCATTGATAATTAACCTGTAACCATAAACCAATTGCCAACTTTTACCTATTTTTGACCCAAATTAAATAGTGAATCATGTATAGAACACATACCTGCGGAGAGTTGAATATCTCAAATGCCCGGCAAGATGTAACGTTATGCGGATGGATACACAAATCAAGGGATCTGGGGGGAATGACATTTATTGATATCCGCGACAGGTATGGGAAGACCCAGCTTGTATTCAATATGGAGAAGGATGACAAATTATGCCAACAGGCCAGAAAACTGGGAAGGGAATATGTAATACAGGTCAGGGGTAAAGTGGCTGAACGCAGTAATAAAAACCGGAAAATGCCAACAGGTGATATTGAGATCCTCGTTGATAATATTGTTGTTCTGAGTAAGAGCGATCTGCCACCCTTCACAATCGAGGAGGAGACAGATGGTGGTGATGAGCTCAGAATGAAATTCAGGTACCTGGATCTTAGAAGAGAACCTGTGAAGAGCAATATCCTTTTTCGCCACCGGATGGCACAGGAAGTTCGTAAATATCTGGATTCGAAGGAATTTATCGAGATTGAGACCCCGGTACTCATTAAATCCACCCCGGAAGGGGCAAGGGATTTTGTGGTACCATCGAGGATGCACCCAGGTCATTTTTACGCCCTTCCGCAATCACCGCAAACATTTAAGCAGCTACTGATGATCTCAGGATTTGATAAGTATTTTCAGATAGTGAAGTGCTTTCGTGATGAGGACTTCAGGGCTGACCGACAACCTGAATTCACACAGATCGATTGTGAGATGTCCTTTGTTGAGCAGGATGATGTCCTGGATGCTTTTGAAGGACTTGTAAAGCATCTTTTCAGGTGTATAAAGGGAATTGTGATAAAAGATACATTAATTCGACTCTCCTACAGTGAAGCGGTCGAAAAATATGGTACGGATAAACCTGATCTCAGGTTCGGGATGGAAATCACGGAGCTTACATCACTGGTCAAGGGAAATGATTTTGTTTTGTTTGACAGTTCTGAATACGTTGGTGGAATCTGTGCAACTGACTGTTCCGGATACTCAAGGAAAGAGGTCGATAAACTCATGGAGTTTGTCAGGCGTCCACAGATCGGAGCCAAAGGACTTGTGTATGTGAAGATCGAAGAGGATGGATCAATAAGATCTTCAGTCGATAAGTTCTACACGGAGGTTGAATTAAAAAAATGGGCAGGTGAAATGAATGCAGGAGCGGGGGACCTTTTACTTATTCTTGCAGGTGACAGGGGAGTAACCCTCACTGCACTGGGGGAGCTCAGACTTGAAATGGGAAACAGGCTTGAACTACGCGATCCCGATAAATTTGTACCACTATGGGTAGTTGATTTTCCGCTGCTTGAGTGGGATGAGGAGACGGAAAGATTTTATGCAAAACACCATCCATTCACATCACCTAAACCGGAAGACCTTAAATTACTGGAAAAAGATCCCATCAAGGTGAGGGCTAATGCTTACGACCTGGTTATCAATGGTGTTGAAATAGGAGGTGGTTCAATCAGGATCCATGATGAAGCTACCCAGAAGTTGATGTTCAAGGTGCTGGGCTTTACAGATGAAGAGGCGAGTGAACAATTCGGGTTCCTTATGAATGCTTTTAAATATGGCGCCCCTCCTCATGGGGGCATTGCCTTCGGCTTTGACAGGTGGGTGGCATTGTTCGGCGGCTCGGAGACCATCAGGGACTTTATTGCCTTCCCCAAAAACAATGCAGGCAGGGATGTCATGATCGACAGTCCTTCTGCCATTTCAGAGGAGCAGCTTAAGGAACTATCTCTAAAGCTGGACAGGAAAAATTAATAAATCCAGACATATCATATTTGAAATTATTTGGTATCTTTGATAATACCTGCCAATTGGCAGGAGAATCAGTAGCAATAATCAAATTGTTATACCATGAAAGGATATAAATCAAATATGATTACAAGCGTTATACTGTTATTATTTATGGCAGTATTAATGTTTGGGGTTTGCCAGCAAACAGCCTTTTCCCAGGAAGCTCAGGGCCAATTGCAGAAAACTTACATGATCAAGCTAAAGGATGGCGGTACAGTAACTGGCGTTCTGGTTTCGGAGTCTGCCACGCAGATCGTAATACAGTCTACTTCGATGGGGACTGTTACAGTCAGCAGGACTGACATAGACTCAATGACACTTTTGTCGTCAGGGGATGCTGAGAAGGGATGGTTTCCAAACCCGAATTCTTCGAAATACCTGATCGGGAGTTCGGCGATTGCCCCGGAGAAAGGTACAGGATATTACCAGAATACCTGGCTCTTCTTTAATTCCTTCAACTATGCTTTCACAGATTATTTCAGCCTTTCGGGAGGATTCGAGATCTTCTCGATCTTTGCCAAGGGAGACGGTCCATATGCATTTTATCTTAATCCCAAAGTATCGTTTAATGTTGCCGAGAACCTTTATTTAGGTGGCAATATACTTTATGCAAATACAATAAAGAGTATAGATGAGTTTGGCGGGCTCGGTACCCTGAATGCCTTTGCAACATATGGAAATAAAAATACCAACATCACAACATCATTTGGCTGGGGATTTTCCGAAGGTGAGTTTAGCAGTAAACCTTTAATAACAATATCCGGTATGATCAGGGCTTCAAGACGCATTGGGTTCGTAAGCGAAAACTGGCTTATTCCAGGGGTTGGCACCGATGGCTCATACTACGGAATGTTTTCATACGGTATCAGGTTCATGGGTGATAAAATATCTGTTGATTTCGCATTTATTAACAATCCTGATATAGCCGAGGAAATCGTTATTGGAATTCCATTCCTTGATTTTGTTGTTAATTTCTAGGGGAGCACAGTCAGTAGATCCGTTAGCGCTGAAAAACAATTTAGAACAGACAACTCAAGATTTCCCGGGTTGACTGTTTGCGTTTAGATAACTTCCCTCAATTTTCCTAGAGTTCGTAGAACCAGCCCATGATTGGGATAGGAAGAGGGATTGCCTCACCCTCAACAAATAAACCTGCCATTCCAATCTGAAATGAAGCCCTTTTTGTAGGCCTGTCGATTCTTATCCCAGGAACGACAATGCCGAATCTCACATCTTCACCAAGATATATAAAAGAGTCCAGAACAAAATGAGCTCTATCTCCAAGTTTTAGTAACATTGCCGGTGAAAGAAGCGGGGCTCCGCCCTCTCCGCTGATTCCTGCATATCCCCCTGAAAGATTAACATTATAGTCACTATTCCCGATCGTAATTGTTCCATACCCAAGAGCTCCGACATACCCAAAATCAACCCAGCTAAGGGTCCCGAACAGACCTCCAATGCTGGCATGCAGGTTCTCTGATAGCTTAAAAGAAAATTTAACTGTTCCAATTAATGGCATTGCCAACCAGGAGGTCATCGCTCCAACAGTGAAGTTGTCTGCTACTGCAAAATTAATGTCTGGGCCCCAGTAATTCGTCATGGCATACTTCTCACCCTTACTCATGGAGAAACCGTTTGTGGTCAGAAAATATCTGGTAGCAAACAGGTTGGATCCGGGACCGGATGAACTACTAAACGGCCTGATTTCCCGGATTTCATGTAAAGGGATAAATAGCCTCCCGACAGTCTCCGTTTCCAATAATATTTCACGATCATCACGTGAAATAATAAATCCAATAAACCTTGCTCCGTCATTTTTTATAACAATAACCCTGTCCTGCTGTTGAATACTTTCATTCAGCGGATCAACCTGTGGTAATGCAAGTTCGGGCAGTACAAATAACATTAGAAATATAGCTAATAAATAGCTGGTTTTATTTATTAGATTTCTCATAGTGAAACTTTTATTTGGTTAATAACTAGGTGGTTATAGTTATACAAATTTAAGAATTTTTTTTTGAATAATTTTTTTTTAAAGCACCATTAGAATAAAATTAATTATCTACAGCCTCTCCGATCAATGTAGCAGATGTACACTCATCTATTCTGATATTAGCATATTCGGCGGGTTTGAACGATCCTTTTGGAAATACAACAACCTTATTCTGTGAAGTTCTTCCGGAAAGGTGGTCAGGTGATTTTTTCGACACTCCTTCGACAAGGACTTCATATACCTTCCCAATATCCTGCTTCTTACTCTCTTCCGAAAGGCGGTTCTGAAGCTTGATTATATCACTGAGCCTGCGTGATTTGACTTCTGCAGAAACATCATCCTTCAGTTTCCGGGCTGCTTTAGTACCGGGCCTTTCGTTGTAGATGAACATATAGGCAAAATCAAATCCGGCCCATTCCATGAGACTCAGTGACTGGAGGTGATCATCCTCTGTTTCACTGCAATAACCGGCTATCATATCAGTTGATATTGAGCATTCCGGGATTATTCTCCTGATGGCTTCAATCCGGTCCATATACCATTCACGGCTATAACTGCGGTTCATCAGTCCGAGGATACGGCTGCTGCCACTCTGGGCAGGAAGATGAACATGTTTGCATATATTATCGTATGTTGCCATGGTCAGAAGAACCTCATCAGACATATCTTTAGGATGAGATGTTGAAAACCGTACCCGGAGTAGCGGATTAAAATCCGCAACCATTTTCAGGAGTTGAGGAAAACCTGTTTGCAAGCCATCTGAGTCCCATTTATATGAATCCACATTCTGGCCAAGAAGTGTTACCTCCCTGTACCCTGCTTCATAAAGCTCGCCCACCTCCCTAATAATCGTTTCAGGATCGCGGCTTCGCTCTGCACCTCTTGTATATGGCACCACACAATAAGCACACATATTGTTGCATCCCCGCATTATAGATACAAATGAGGAGACACCGTTCCTGTCCATCCTGACGGGTGAAATATCGGAGTAGGTCTCCTCCCTTGACAACAGCACATTTACCCCTTTGTGACCCTCATAGGCTTCACCGACCAACCGGGGAAGATCGCGGTAAGCATCGGGGCCAACAACAATATCCACCATCTTGTCAGACTCCAGTAATTGCTCTTTTAACCTTTCTGCCATGCAGCCTATTACACCGACAAGAGTACCCGGTTTCCCTTTTTTTATGTGCTTGAACAGATCGAGTCGCCCCCATACTCTCTGCTCTGCATTATCCCTGATTGAACAGGTATTTACCAGAATAAGGTCAGCATCATCGATCTTCTCTGTTACGCCGAACCTATTGTCCCGGAGGATTGAAACAACGATCTCACTGTCAGCCACATTCATCTGGCAGCCATATGTCTCTATATATACTTTACGGTTCATTATCATACAAACCACCTGAGGATAGGTTTGTTCAGAGAATGCAAAAATAGTTAAAAGGTTGGATATGTTGATCTGCCTTCATTAAAACTATGGCGGACACAGTAGGGTTGATATTCCTGCCTGAGGCAGGCAAGCTTTATAAACGATCTAAATTATGATATATAATTAATTTGATTTTCTTGCAAACCTGAAAATGGCGACTATTATAATAGCAATCAAACCTCCGCCGATGGTAAATAAAACGATTAAGCCGTTTACCAGCAAGCCGTAAGCCACGCCGGCAGACTCATTGAGATTAAAAAGCAGGAAGAGTTGAAGCACAAAGAAATGTGATGTCCCTATTCCACCGGGGCTCGGTATAGCCCATCCGATTGAACCTATAAACAAAGCAACCATGGCAAAATAGAAGCTAAGACCATCTGTAGATGGGAGTGCCTTGAGACAGCAATAATTAAGTACGATCATCAATCCCCAGATAGTTATTGTCTGTAAGGCAAAGTTGCGGTAACTTCTTATCCTGAAGGTCATCCTGGCAGTATCATACAGGTTCCTGAAGAAGCTCCTTATCTTCTCCCTGAGACTGAATTTTCCGGCCAAATACCAGGTAATGGCAGTAGCAAGAAGAATGATCAGGATAAATAATACTAATCTCAGCAAATTCTCAGTAAGATACCGGATCAGGTTTTTTACTGAAGAGGATAGCAATTCGTTTAATCTGTCAGACTCAAACAGGATAATCAGAACAACTCCTGCCACAAGCACCATAAGGTCATAGATCCTTTCTGATATAACTGTTCCCAGGCTCTTTGAGACAGCAATATCGGTTCGTTTCCGGAGTGTAGTGCACCTTACAATTTCACCAAGTTTTGGAGTGAAGCTATTTACAAAGAAGCCGAGCAGAAGTGAGTAGGATACATCTCTGAATCCAGGATTCTCTCCGGTGTTGGAAAGAAGCAGTTTCCACCTTAGTGCCCTCATAAAGAATACTGCTATAAGTAAGCCAACGCCAAACAAGATCCAGTTAATCCTTGCTGCCTGAAGGAGACCGCCAATCTCACCGATTGGTTTATTACGAAAAGTAAGATAAATGAAGAGTGTGGCAAATAGTACGCCTGATATTGTGTTGAGCAGGTGTTTATTCATACTGGCCAATGCAAAAAAATGAATGGCAAATATAATAATATTCCTATAACTGCCTTAATATATTTATCGGGATGGCTGAAGAAATTGCTGATTATATCATGCCTTTTCCCTTGAGCATTTCGTAAAACTGATTTTTATAGCTGTCGCTTACCGGAATTACTGCATCACCAATTGATATCCTGTTTCGGGAAACACTGTCGATCTTACTCAGGGCAACCATATAGGACTTATGCACCCGTGCAAAACTTTTTGGAGGCAAGATTGATTCCATTGTTTTAAAGTTCTGAAGGGTCATTATCTTCGTCTTTGTTGTAATAAGCCTGAGGTAATCGCCCTGTCCTTCAATATAGAGGATGTCTTTATAGAAAACCTTCTGAAGCCTGTTTTCTGTTTTCACAAAGAAATAATTCTCCAGTGGATTGGAAATAGTTACCTCGGAGTATACCCTGCTGGATAAGCTTGGCCTGAGTGAATTGTAAACCCTGTCTACCGCTTTTACAAATCTCTCAAACGAAATAGGCTTAAGCAGGTAATCTGCTGCAGCCAGGTTGAATCCTTCAACTGCATAAGAATCATGAGCTGTTGTAAAGATCACTTCCGGTCTTTTCGACAAAGCCTGAGCAAGCTGTATTCCTGTAAGTTCCTCCATTTGAATATCGAGAAACATAAGGTCAGTTTCGTTATCTCTCAGAAAATTGATCGAATCGAGGGCATTATCAAATGTTTTTACCAGTTCAAGAAACGGAACTTTGGAAATATAATCTGTTATAATCTCAAGTGCCAGGGGTTCATCATCTATTGCAATGCACTTCAGTCTCATTTTTAATTTTTTTTTATGATTTACATCTCAAAATGAGCTTAATAACATACCTGTCATCTTCAGTCCTGATATCCAGTTTGTGACAGTCGGGGTAAAGCAGTTCAAGCCTTCTCCTTGTATTTTGCATTCCGATACCCTCTCCGATATGGTTGTTATGGGGCTCTTTGAGGATATAGTTTACCACTTCATACTTTATTACCCCACTCTCTGCAGCAACAGTAAAAACAATACCGGGATTTGGCACCTTCCTTTTTCCATGTTTGAAAGCGTTTTCAGCGAATGATACAAGCAGCATAGGAGGGATAACGTGCGAAGAAAAATTGCCTCGTGTTTCAAATGCAATAAAATCCTGGTCCCTGGTCCTGAGTCGTTCAAGCTCAATATAGTTTTCCAGCTGTTCAACCTCCTTATCAAGTGGCACCATGTCTGACTTCGATTCATAGATCATGTATCGCATGATCTCGGAGAGTTTCATGACTGCTGCCGGAGCATCATCAGATTTTTTGTAGACCAGTGAGTAAATATTATTCAGGGTATTAAAGAAAAAATGGGGATTGATCTGTGCCTTCAGCAGCTCAAGCTCCAGTTTTTGCTCTTCAAGGGCTAGCTCAGTCTTTTCGCGTTTATCCTTATACCAGTATTCTGCAATTCTGACAAGAACAGCCAGGGCAATCAGGAACATCGTGGATACTGCATCAGAGAAAAAATGTTTGAATCCATAAAAACCATGTTTTGCGAAGCCCAGTTCAAATGACAGATCAATAAGATACATTGCCGCCGATTTGACAATATAGAGTAAAATTCCTGCGCCAGCATATGTAATGATAGTAGTGAAGGTTATTGGTTTTCCATATATTGACCTGGGTATGATTGCCAGAAAAAAAGTATAGAATACGATCAGATGAAAGAATGATGTCAGGGAATAGTAAATGATGATCTCTGACGGCATATCCTCAGTGGATGATAAAGCAATAAATAGAGGCAAAACAAGAATGAATATCCATGCAAAAAAGTGGATCGATATAACAGCAAACTTCCTCATACAGAAAAAAAGTATACCGGTTCTATAGTAAAACCGGAATCGGATTATCTTCGGTAAAATAACTAAAAAGGAGTAGTTGATACAAGTATTATCTGTGATAAGATAAAAATCTTCGGTGAATAGCTTCAAGTGGCTGACAAGAGTGTGGCCTCCTTTTTATCCCCTGTATCATATATTTCACAGATTATCCGGGCCTGTAAGTAGATCGCTTTTTAAATTCTGAAAGGAGTGGCAGATATTTGGTCAGTAATTAAATGAAATGGAAAATGTAGTTTATTAAGCAAAAAGAAAACTAACCAATAAACAGATAACTAAACAAAAGATAATCTATGAAAAGATCAATTATTATTCTATTTGCTGGATTATTCCCAATAATGCTTGCAGCTCAACCAGCACCGATCGGACAGGTAAGAGGGCGTGTGCTGGAAGCCGCGGGTAATAATCCTTTTGAGAATGTGACTGTTGCATTATACAGTTTACCTGATTCTTCAATAACGACAGGGGTGGCCACAGACAAGGATGGAAATTTTGTAATTGAAAACCTGCCTTATGGTGATTATTTATTATCTGCAACTTTTGTCGGATATAAGGGTAAAATCCTCCAGTTTAATCTCTCGGATAATAACAGCAGTATTGATCTGGGTGAAATAATGCTTGCCGAATCTGCGGAGGAGTTGGGTAATGTTGATGTGGTCGCAGTCAGGCCACAGATCATTTATCGTGATAACAAGAAGATACTTAAGGTACGTGAATTTCAGGATGCAGGCTCCAGCACTCTTGCAGAAGTTCTTGAGAATGCACCTTCTGTAACGCTTGATGCCGATGGGAACGTACTGTTAAGAGGAAGCGCAAATTATACCCTGTTGATTGACGGTAAGCCTGTTCCGGGAGTGGGAGTGAATATGCTCAGGCAGATACCCCCGGAGATGGTTGAGGATATTGAGATCATGACCAATCCTTCCGCGAAATATGATCCTGATGGTGTAACAGGAATAATAAATCTCATATTAAAGAAGCAGACCGAGGCCGGTATCAACGGGCAGTTAATGCTCATGGCCGGTCTGAATGGGAAGTACAATGGCGATATACAGTTCAACTACCGGAAAAACAAGGTAAATGCATTTGCCGGGGTTACAGGTACAAGTTATCAGACGGATGTCAAAGGTGATATATTCCGTGAAACCGGTGATCTTGTTACAGAATCTGAAGTACTGAACAAATTCAACCAGCAGACACAGGTAAATACCCTTGTCGGGAATATGGGGATTGACTTGACCCTGAATGATTATAATAGTATCACCATATCCGGACGTTTCGGCCCTCAGAAAGTATCTGCTGAACTCGACAACCAGATATCACGTATATTGCCTGATATTGATCTTACCGGTAATTTTAATTTTTCAAATGATCTGGGATTAGAAGGGATCTTTTATATCCCTAGTATTACCTGGGATCACAAATTCAAAAAAGAGGGACATAAACTTCAGGTAAATACCTTCGTCGGAGGATTTCAGGGCGATCTTACACAGAAAATGATTGAGGAGGAGACTGATGCTAACTGGAATTTGACAGGGATAATATCCGATGGTAAAAGACTGGTAAATGAAATGTCGATAAATGATTTCAGGGCTAAGGCTGACTACGAAAATGTTTTTGAGGGTAAAGGCAGATTACAGGCAGGATACCAGGCCAGGATCCTGAATGAAGAAAATTACTTCTCTCTGTCCAATTGGGATCTGCTTCTGGGAAGGTATATTGATGATCCGGCATCTAATAATGATTTCAAACTCAACCGGGTAATCCATTCTCTCTATATCACCTGGGGAGGAGATCTGGGTAAATTCAACTACCAGGCTGGTTTACGCGGAGAATATACTGACAGGCTGGTTGAGCAGAAAGTGACTGATGAGACTTATCTGTATGAGAAGGTTAATTTCTTCCCAAGTGGTAACATTACTCGCAAATTCAATGATATGATGCAGCTTCAGCTAAGCTACAGCAGACGGATAAACCGACCGGGAAGATTCAATTTGAATCCATTTCCTCAGTATGCTGATAACCAGCTGACTATAATTGGCAATCCGCACCTTAAACCGGAGTTTATCGACTCATACGAGCTGAGTTTCCAGGATCAGATGAAGATAGGTTTCTTTTCAGTTGAGGCTTATTACAGAAAGGTAAGCAATTTGATAACCAATATTCTGACAGCAGGAGCGGGAGGTATGATGAGCCAGGAATTCACAAATGCCAACAATTCTCATTCAGCCGGAACCGAGCTCATGATCAACATACAACCCGTTGCATGGATGCGGTTTATAATGTCAGGTAATCTTTATTATTATCTTCTGGATGATGAAATCATCTTCGAGGAAAATGATAATGAGAGTTTTGTGTGGACCTCTGACGCAACAACCGTTTTCCTTCCGACCAAGACAACAAGAGTAACTCTACAGGGAATATATAATGGTCCTTCAATAAACCTCCAGGGAACCCAGAAGTCTTCTTATATGATCAATCTCGGTCTCAGGCAGGAGTTGTTTAAACGCAAAGCTTCACTGGCTTTAAGTGTGCGCGACATGTTCTCAACATTCAGAATTGAGAATGAGCTAAAGGGAGATGACTTCAAGTCTACAATTTCGCTTAAACCTGAATCCAGGGTTGTGACTCTTACCTTCACCTATAATATTAACAATTACAGACGCAGATCAACTGACGACGACATGGAATTGAATTTTATACGATAGTGGTTAGTAGTATACAGGACATAACTCGGAGCCTGACTGACTCTCAATTGAGCGGAGCGGAGCACTAATTCCTGCTTCGCTCAATTCTTTAGGATTAGAGTTCAGGTTGATTATGAAAACCGCTTCTTATACTGGAGCGGCTTTCTAAGTTTCAATAGAATAAGAGTTTCAGGCGGTTTGGCTATTTTATAAGGTTCTTATTAATGTTTATTCCCTCTTCACTCATTAATCTTTCAACCTCATCAATTTTTTTTGGAGCGTTCTTAGACAAGACTTCATGTCCTGTTTCTGTTACCAGTACATCGTCCTCAATCCTCACGCCTAGTTCCTCTTCCCTAATATAGATGCCGGGTTCAATTGTAATAACCATACCTGGTTCAAGCTTACTCAAGTTAGCCCCCCTTGCATTAATTAAACCGATATGATGACCCAGCCCATGGTAATAATACTTTTTGAAATCGCTTTTGTCATTTATCAGGCCAATCCTTAGCATTCCCTCAGCAAGGATTTCATCCGCCTTTTTGCTTACATCACTAAAATCAACACCGGGAGCTATCATTTTAATGGCTTCTTCATTGGCTTTCAGTACAATTTCATATATATCCTTTTGTCTTTGGCTGTATTTGCCGTTAACAGGATAAGTTCTGGTAATATCTGCCCAGTACATACCATATTCCGCACCGATATCAACTACCACAATATCACCATCTTCCATTTTTCTTGAGTTTTCCATCCAGTGGAGGATAACCGAATTTATACCCGAACCGATGATACATGGGAATCCGATACCATGAGCGCCATTTATCTTATATATATATCGGATAATAGCCTGGAGCTGATACTCATACATTCCCGGTTCAATTGATCTCATTGCTTCCCTTTGTGCTTCTGCTGTTATGGTTACAGATTTTTGCAGTATTATTAGTTCTGATGCAGATTTTGCACCCAACATGGGAGATATTAATTCGGAAGGAGAAAGAATATCGAAACTTGCACCCATCTCTTTGACCTTTTTAAAGAACTGTTCATAATACGATAGAAAGCCTGTAGATGGAAAATGCCTGTAATCCATATAAACAATCCGGGGATTCTCTAAAAGAGCATTTTCAAAAAAGGTTTCAAATTCCTTGTTTGATCGTACATCATTAAACCTTAGGTTTTCTTTTGCCCCTTCTATTCCAAATCCGGGAGCATCCCAGTCAGCTCTGCGCTTATCGATAGGTTCAATAAATAGAATTTCCATGCCATCAGAACCTGTGCTTTCCCTTTTCAGAACCAGGTATACGTTTGGCTCATTAATACCGGTGAGATAATAGAAAAATCCCCCGAACCTTGGGATATTAAATAACCCAGACGGCTCTGCCTCTGTATGAAGTATCATTATACTGTTAGGTTTCATTTCTTCAATGACAGCTTTTCTTCGCAGCTGGAATTCTTTAACTGATTGAGCATTAATAGATCCAGAATTGGAGAGTATAGCAAGCCCAGCGGCTAAGGTTAATCCTAGTTTGAAATATGCTTTCATAATGAATAGGTTTTTAACCGGGCATCAAGTCCCGGTAATTAGTAAATAACTACTCCTGCTGCAAAAGAAAGGGAGCATTATGGTTTTAGGTTCAATTATAAAATAAACAAGAATATATCGCATAAAAAACTTTTTTATACCAGGTCGATATCTACATACCAGGAAAAGTAATAGGGTAAAACCAATTACCCGGGATATCACAAATTTAGAAAAAATCGGGCAAAAAACTGAATGATGAATTACCGCGAAAAGCTGAGTATCATCAATCCATCGGCTTGGAATAGCAGGTAAAAACACTATCAAGGTAAGAAATAATATTTTTTTGATTGAATCCCTGCGAGCGCATTGGCTTCGAACTTCGCCCCGGTTCATCGGGGCTACGTCCGACGAAGTCGCCGAACTCGTAAACTCGGTTCCCCGCTGCTTGCGGCGAGGAGCTTCAATATTCTTTTTTTTGGCAGATCAAAGATGATAAAAAAGAATCTATCCTCATGAATATTGGATAACAGAAGAGCCGGCTTTTTTGGAAAACCAGCTCTAATAAGGGGGGAATCTTAAATTTTCTATTGCTTAACGAATTTGCGTGTTATATAATGGGAATCACTCTTTAGCCTGATAAAATAGATCCCGCGTCTTATTTCGCTTACCGGGATCCTGTATTCCTTTTCTCCTGAAAGATTTAAACTCATTACACGGCTTCCTGTTATATCCAGAATCTCGATAGAGCCAACATCTGAAATATTTTGAAGAATAAGTTCGGTCGATACTGGAACCGGATAGATCTTCATTTGGGATGCAGGTTCGTCAATCAGAGAGGTAGCAATCTCATAAGTAATATAATAGGTTAGCGCAGAGCTCAAATCCTGGGAAACTACCACTATTGCAGCTGTCCTCTCAATCAGGGTTCCGGTGACATCAGTTGCATTATTTATCGTGACATCGGCATGCTCGTTTGCAGGGGTTGCTGTTATTGGTGGAGCAATGGTTGTTCCTGCTGAAAGAGCTACAGTATAAGAGAATGAAAGTGGGTCAAAGCCATCGACAGTAAATCCACCGACTTTGAGATCGTTAAGGGTTGCATCTTCGCTGAGCTCTGTCGTAAAGCTCCAGCCGTCAATTCCTGCAAGGCCCGCAAAGGCATTGTCAGCATAGTCGATTACCACACCGGCATCAAGTTCAATATAGTATTCACTACCTGTGGAGAATGGTAATGATGGTATAATTATCAGAAGCTGATCAGCAATTTGTAACCCTGTCTTGGCATTGAAATCAAATATTTCGAATACTGAATTGTCTTCGTTTCTGATGACCACGTTTCCTGAACCGGCAAATATCTCTTCGTCGAAATAGGCCATGGGTGTCATGAAGACAGATACATCGATATCGCTATTATCAGGAAAGGTCTCAAGTATTGCCGGAGGCAATGCATCCTGCAAATAGACTGTATATACAATATCTTTGAAGGAGGTATCTGCCACATCGTAAATTATGATATCAACAATATCAGTTGACGTAGCATTGGGTATTGTATAATCATAAGCCTCAAGTGTAGCATCAATGATAAGCGGTTCACCGGTACTTTCGTCGGAGAGAACGAAATACTCATCATGCGTACGGTCAAAACCTCCAATATAGATGTAGGCAATATTGGCGGATGACCACCCGAAGGTAATGCTGCTTCCTACATCATAGGTTTCTCCTGTAACAGGTTTTGTTATGGTAAGACTCCTTGCTCCGGTAGTTGTTGCCTCAAGAAGAACGGGAGAGGCCTGCAGATTAGGGGTGTCTGCCAGATCCTCGGCTGCAACGCAGATGTCGTATAAAGTTTCGGGGTCTGCTACAGCCAGGACCTCAATGACTTCTGTTTCAGCTTCACTAACCTCAAATGATCCGGAGGTACAGATGATCACATCAGCATAATCAATCCCTGCTTTTACCTGTTCGCTTGTTGGTGGAGTGGCACCATCCGGGAGTATGAGAAAATATACTATTCCGGATTCATCAAGACTTACATGCAGGTCGCACCGTTTATCCAGAATATTATCCAGGAAAGGATAGGTTGATGTCCAGACCGGAGGATCCTCATCCGGAGGTATAAATGTCTGATCGTTGTTTACCAAACCCTTGGTATGTGTAGCAGGGGAATTCCATGTGAAGTGGCTATAATCATTACCGGTACCTGAAAGCTGCATTGAGTAGTCGATCGGAGTACCGCTTGACTCCAAAACACCTATATCAACACTGAGCATACCAATTGCAGGTCCGTCAGTGGCAGTAAAAGAACCTTCATAGCTAAGGAACTGAATTATTTCTGAAGAGGGATTTACCAGAGCAATTCCATCGGGATCACCGTTCTGGAGCGGGATAAAAGAGAACCAAAGGGTACCATATCCGTTTTGCTGATCAGTAAGTGTGCCGCTCAGGTTAACGGTAGAATAAAATTCTCCTCCTAGCCCATTGTATCCTTTCAACTTCCAGCCAGCCAGGTCGGTCCCTTCAGGTCCTGCTATTTCTATACCTTCACCGGTATCAGCACCGGTATTGTCATAATGTATCTCATTGATAAAAACAGCCTGCGATAACAGCCATACAGGTATAAATATAAGATAAAGCAAGAGTAATAATCTTTTCATTTCCATTAGGTTTTAGCAAGTAATCAAATGCACGGAGACAGGGTAATACAATTTCGAAAAAAAATTGTTAAAAGTCAACTAAAATGAATATTTCATCAGGAAAAAGTGACCAGGAGATGGAGTCACATTATTGAATGCCAGAAAATAGCTGCGTGAGTTGGACCCTGTTCCTGACATTGGTCTTTCTAAAGATATTGTATGTGTGATCTTTGACCGTCTGGACAGAGATATAGAGCTCGTCTGCAATCTCCATGTTAGTTTTCCCCTGACAGATCTCCTTTATGATCTCTTTTTCCCTACTGGAGATGCCATATTTCTGAAGCAGATCTTCAGCAGCATCAGTAATATCCCTGTACTCTGCTGCATTGCGGGAAAGATATGTCTTGGTCAGGAGGATTAGTGCAATATCGGATGCAAAGAACAGGAGGAGGAAATACAAACCAATAATGGTATGTAGATAGGTGAAATGAAGTGCAGCTGCACTAAGTGCTGCCAGCAGGGTGAGAAACAGGGCAAAGCGGCCAATAAAAACACGCTTCTCCCTACCGGCGATTTTAAAAGCGATTATTATGAGCATAATACTCAAATATAGCTTCACTCCTAATTCAATAGAGTAAAACACTATCCTTATCAGCCGGGATACAGAAGTAATATCAATTGACCTGCTATCAGGATCATATCTTAAAATAAGTCCATATATAAAGAATATAGCTGTAGCAAGAATAAAATATATAAATGAAACATATTGCGGGACCTTCCGGTTAATCAATTCATTGCAGGTTTTGATCAGCAGGTACCAGGCAGCAATAATAAATGGAACCCCAAAGAATGGAAGGGTCATTACAATTACTTCCATCTGGGATGATTCCAGGTCAAACTTTAGTAGGATTTCCCTGATAGCTAAACCGCCAAGAATACCATACAAACCAAATGTTAGATGGAGGATCTCATAATAGAAAAAACTGTTAAGAAAGTCGATCCGGTATAACTTCCTCAATCTTGAAAGAAGTACCAAAGCATAAGACCCACAGGCAATTGAGATAATGATAACAATAATGACAGCAAGCTGAAGCATTAAAATGTATTTATTACAAAAGAAAGAAAATTGTTACTGAGGCACAAATAAAATACAAGGGATAATTTCACTACTTAAGTAGGAATATTGAGAAATCCTACTTTTAGTGGATTGACTTTTACTGTTTACAGATGATATATTGTCCCCATAAACCAATAATAACATTTTGAAATGGAAAAATTACCAAATGAACTTGTTGCCAGAGCGGGATCAGCTTATGGCCACGGATGGAGAGTAATGAAAAAGAATTTTATTTCATTATTTCTCATATCACTGATAATTGTTGTCGCTACGGCACCATTCGTTTTAATTTCGAACATATCAGACATGCATCATGACCAGTTTGGTTTTATAGCTATGGCGATGGTATTCGGGCAACTATTTGTTATTGCGTATTCTTTGTTTGTAATGTCCCCGCTATCGTACGGGTCTAACTGGGTGTACCTGAAGGCAGCACGGGAAGAATCATTTGAGGTAACCGATATTTTTGATTCATTCAAATATTATCTTAATGTTGTACTTGCTTCGCTCCTTACAGGAGCCATTATCGGATTTGGTTTACTGTTCATTTTAATCCCGGGGATCATCTTTGCATGTAGGCTTGCCTTTGTGCCGTTCCTGGTTATGGACAAAAAACTGGATGCGGTTAAGGCTGTTGAGGAAAGCTGGAGACTAACCAAAGGGCATGGATGGAGAATATTCTGGATGGGGATACTTGCATTTTTCATAATTATTGCCGGTTTGATAGTGCTTGTTTTTGGCGTCTTTATTTCTGCAATGTGGATTAGTGCAGCATTTGCATCCCTCTATCAGGCTGTTCTGGAAGAAAAGGGAGAAAGTATTATTCTGAATGATAAACAGGAATAACTAACCTGCCCACCTTTTTTGTTTTCAAAATACCGGCTTCCCGCCGGTGTTTTTTTATTTGAGCCATTCAGAGTGTGTTACAGCATAGCGAAGAACGGAGTCCTGATTCAACACTACTGGCCCCGTGAAGGCGATCACTCCCATCTATAACTATGAATCCCGGCGAGCGCATTGGCTTCGAACTTCGCCCCGGTTCATCGGGGCTACGTCCGACGAAGTCGCCGAGCTCTTAAACTCGGTTCCCCGCTGCTTGCAGCGGGGAGCTTCAATTCCTTTGTCGCCATACTCCCTGCCTGATAAAGTCAGGCCTCTGGATAACAAATTTTGCCTGGCTGGTCTATTTACAGTTTTATTAAATAGATTAATTTTGCATCAGGTATAATAAAAATCAATTGAAATGTCAGGACATAGCAAATGGTCAACGATTAAACGCAAAAAAGGGGCGGTTGATGCTAAAAGAGGCAAGATATTCACCAGGTTGATTAAGGAGATCACTATTGCAGCGCGCGAAGGGGTTAGCGATCCTGATTCAAATCCCAGGCTCAGACTTGCTGTTCAGAATGCCAAGGGGGCAAATATGCCAAAGGATAATATTGAAAGAGCAATTAAAAAAGCAACCGGTGCTGACGCTACAAGTTATCTGGAATCAACTTTTGAGGGTTATGGCCCTTATGGGATTGCAGTTTTTGTTGAATCTCTTTCTGATAATAACAACAGAACCGTTTCCAGTATAAGGGCTGCGTTTAATAAATTTGGAGGCAGTCTGGGCACAAACGGATCACTAAGTTTTCTATTTGAGCGCAAGGCTATTTTTACAATCAGCAGAGAAGCAGAAATGGCTATGGAGGAGTTAGAGCTGGAACTCATAGATGGCGGAGCTGAAGAAATCGAGACAGACGAAGATGTTATTACCGTAACCTGTGCATTGGAGGATTTCGGAAATTTGCAGAGAAAACTGGAAGAATTGAATATTGAGGCAATGAGTGCTGAGCTTCAGAGAATCCCAAATGAGACAAAATCACTTGACCTGGAATCTTCAAAAAAGCTGCTGAGACTCATTGATGCACTGGAGGACGACGATGATGTTCAAAATGTGTTCCATAATCTGGAGATGACCGACGAGCTTGCTGCTGACCTAAGTAAATAGTACAGGCAGGATCCATAACCCATATTCAATATAAAATACTATTTTTGATACATGAAAAGAAGGGCTCAAATCATTATTTATTTCTTAATTGTATTTAGTTCGTTCACTTACGGACAGGGATTCCTGTGGACGAGGGAACTGGTAAATAATAATAATGACTTCAGGTCAGGGAGAGTTGAGGTGAACCAGGATTCAAGAATTGATACACTGCTGAACCGCCATATAAATGCAAATAAACAGTATAACGGTTTTGATGGTTTCAGAATCCAGATTTACCGCGGATCCGACAGAGACGCCCGTGAATCTGCAAATGAGGCCAAGGCAAAATTTCTGAATGAGTTTACTGGTATGGAAGCATATCTGATCTTTGATCCTCCAAATTATTTCAAAGTAAGAGTAGGCGATTACCGGACCAAGCATGATGCCTATCCCGATTTCATTACAATAAGAAAGAAATTTTCCAACGCCTATATAGTTACAGATAAGATCAATTTTCCTGATCTGGAAGAATAATTTATGAGTGACCGGATAAAACATGAGTGTGGTATAGCAGTGGTGAGATTGCTAAAACCATTGGAGTACTATATTGAAAAGTATGGTTATTGGGACTATGGGCTGAAGAAGATGTATCTTCTTATGGAGAAGCAGCATAACAGAGGCCAGGATGGTGCTGGGATTGCGGGATTAAAGCTGGGTGTAGATACTGGTAACAGGTATATTTTCAAACAACGATCAAATGAGACAAATCCTATACCAAGGGTTTTTGATTCCGTTTATGATGATATTGAAAAGTTATATGGCAAGAATAATGGTCGTTTGACAGAAGATGTCCTCAGGAATAACCCGTATGCATGCAATATTTATCTGGGGCATGTGAGGTATGGTACTTTCGGGAACTACAATATTGATAACGTACACCCTGTTACAAGGGTAAATAACTGGAGATCAAGAAGTATTGTTCTTGCTGGTAATTTTAACCTTACCAACGTAAAGGAACTCTTCAGCCATCTTATTGAGATAGGACAACACCCGATAGATTATTCTGATACGGTAACCGTTCTGGAGAACCTGGGCCACTTTCTTGATGAAGAGGTTGAGTCACTATTCAGGCAATACCGTGAAAAGGGTTACACCAAAAAGGAAATAACACCACTGATTGAGGCTAACCTCAATATTGAGAGGGTGTTATCAAATGCAAGTAAAAGATGGGATGGTGGATATGCAATGGCAGGCATGTTCGGACATGGTGATACATTTGTGATCCGTGATCCATGGGGTATCAGGCCGGTCTTTTATTTCACAAATGATGAGGTTGCTGTTGTTGCTTCAGAAAGACCTGTAATTCAGACAGTTTTTAACCTGAAAACATCGGATGTGAAAGAACTGGATCCGGGTGCAGCAGTAACAGTAAGATCAAACGGTAAAATTTGTATTGAAAAAATCCGGGAATCGGCAAATGTGCGGAAATGCTCATTTGAACGTATATATTTCTCCAGAGGGACAGATAAATCAATCTATCGTGAGCGAAAGATACTTGGTGAACAACTGACTGATAAGATACTCAAGTCAGTCGGTTATGATATAGACAATACGGTATTTTCATATATACCAAACACTGCCGAGAGTGCTTTTTACGGATTGATCAAGGGGCTTGAGAAATATATGAACAAGCATAAAATGAATCAGATCCTCGAGGCGGAAGGAACTCTTGACAGGGATAAGCTCAGGAAGATCATTTCAAAGCGGCCAAGGGTTGAAAAACTGGCTGTAAAGGATGTCAAGTTAAGAACCTTTATTACTGAGGATAAAGCACGTAATGATCTGGTTGGTCATGTTTACGATGTAACTTATGGTGTGATAAGGCGTGGAGTTGATAACATGGTAGTTATTGATGACTCAATTGTCAGGGGTACAACCCTGAAGAGGAGTATAATACAGATCCTTGACAAGCTTGATCCCAGGAAGATTGTTATAGCCTCTTCCTCTCCTCAGATCAGATATCCGGATTGCTATGGGATAGACATGGCAAAGATGGGCGATTTAATAGCCTTCAGGGCTGCGGTTGAACTACTTGAGGAAAAGGGAATGAGCGGGGTTATCAAGGAGGTTTATGGCAACGCTCTGGAGGAAATAACAAAACCTGTCGAAAAGATCAGAAATGTGGTAAAAGATATTTACGCCCCCTTTTCAGCAGACGAAGTTTCAGGGAAGATATCAAGAATGCTTAAACTTTCCACTATTAATGCAGAACTCGAAATAGTTTACCAGTCTATTGAGGGACTTCATCAAGCCTGTCCGGGGCATACGGGCGACTGGTATTTTACAGGAGATTACCCAACTCCCGGAGGGAACAGGGTGGTAAATCAATCATTTATCAATTACATCGAAGGTCGGGATGAACGGGCTTATTAAGGATATCCAGGGTTAAATTCTATCCCAGATCATAATCTTCACGGTAAGATTCAAGGTGCCTGTTAATTTTCTCAACATACATATCTCTGAGGGTGATCATTATACCGGTCTCGTCAACTCCTCCAAAACCCGCGTTATGAATTGTACCAAACGTTCTCATGGAAGGTGAAAGATTCATGTATGCATTGATAAGTGGAGGAATATTTTCGCCAAGCTTGCGAACCTCCTGTGACAGTATTTTATAATCATCTTTGTAATTATCAGAGGTAAAGATTAACTCCATCATGGAGAAGTCCATCTTGAGGGATATATCCTCAATCGGGACAACCAGTCTGTCGGGGTCACTAAAATGTTTCTTCATAAAATAGATGATCATACTTCTGGCCATCTCGTGGAAATGGGGATACATTGTTACCTTTCCAAAAAAATATTTAAGTCGTGAGTTTTCGATTACAATGGCGCCCAGGCCGTCCCATAGGTTGTCAAGTGCAAACAGACTTTTGCGTCCCATCGCCCTTGACTGATAGTCGGGTTGGACAAATGATCGTCCAAGTTCGATCAGGTAAGGGAGGTAGTTTGAAATAAAATCATCAGAAAAATGGAAAAAAGAGTCTGAGGCCATGTCCTTATGATCAGGGATCTTGTTCCTGGCATCATGGATGAAGAATCTGTAACCACCTATTATTTCCCTGTTATCAGGATCCCATACAATTAGTTGTGTATGGGGAGCATCATCCGACAGGTCATAACCGTCGAGGTCAATTGCCTTACCTGTGCCTCCGCCAGCGGCCCTAAAGGTGATTTCCCTTAACCTGCCGACCTCATGCATCAAAGCTGGTGACTCATGTGAAGTAAAAAGGTAGACCTCATTATTTCCATAATTTGTCTTTCTGAGAAACCTATTCTTCGTCAATTCCTTTACAATTTCCCTCGTCGGCCGGGGGTCAACTATATTTTCCATTCTCTATTAATGATTTTCTCATGGATCGTACTCATTTCAGGCCCAAAAAAGTGGATAAGTAAATTTTTCGTTCAAAATTAAGAATTTATTTGGTCTGAGGAATAATATCTGCCAGTTCATATGATTTATCCTTAATCCAGGAAGCCCATTCAGCAGCTGATTTCGACCGATCGAATTTGCTCCAGGGTATTGGTTCCCCAAAAACGAGGTGCAACTCCTGTCCCTTTTGCCTGAACATCTCATTGGGAAGATAGATCATTTCAATATTTGACTTAAGTCCTATTGATTTTCTAAAGTTTGCCAGATTATAAAAAAATTCTGAGTTTCTTCCTGCAAAATATACCGGAACAATATCCCTTTTGTGTTTTATTGCTTTTGCCACAAAGTTCTTTTGCCATACCAGGTCTTTTATTTCACCCTTTCTTTTCCTGGAACATAACCCGGCAGGAAAATAGAGGATCTGAGCATCTGAAGCATATGCCTGGTCGATCAATAATACTGCATGCCGTGCCTGTGCCCCATGTTTATTTATTGGTAAAAAGATCCCGGACATATTGGCAATATTCAGGAGAATATCATTTACCGGGAATTTAATCTCTTTAAAGTATTTTGAAAGTTCAACGATAAATACCAAACCATCAAGTCCTCCAAGTGGGTGGTTTGAAGCGAAGATATATCGTCCTGAAGCAGGAATATTCTGTCTGTTATGCACATGATAGCTAATGCCCAAATAGGCTAAACCTGCCTTTACCAGCTCAATATTATCAAGATCCCCGTAAGTGCCAAGAAATTGGTTTAACTCATCTTCATGTACTACCTTTCGCAGGTACCTAATAACAAATCCGGGTACCAGTTTTCCAAGAGCCGGATTTTTCTCCCGAAGCACCCTTTTCAAATCGATGCGGATCGCATTGGGTTTACTCATTAATTGAATTTTAGTTTATCCAGATAGATAGTCAGTTCCACTTGCAAATTTATGAAAAAATGAGATTCAATTCGACTTCCCTGTTTAATCCAATCTTTTCATTTATGCATAAAATGGGATGATATGACTGGATATGAAAGTCTCCCCATGGATTAAAAGTTTTCAACAATGTGTAAAAAAATGGATTAAAGTGGGAGAAAGTGGGAAAAATTTATTATTTTTACATTCAAACTTTTATTGAAGCTATGGCCACATTTACAGGTGATTATAGTTGCAAGATTGATTCGAAAGGACGATTGATCTTTCCTTCGGCTTTCAAAAAGCAGATGGAATCTGTCTCCGGGGATCACTTTGTGGTCAGGCGTGACATTTTTGAAGCATGCCTTGTATTATTCACCATCGAGGATTGGGAAATACAGATGAAGAAAATCAGAAGCAGGATCAATCCCTATAACAGGGAGCATAACAGATTCCTTAGGAATTTCTTCAAGGGCACCGCCGGGCTGGTGCTGGACAGCAGTAACCGATTACTTATTCCAAAAAAACTGGTTGAACTGGCAGGGATAAACAAAGATGTGATCCTGGCTGGTCAGGATGGAAGAATTGAAATTTGGGCGAGTGAGAGATATGATAAGATCGACATGCCGGTTGATGACTTTGCGGATCTGGCTGAAAAACTTATGGGTGGTGATATACCGGAGGAGACATAGAAATGAAATACCATATCCCTGCATTACTTAAAGAGAGTATTGAAGGGTTGAATATTCAGCCCGACGGGGTATATGTAGATCTGACATTTGGTGGTGGTGGTCATTCAGCTGAGATTCTCAGAATCCTTGATAAAGGAAGATTGATAGCGTTTGATCAGGATGAGAGTGCGGAGAGGAATAGACCGGCTGATGACCGGTTTCTCTTTTTTAACCAGAATTTCAGGTTTTTGAGGAATGTCCTGAGGTATGCCGGAGTGGATTCAGTTGACGGTCTGATAGCTGATCTTGGCGTCTCATTTCATCAATTTGATAAACCAGACCGGGGCTTTTCGTTCAGGTACAATACTCCGCTTGACATGAGAATGAATAAAAACTCAAAGCGAATTGCATCGGAGGTGATAAAGAGTTACTCATTTGATGATTTGAAAAGGATATTATCTGAATATGGAGAGCTGAAAAATGCAGGCAGAATAGCCCGGATAATAGAAGATGCCAGGATTGAGAGCCCAATAGTCACAGCGGGTGATCTGGTCAAAGTACTGGAGGGTATTGTGCCTGCAAAAGGCGAAAATAAATTCTATGCAAAAGTATTTCAGGCGCTCAGGATAGAGGTCAACCGCGAAATTGAGTGTTTGAAAGAAATGCTCACCCAGAGTCTTGAGGTTTTGAAAGTGGGTGGAAAATTTGTGGTAATCACATATCATTCTCTTGAAGACAGGGTGGTTAAGAATTTTTTCAGGGCAGGGAATTTTGATGGGATTGAACAGAAAGATTTCTATGGAAACCTGATAGTACCACTCAGGCAGGTTAACAGACATGTAATCGTTCCTTCCGAGGAAGAGATAAAAGGAAATAGCAGGGCAAGAAGTGCGAAACTCAGGATTGCAGAGAGGATTTGATTATGGAAAATGAAATAGGAAAGGATAACCAGACAGGACAGACAAAAAATGAGGGATTCATAAAGAGCCTCATTAGTGGCACCCTTGTTAGCGAAAAGCTGGTACTTGGGAACCTGGGGTTTCTTGTTGTTCTGACTATCCTGGGGGCAATCTATATAGGTAACAGGTTTCATGCTGAGAAGGTAATCAGGAGGACTGATGAGTTACAGCGCGAAGTAAAAGAGCTCCGGGCCGATGCAATAGCAATTTCGGCTGAATTAATGTATGCAAGTAAGCAGTCGGAAGTGTCAAGATTACTTGGGCAAAGAGGACTGGATTTGGAGGAACTTAAAGAACCTCCTTATAAACTGGTGATAAAAAAATAGGGGATGTCGTTGCGCGATGAGATAATATGGCGTAGTGGGATAGTATATATTGTAATTATCCTGATCTCGGTAGCTATACTGGCCAGAATCATTGTCATACAGTTCGTTGAGGGGAAAAAGTGGGCAGAGTTGGGCCAGGAATATATTTATAAAACAGATGTAGTTCCTGCAAACCGTGGAGATATACTTTCAGATGATGGCCGCAGTCTTGCAAGCTCAGTGCCTTATTATACAATCTATTTCGATACAAAAAGCTCAGGGATGTCGCCAGAAACATGGAATAATGGCATTGATGGCCTTTCAGCAGGTCTGGCAAGAATAGTTGGACTAAGATCGGCTTCTCAATGGAAATCTGATCTGATTTCGGCACGTATGAAAGGGGAAAGGTACTATCTCATAAAGAGAAGAATAAGCCATTCTCAGTTGAAGGAATTAAAGGCACTTCCCATATTCAGGGAGGGAAGGTATAAGGGAGGTCTGATAGCTGAGACTGAAAACCGCAGGGTACTTCCTCATTTCTCTCTGGCAAGCAGAACTATAGGATATCTCACTCAGGGGGCGTCGGGTAACGTTGTTGGACTGGAAGGTGCCTACGACAAAGAACTTACAGGAATAAATGGATCGATGCTTAAACAGAGGCTTACGGGAGGAGCATGGATGCCAGTGAATGATGCGAACTACATTGAACCAAGGGATGGGAATGATATAGTTACCACAATAAATGTCGACATACAGGATGTTGCTGAAGATGCCCTTCTTGATCAGCTTGCCCTTCACAACGCCCATCATGGCGTTGCAATACTGATGGAGGTCCACACTGGTGATATTAAAGCAATTGTAAATCTCGAATTGGGGGATGACGGTGAATACTACGAATCGTATAATTATGCAATCGGGGAAAGTACTGAACCAGGATCTACATTCAAGCTGGCCTCATTCATGGCTGCTCTTGAAGATGGGGTAATTGATATTACCGATTCGGTTGATACAGGAACAGGGCAAGTTCACTACTATGATAAGACTATTTATGATTCCCACAGGGGAGGCTATGGGAAGCTCAGCGTAAAAGAGGTTTTTGAGAAATCTTCAAATGTTGGCACATCCAAATTAATCTACGAGAATTACAAGGACAAACCGGGAGAGTTTGTCGACAGGCTCTACCACATGGGGCTAAATGAGAAGCTTGGGGTTGACGTAAAGGGAGAAGGTGCACCTCTGATAAGATACCCTGGGGATAAATACTGGTCCGGGATTTCTTTACCGATGATGTCGCATGGATATGAAATCCAGCTCACACCGCTTCAGATACTGACATTTTATAATGCAGTAGCTAATGGTGGCAGAATGATGAAGCCTCGCCTGGTTAAGGAAATCAGGTATCACGGTCAGATCATTAAAGAATTTGATCCAGTGGTACTGAATCCGTCAATATGCTCAAAGCAGACAATACAAAAAGCCAGATTATTGCTAGAAGGAGTAGTTGAAAATGGGACAGCAACTAATCTCAGGAATGAAAATTATAAGATAGCCGGGAAGACAGGGACAGCCCAGATTGCGAACGAAAAATATGGGTACAAACATGGTGGAAAGGTATCTTACAAGGCTTCGTTTTGCGGCTATTTTCCTGCTGACAACCCCGTATACTCAGCCATTGTAGTGGTAAACGCACCATCAAGCCTAATCTATTATGGGAACCTTGTTGCCGGACCGGTATTTAAGGAAATTGCTGACAAAGTGTATGCAAACCACTTTTTCAGGACCAATGATGGGTCTGACATTGAGGATGCACCCAAAACACTTAATGGCTACATTGAAGATACACGCAATGTCCTTACCGAACTGGGAGTTGTATCGGTTAGCAGCTCAGATAATGTATGGGTGAGACCTGATTACGGAAATGACACAATAAGACTGAACGAACTTACAATTATTGATAACCTGGTGCCTGATGTTACTGGTATGGGCTTAAGGGATGCACTGTTCCTTCTCGAAAATTCTGGTTTGAAAGTTATCACATCAGGCAGGGGCAGGGTTGTAAGACAGTCAATAATGCCAGGGACAAGGATTGTTCATGGCACCACCATAAATATTGAACTAAGAATGTAAATGGTTGAACTGGGGAAAATATTGGACAATATCAAGTTGGCTGAATCCATTGGCAGTATGGATCGCAAAATAATGGCTGTGCGGTTCGACTCCAGAAAAGTTGGACCCGATGAGCTGTTTGTTGCTGCCAGGGGAACCCGGTTCGATGGACACGATTTTATTGATAGCGCAGTAAAAAATGGTGCATCAGTAATAATCTGTGAGGTACTGCCCGAAAAGAAAGATGATGCAGTTACCTGGATAAGAGTAAATGATTCTGCTAAGGCTCTGGGGCAAATAGCATCCAATTTTTTTGGAAATCCTTCGGGAGATTTAAAGGTGGTAGGTATTACAGGGACAAATGGGAAAACCACTGTAGCAACGCTACTTTATGAAACTCTCCTGGGATTGGGATTCAGGACAGGTCTTATATCCACTATTACAAACTTTGTTAACAATAAGAAAGTTGGGACAACTCACACAACACCTGACCCGGTAGAGTTAAACAGGCTCTTTAAAATGATGGTGGAGGATGGTTGCGAATATGCTTTTATGGAAGTGAGTTCTCACGCAATAATTCAGAGAAGAACTGAAGGGATCCATTTTGTGGGTGGCGTATTTACTAATCTTACTCATGACCACCTGGATTATCATGGTACTTTCGGTGAGTACCTGAATACAAAAAGAACATTCTTCGACAATCTCGGAAAGCAATCATTTGCCCTGGTAAATATTGATGATAAAAATGGTAAGGTAATGCTCCAGAATTACAGGGGGAAGGAATATTCATATGCCTTGCACACTATGTCTGATTATAAGGCCAAGGTCCTGGAGGACAGTTTTGAAGGCATGATGCTCAGGATAGATGCGAACGAATTATCAACCCGTTTTATTGGTGAATTTAACGCCTATAACCTTCTGGCTGTATATGCAGTGTCCAACCTTCTCGGGATCGACAGGACTGAAGCTCTGACTACAATTAGTAAACTAAAACCTGTTCGTGGCAGACTGGAGATAGTGCATTCCCCTTCCGGGACAATAGGAATTGTTGACTATGCTCATACCCCTGACGCAATTGAAAATGTTATTAGCGCCATTAACAGGATAAGGGGTAACGGAATGAAACTAATCGTTGTATTAGGAGCAGGTGGCGACAGGGACAGGTCAAAGAGGCCTGTAATGGCCCAGGTTGCTGCCGAGGGCGCCGACAGAACTATTTTAACCTCGGATAACTCCCGGAACGAAGACCCCGAAAAAATTCTCGATGAAATGATGGCCGGAATAAAATCCGGTATCAGCAAAAAGGTCCTCAGGATAACTGACCGAAGAGAAGCTATTAGAAAAGCCGTATCACTGGCCGGAAGTAACGATATAATACTGGTTGCCGGAAAGGGGCATGAAACCTACCAGGAAGTAAGAGGCAGGCGGTATCATTTTGATGATGTCGAGGAACTAAGAAATTGTTTTGAATGAATTGAAATTATAATCAATGTTCTATTATCTGTTTAAATATCTGGAAAGTTTGAATATACCTGGAGCAGGTGTTTTTGAGTATATCTCGTTCAGGTCAGCTGCTGCTATTATTACATCGCTAATAATTTCTTTGACAATCGGCAAGAGATTAATCAGGTACCTTCAGTTAAAGCATGTTGGAGAGGTTGTACGTGACCTTGACCTCGAAGGAAAATACCGGAAGGAGGGAACACCTTCGATGGGTGGAATCATAATTATTGCCTCCATTATTATACCAACTCTTTTATTTGCCAGACTTGACAATATCTACGTGATATTGATGCTGGTCACAACGATATGGCTCGGTTTTATCGGATTTATAGATGATTATATAAAAATTTTCAAAAAGAATAAAGAAGGACTTGCCGGCAGATTCAAAATCATAGGCCAGGTAGTACTCGGGCTTATAGTAGGAGTTACGCTTTTCGTTAGTGATGATGCAGTGGTTAGGGAGATAATACAAAAAGATGCCAGCAACCAAACGGTAACATCTCAGGTTATCCAGGGATCGGGAGAGCTTGCAGAAGATCAATATGTTACAAGAGATATTAAATGTACAAAAACTACTATACCATTTATTAAAAACAATGAATTCGATTATTCTTGGCTGGTGGCTTTTACAGGAAAGGAAAACAGGCAAGCGTGGGGTTGGGTGGTATTCGTAATAGTCACAATTTTTATTGTTGTAGCTGTCTCCAACGGAGCAAATCTGACTGATGGCTTAGACGGACTGGCAACCGGAACATCGGCAATTATTGGAGTTACCCTTGGAGTACTGGCATATGTGTCGGGTAATATCATCTATGCCGACTACCTGAATATAATGTATATCCCGAACACCGGCGAATTGGTCATATTTGCAAGCTCCTTCGTTGGTGCAGCGATTGGATTTCTATGGTATAATTCATACCCGGCACAGATATTTATGGGAGATACTGGAAGTCTTTCAATTGGTGGGATAATTGCAGTATTCTCAATAGTTATCAGAAAAGAACTGCTTATACCGATCCTGTGCGGAGTGTTCCTGGCCGAAAGTGTCTCGGTTCTGCTCCAGGTTGTCTGGTTTAAACGAACAAAAAAAAGATCTGGTGTTGGAAAACGGATTTTCCTGATGGCTCCCCTTCATCACCATTATCAGAAAAAGGGGTACCCCGAACCAAAAATTGTGATACGGTTCTGGATTATTGCAATTATTCTGGCTGTAATGAGTGTTATTACCCTGAAAATAAGATAAACAAAAGGAAATATTGAGAGGGATAAAGAATTGAAAAAGAGAACAGTCATATTGGGAGCAGGTGAAAGTGGAACTGGTTCGGCTCTGCTGGCACATTCAAAAGGAATGGAAGTGTTTGTATCTGATTCGGGAACCATAAAGGAGAAATATAAAGACATTCTGGTCTCAAACAATATTGAATTTGAAGAAGGAAGACATACCGCTAAGAAAATACTTAGTGCAGACGTTGTGGTTAAAAGTCCTGGAATCCCCGATAGCCGGGATTTTATAATCCGGCTAAAAAAGAGAAAGATCCCTGTAGTTTCCGAGATAGAATTTGCCGGTCAGTTTTCGAATGCCTTCAATATCTGCGTTACCGGAAGTAATGGCAAGACTACAACGACATATTTGATCTACTATATTCTTAAATCAGCAGGATTGAATGTCGGACTGGCAGGAAATGTCGGGAAAAGTTATGCAATGCAGGTAGCAACAATGCAGCATGACTACTATGTTATTGAACTTAGTAGTTTCCAGCTTGATGGCATGTACGAATTCAAAGCAGATATTGCCCTGTTATTGAATATTACAGCTGACCACCTCGATAGGTATAACTATAACATAAATGAATATATAGATACGAAGTTCAGAATTTGTAATAATCATACCTCAAAGGAATTCCTGATCTACTGGGCCGACGATCCTATAATAGGCAGGCAAATCGGGCAGAGGGATATCCCATCCGGATTAATGCCTTTTTCAACCGAAAAACATGAAGGCATGGCAGCTTCAATCATTAATGAGACACTTACCCTTAATATCCATAGTAAAACTGAAAATATTATGACTATCCACGACCTGGCATTAAAGGGGCGCCATAACACCTTTAACTCTATGGCAGCAGCAATAGCAGGGAAAATACTTGATATCAGGAATGAAACTATCCGACAATGTCTGTCAGATTTTCAGGGTGTTGAGCACCGTCTTGAGTCAGTTTTGTCGGTTCATGGGATCAACTTTATAAACGATTCCAAAGCCACTAATGTAAATTCAACCTGGTATGCTCTGGAATGCATGACAACTCAGGTTATCTGGATAGCAGGTGGTGTGGACAAAGGCAACGAATACAAGGAATTGACAGGCCTGGCAATGGAAAAAGTTAAAGCGATAGTCTGTCTCGGGAAAGACAACTCGAAGATAATTGAATCATTCCGTGATGTTGTCCCTACGATCATACAAACAACATCCATGGGTGAAGCGGTAAAGTCAGCATATTATCTGGCATCAAAGGGAGACTCAGTTCTACTCTCACCTGCTTGTGCAAGTTTCGACCTGTTCAATAACTATGAGGATAGGGGCAGACAATTTAAGGAAGAGGTAAGAAATCTATAGTAACATAATGAGCAATATATTCAGCGGGATATTCAAAGGTGACAGGGTAATATGGGGACTAATTGTGGTCTTCATAATTTACTCTTTACTTGCTGTATACAGCTCATCGGTAAGTGTGGCCTTTGCACGTCATGGCGGCAATACCACTTTCTTCCTTAAATCGCAAGGTGTAATGCTGCTGTTTTGCCTGTTTATTATTATTGTCACTTCACATTTACCATACAGAATATATGCCTCCCTTGCAGGATTCTTTGTTATTGTATCAGTCATATTACTTATTATCACATTAATATTTGGAGTTAAGATAAATGAAGCTGTCAGGTGGATAGAGATTCCAGGTACCGGATTCAGGATCCAGACTTCTGATATCGCAAAGACAGCACTGGTAATTTACCTCGCAAGGATGCTCTCAAAATACCAGCAGGAATTGAGGGATTTCAAGCTCACTTCCAGGGTTTTTATTGTTCCGGTTGCCATCATATGCATTCCGATAATGCCGGAAAACCTATCGACAGCCATAATGATCTTTGGCATTAGTATGATAATCCTTTTCATTGGACGCGTTCCCCTGCGTTTTATCCTTGCCTGGATCGGTATGGGAATTACCGCGGTCATTATTGTGGCTTTGCTACTTGATGTGGCAACCGAATCCAACAGGGTATCTGTCTGGAAGAGCAGGATTGAGACTTTTGTTTCCGGAGAGGAGGATAGCGATGCTAACTTCCAATCAAACCAGGCAAAAATTGCTATTGCTACCGGAGGCTTAATAGGCAAAGCACCTGGAAACAGTATCCAGAGAAATATGCTTCCTCAATCCAATTCAGATTTCATTTTTGCAATAATAATAGAAGAATATGGTCTGCTGTTCGGAGCATTGCCAATATTACTTGTCTATATGATTCTCCTTTTCAGGGGTGTCGCAATAGCACGAAAATGTGAAACGGCTTTTCCGGCATTTCTGGTGCTGGGATTAACGGTAATGATAGTTACACAGGCAATTATTAATATGGCTGTAGCGGTAGGCTTATTTCCTGTCACGGGGCAAACTCTTCCAATGATCAGCTGGGGACGGACATCAATGCTAATTACCAGTTTCTCGCTCGGAGCTATTCTGGGAGTAAGCAGAGTTATCAGGGCAAAAGCGGGAGAAGAGCCTCTTGATGAAGATGAAAAGGAAAATGTTGAAGATGGTATAATTTATGAAAATGCAACAACATAAAAGGATCATCATAAGTGGCGGAGGGACAGGTGGACACATCTTTCCGGCAATCTCAATTGCCAATGCAGTCAGGAAATTGGACCCTGATTCCAGAATAAAGTTTGTTGGAGCCAGGGGAAGGATGGAGATGGAGAGAGTGCCGGAAGCAGGCTATGAAATTGAAGGATTACCGGTAGCCGGATTTATTAGGGGGATATCACTCAGGAATCTCGAAGTTATGATCAAACTTCTTAAAAGCCTCCGCAATGCAAAAAGGATAGTAAAGAGTTTTAATCCTGATGCAGTCGTGGGTGTAGGTGGTTATGCAAGCGGCCCAATTCTCTGGATAGCAGCCAAAAGAGGAATTCCAACCCTTATCCAGGAACAAAACAGTTACGCTGGCCTTACCAACAGAGTTCTGGCCCGCAGGGCAAAAATTATATGTGTTGCCTATGATGGAATGGAAAAATATTTTCCCAGGGAGAAGTTACTTCTGACCGGGAATCCTGTACGACAAGATATAAAAGAGATGAATCGGAATAAGGAGGAAGCAATAGGATATTTCGGGTTGAAAACGGGTAGACCTGTTATTCTCGTTTTAGGCGGATCGCTTGGTTCCGGGACAATAAATGCATCTATAGCAGAGGGACTTGACAGGATCTTCGACAGTGGATTACAGATAATCTGGCAGACTGGCAAGTATTATTTTGAGAAGATGAAGTCGGTCTTTGAGAGTAAGGAAAGCAGGGATGGGATCGTGGTTCCTTTTATTGACAGGATGGAGTATGCATTTACTGCTGCTGATATGATTGTTTCAAGAGCCGGTGCAGGTACAATTTCAGAGTTATACATCGCAGCAAAACCTGTTATCCTGGTTCCGTCACCAAATGTGGCCGAAGATCATCAGACCAGGAACGCATTATCACTGTCATGCAAGAATGCTGCCATTCTGGTACATGACAGGAACGCTGGAGAAGATCTGGTAAATAAGATAATCGAATCAATTATCAATGAAGATCTGAAATCTGAATTATCGGCCAATATTTCACAAATGGCTATTTATGATGCTGATGTAAGAATAGCGGAACAGATAATCAAAATGGCAGAATGAGAGATTTTGAAGGCATACGGAATTTGTTCTTTACCGGAATCGGAGGCATCGGAATGAGTGCTCTTGCCCGTTATTGCCTTATTGGGGGGTATAACGTTTTTGGCTACGACAGAGTGAAAACAAACCTGACAGAATCACTTGAGAAAGAAGGATGTACAATTGTTTATGAAGACTCCGTGGATCTCATCCCACGTGAGAGTATTATCAAAGAGAATACTTTGATAGTGAACACGCCTGCAATTCCTGATGATAACAAGATTCTTGGATTCTTCAAAGCGCATGATTTCATGATCTTTAAGAGATCCCAGATACTGGGTATGATCTCAGAATTAAGCCGTACCATAGCCGTGGCCGGAACACATGGAAAGACCTCAATATCAACATTAACAGCCCATTTGCTTAAACAGTCGGCAGTTGATTGTACAGCATTTCTGGGTGGTATCTCAAAAAACTATAATTCGAATTTCATAACTGGAACCGGAGAGTTTGTGGTCATGGAAGCTGATGAGTACGACAGATCATTTCATATGCTGCAACCCGAGACAGCAATAATAACTTCCATAGATCCCGATCACCTTGAAATATACGGTAACTACAACAACCTGGTTGAAGCATTTAATATTTTCACCGGAAAGATAAAAAGTGGTGGAACCCTGATAGTGAATTACAGGATCAAAGATAAGATCAGGGTTCCGGGGAATACAAAGATATACACATACGGGTTTGATAAGAAAGCTGATTTCACTATTCCATCTTTCAGGAGCGAAGCAGATGCGTACTATTTCCTGGTCGATTCGCCGTTTGGTAAACTTGAGGATCTGATTTCACAGCTTCCTGGTGCCCTGAATCTTGAGAATACCCTTGGTGCTATCTCGCTGGCGCTGATTTCGGGTGTTACACCGCAAGAAATTATGAAAGCCCTTATATACTATAAAGGAGTAGTGAGAAGATTTGACATCAGAATTAATAGTGAAAGGGTGGTATTGATTGATGATTATGCCCACCATCCTGCAGAGTTAAATTTTCTAATCGACTCTTTGAGGGAATTTTTTAAGGGCCGGAAAATAACAGGCATATTTCAGCCCCATCTCTATTCTCGTACAAGAGATTATGCCGGGCAGTTTGCAACATCACTTGACAGACTCGACCAGATTTTCTTGCTCCCGGTGTATCCGGCGAGGGAACTGCCAATCCCGGGAGTCGATTCAAACATTATTCTTGAGAAAATGAAGAACACAAAGAAGCACCTTCTCGACAGGGAGGAACTTCTGGCAAAAATAGAAAGTATAGAAACAGATATACTTGTTACAATAGGTGCAGGTGATATCGATAAGCTTGTTGACCCTATTGAGGAGAAGTTGAGGAGGAAAACAAAATGAAATTTATTGCTAAAATATGGTGGACTCCATTCCTGGTATATATTATCTGGATAACATCCTTCATAAATTCAAAGGTGGATAATATTGGCTGCAGAAGTATAGAAATAGAGATCAGAGATTCGCTGAATTATAGTTTTGTTACCTCGGATGATATATTTAATCTAATTCATAATGAGGAGGTTAAAGTGCTTGGCAAATCACTGACAGAGGAAAACATCAGAAATATTGAGCAGAGGGTCGGATCAATAAGAGAGCTTGGTAGCGCTGAGGTTTATATGACCCTGGATGGCGCTCTGCACGTTGAAGCTGATCAGAGGGATCCTGTAATGCGTATTATTAGCTCATACGGTAACAGCTATTTCGTTGATAAGTATGGTTTTGTTATTCCACAAGAATATAAATATACACCAAGATTGATAGCTGTTTCGGGTAATATTGAAGTACCTGATGGTTCAGTCAGTTCAGGTGATATCACTTCATTACCGGATAGTTCAATGCTAAAAAAACTCTTTTCAATGGTTATGTATATAAACAACGATGAATTCTGGAAGGGGCAGATTGAGCAGATATGGGTTAATGAGGATTGGGAACTTGAACTAATACCGAGAGTGGGTCAACATTTAATCCGGTTCGGATCCACTGAAAGAATGGAAGAGAAACTTAATAACCTCAAGGAATTTTACAAAGGGGTACTACCCCGTGCCGGCTGGAATATATACGGGGAAATTATCATGAAATATGATGGACAAATAGTATGTAAAAAAAGATAAAGTAAGTAAGAACCATATTAATCGAGTTATGAAAAAGAGAGAACAGTACGTAGCAGCAATCGACATCGGAACAACCAAGATTGTATCCATTGTTGGTAAGCAAAATGACAATGGTAAAATAGAGATCCTCGGGTTGAGCAAAGCTCCTTCAAATGGGGTAAAGAGGGGAGTTGTTCTCAATATAGAGGAGACTGTTGGGGCAATCGGGAAAACCGTTGAGGATGTCCAGCAGCGATCAGGTATTGCCTTCACTGATGTTTTCGTTGGAATAGCCGGACAGCATATTAAGAGCATGAAAAGCCGGGGATATATTAACAGGGATTCCTGCGACGATGAAATTACAAAGGATGATGTATTCAATCTTACTCAGGATATGCATAAGATCCCGATAGAGATCGGTGAAGAGATAATACATGTAATTCCACAGAATTTTATTGTTGACAGTGAAACGGGCATAAAGAACCCGATTGGAATGTGTGGCAGCAGACTGGAGGCGAATTTTCATATAGTGATCGGACAAGTTGCTTCAGCCAAAAATATTGAGAAATGTGTCCGAAAGTCTGGGCTTTCAGTTAAGGACCTTATCCTGGAACCACTAGCTTCCTCTGATGCGGTATTATCGGAAGATGAAAAAGAGGCTGGTGTGGTTCTTGTTGATATTGGTGGTGGCACAACTGATGTGGCGGTTTATTATGACAATATTATCAGACATACTGCTGTAATCCCATTTGGAGGCAATGTAGTCACTAAAGATATTAAGGAGGGCTGCTCAATACTGCAAAGGTATGCCGAGCAACTCAAGATCCAGTATGGCTCTGCCCTGGGAGATATTGCTCCGGAAGATAAGGTTGTATCTGTACCAGGTATAAGTGGCCGTGAACCCAAAGAGATATCCTTTAAAAGCCTGGCATATATTATCCAATCCAGAATGGAGGAAATAATCGATGCAGTTAACTTTGAGATTCAGGCATCAGGATATGCTGATAAATTGTCCGCTGGTGTCGTTATCACCGGAGGCGGAGCACTGTTAAAGCATTTACCCCAGCTTGTAAAATTTAAGACAGCAATGGATGTCAGGATCGGTCTGCCAAATGAGCATCTGACAGGGAATTCCAGAGAAGAGATCAATCAACCAATGTTTGCAACAAGTGTCGGGTTAATAATGCGCGGATTCGATTACCTTGAAACATATAATAGCAGCTTCAATGCCGGGTCCCGCACTGATGTTGAAAAGTTAAGAGTTGAACTGAGCGATGATGAAAGAGCGGATAGTTTGTCTGAGTATGATGATCATTCAGGCAAATTAACATGGGCCGAAAAATTCAAAAAAAGTCTTACGAAGATGTTCGAAACAGAAGATCAGAATATTAATTAATAATGTTTAAAGGGTCACTTACTTACAGTTTGTTAATTAAATTTAATTGAATAACCATGTCAGATGATCTTATGAATTTTGACCTCCCCGTTGAGAGGTCCTCCATAATAAAAGTTGTTGGCATTGGAGGTGGTGGGAATAATGCAGTGAACCATATGTATAATTTTGGAATCACAGATGTGAATTTTGTAGTGTGTAATACAGATGCACAGGCATTATCAAAAAGCCCCGTGCCTGTTAAAGTTCAGATAGGTGAAGACCTTACAGAAGGCAGGGGAGCAGGCAGTAAACCTGAGAAAGGGAGAAAAGCTGCCGAGGAGAATATTGAGCAGGTGATGTCGGCAATCGCCGGAAACACCCGGATGGTATTTGTCACTACCGGGATGGGCGGGGGAACTGGCACAGGAGCTACACCGGTAATTGCCAGAGCGTGCAAGGAGTCAGGATTGTTAACGATAGCTGTGGTTACCATACCATTCAGATCAGAAGGAAAGGTAAGAATTAAGAATGCAATAGAAGGAATAAGAGAGCTGAAAGATCATGTTGATTCACTGCTGGTGATAAACAACGAAAAATTGAGGGAAATATATGGCGACCAGAGTGTTTCAACAGCTTTTTCAAAAGCCGACGATGTCCTTACAATTGCTGTAAAGGGTATCGCTGAAATAATAACAGTTGCCGGGTATATCAATGTTGATTTTGCAGATGTTGAGACCGTAATGAAAGATTCTGGTGTAGCTGTAATGGGAACCGGGTCAGCTTCAGGAGAAAACAGGGCTATTTTAGCAATACAGGAAGCAATTACTTCACCATTGCTTAATTCAAATGATATTACCGGAGCAAAGAGTATCCTTATCAATATTGTATCAGGATTGGGAGACCATGAACTGACTATGGATGAGCTTGGCGAAATAACCGACTTTATATATGATGTTGCTTCAGATGATGCGCTGATTATCCGGGGCCTTTCCAAGGATGAAAGCCTTGGTGACAGGATCGGAGTAACGATCATTGCTACTGGTTTTGAGCCAAATAATCTGCTCCAATCCTATAAAACAGAACTGAAAACAGAAAAGGTCACCCTTAATACTGACAGTGAGCCTGTCGTGACACCATTGGATAACGTGCAGGAGCCACAGGTAATTGTGGTGAAGAAAAGGAAAAAACTTAATCTTGAGGATGAAGATAAAGACCAGGGTGTTCTCGAATTCGGTATTGTTCTCTCATCCTCTGGCGATGAATCTGCTAAAGGAGATAAAGAGGGGACCTTGAGGAAGATAAAGCATATGCAGAATATTCTGAAAAATGAAGGCTTATCGAACAAAACCATGAGCGATAATATAGATGAATTTGAAGATGTTCCTGCATTTGTAAGAAAGAATATTCAAATTGATAAATCAAATGAAAAGGATAAAAAAGAGGTCTCAAAATTTATCCTTACCGATGATGAAGAAGATGAACCAACGCTTCGTGAAGATAATGCATACCTGAACGATAATGTTGATTGATTTTTTTCCCCGCTGCTTTTTATTAATCAGAGGCAGGCCCGATTTTTGACGCCTGCCTTATTCCTAACATTATTATATATCTTTGGGCATCATGAGAGGGATCTTAATATATATGTTCCTGTTTTCGGTTCCTGCCTTTTTATATGCTCAGGTTGAGGAGGATAAGACGACACATACAACACGAGAGTTTGGCCTTTCAGATGATTTTTCAGAATTTGTTAGGCTGGAACTGGATACAGTAATTACAGGATTCCAGCAACACAGGATTATTGAGATAAAAACACCTTTTTTTATTAACCTGGGAAATTATGGTCTCCCGGTAGTGGAGATTGATTTTTTCAAAAGGACGACCTCTCCGGATGATTTCCTCTTCAGACACTATAAACCATATATGCATCATACTGGTAATGTGAGGTTTGTGAATACTCAGGTTCCATTCTCCGAATTGATATTTACCTTCGGTGCTCCACGTGTAACTTCAGAGCAGACTTTCAGTGTTCGTCATTCCCAGAATATTAATCAGTTTCTTAATTTTGGCCTTGATCTGGATGTGATTTACAGTCAGGGGCAATATAATTACCAGAAGGCTGATGATCGCTCATTTACTTTCCATACATCCTATACAGGAAAAAAATATGAATTCCTGGGAGCATGGAACCTTAATAATTTCATAGGGTATAACAACGGAGGGGTAGAGGACATGGGAAGCCTGTTGGATAGTGAGACCCGCGATATTGCCGTTAAGCTTGGGGAGCTTAATAGTTCGAGTACCACTTTGAAAAACAAAAGCCTGTTGTTTGTACAGAGATTTACAATAGCAGGGAGTGCAGTACAGCAAACTGATTCAACAAATTCAAGAAAAAGGGGTAATGGGTTTCGAGGAGTATTATCACATATCATTATATGGGAGAATAATAAAAGGTTCTATGCTGATAAGGATCCATCAATAGGATTCTATGATACTGCATTTATAAGTAATCCATTAACTAACAATGTACCAACCTATGATTCGCTTTATTCAAGGATCTTAACCAATACCCTGAGATTTGATTTCATGACAAGTGAGACTTCCAGGTTTCAGATTGGGGTGGGCGTTGGTGTTATGAATGAGCTAAATCTTTATAGTCAGATCATACCGACATTCGACACATTATTTTCTGATACTTTGCGATGGGATAACAATTCTAATGCGCTAATTGGTAAGTTATATAACAGAATTGGAGATAAATTTGGGTGGGAGGCTTACGGGAAGCTCTATTTTACAGGAATCAGGAGCGGAGACTTCAGTTTTAATGGTAAGATTACAAAACTGTTTGGATCTGATATAAAACGCTCTGAACTATACGCAAGGGGAGCATTTATAAATACTGGCCCTTCATGGTGGCAAAACAGATGGGGCTCTAATCACTTTGTTTGGGATAATGACCTTAAGAAAGAACTCCGCCTAAATTTTGGGGGTGGTTTTAGATATCATGCTGCATACGCGGATGTAAGTTTCGATTATTCTCTTATTACTAATTACATTTTCTTCAATAGAAATGCAGTACCGGATCAATATGACGGATCCATATCTGTTATCGCAATACGGTTGAATAAAAACTTCAGGTTCTGGAAGCTCAATTCAGATAATAATCTTCTGATTCAGAAGTCCAGTCACCGGGACATCCTTGACCTGCCTATGTTAAGTATCAGAAGTTCATTCTACTTCAATCATATGTTCCATTTTAAGTCAACAGGGGGAAAGCTTGATTTCCAGATCGGATTTGAAGCTGTCTACCATACTCCTTTCTATGCCTATGACTATATGCCTGCAACAGTGGTATTCTATAACCAGAACACTGTTAAATCAGGTAATTATCCATATGTTAATGTATTCACTAACCTGAAACTGAAAAGGTCCAGGTTCTTTATCTCTTTCGAACACCTGAATTCAGGATTGATGGGAAATGAATATTTTATTGTTCCCGATTATCCTATGCCTGTCAGAACCTTCAAATATGGTATATCATGGACCTTTTATAATTAATAAATATATTTATAATTGCACGTTTTTTTTGATAAAGTATATGTTTATGTAAAACTAAGATATTGAATATCAGGCTTATATGAATCCCTGCGAACGCATTGGCTTCAAACTTCGCCCCGGTTCATCGGGGCTACGTCCGACGAAGTCGCCGAGCTCGTAAACTCGGTTCCCCGCTGCTTGCGGCGAGGAGCTTCAATGATATTCTGCTTTATTGACATCCAGGATGTAATGATTAATGAATATCTTCAGGCTTTACTTAAGGATGATGGGATAGGCAGGGTTGCCACCCAAAATTCAGTTACAGCTTCTGCGAAAGTTGGAATAGGGGCAGTATCTGAATTTATCGGGATGGATAAACGAAGCATGACAAACAAGAACAGACAAAAAACAAAAAACCATTGACCTCTGCGATCCGGGAAATATCACCCTGGATACAAGAGTGGAAATATTTATATCGGTCGGACTAACCAATTGTAGCAAAGATGGAACAACGAGACTATATCCTCAGGGAGGTCGAAAAGATATCAACACTTATTCTAGCGCTTCTGGGCAGACTTCAAAGAATAACCGGAAAGAAACTTTTTGAACAGGAACGGGGTATTATCGATGAAGAGTTGCAGGATTCTTCAGGATTGACAATTGATCTGATTATTAGCTGCAGTAATGAAGAGCTCAAGGCCCTGCTTACACCAAAAGAAGGTTTTACATTCGATAACATAGAATTACTGGCCGACCTGCTCGTTGGATTTTCAGAATATATGGATACCGAAGAAATCCAGGAGGCTTTACAAAAGGCAATCTATATGCTTTTATGGATTGACAGGGAGAGTAAAACATTTTCATTGGCCCGGTATCTGAAAATTACAGATATTGAAGAGAGGATGAAAAATGGTTCAGGCCGATAATAGTTCTGCCCTATTGCAGTTAATGATTTTGTGCTCTGTTTGGGGTGGTTTTATTTATTTTTATGACAAATTCCAGTTTTTTTATTAATTATATTATGTTCATTTAAGTCACAATTAGCAGTAGGTGAATACATATATCATCCATATCACTGGCCTGGTTCAGGGTGTGGGTTTCAGGCCTTTTATATACAGAGTCGCAACTGAACTTGGACTGGCTGGGGAGGTAGAGAACAGGAACGATGGTGTTTATATTAGTATTAATGCCGACAGGAGGACGCTTGCTACTTTCATTCGCTATATCTGGGAAAGAGCTCCAGTGGCATCACATATCGATCATTTAGTGACAAGCGAAGGCAAAAACAGGCGATTCAGCTCATTCAGGATTATTAAGAGTGAGAATGTATCTGGGGAAATAACTGGTGTAAGCCCTGACATTGCTGTATGTGATGATTGCCTGTCTGATATGAAAAGCCAGGTCCATCGCATTAATTATCCATTCATTAATTGTACAAATTGCGGTCCGAGGTTTACGATAGTCAAGGATCTGCCTTATGACAGGGCAAAAACCACTATGCATGATTTTGCAATGTGTGATAAGTGTAAAAGTGAGTATACCGATATCCTTGATCGCAGATTCCATGCACAACCTGTTGCCTGTAACAATTGTGGTCCGGTTTACTCGATTGACACAGGAGATAAAGAGATGGTTGGCAACGCTTTGGCCCTGGAAGAATTAGTTAGGAAGATCAGGGAAGGAGGAATAGTTGCCTTAAAGGGAACGGGTGGTTTTCATTTATTATGCGATGCTACAAACGAAGCATCCGTACGTGAATTACGAATGAGGAAACAGAGAGAGGGCAAACCTTTCGCAGTGATGTGTGCCGATCTGAAGACTGCCCAGACATTTGCATTTCTCGATCAGGAGGAGAAATATCTATTATTGTCATGGCAAAGACCAGTAGTTATTCTCAGGTCGAAAAAGGAACTTGCCTTCTCTGTCTCGAACGGGCTTGACACTGTTGGGGTGATACTTCCATACATGCCTATTCATTATCTGCTATTTGAAAAATTACCCAATCATATAATAGTTTTCACCAGTGCTAATCTGTCCGAAGAACCCCTGTTAAGATCAAATGCTGAGGCCAGGGAGAGACTTTCAGGCATTGCAGACTTGATCATTACATACAATCGTGATATACACAACAGGGCAGATGATTCGGTAGCCAGCGTAATGGCCGGACAGCCCGTCCTCATCAGGCGGTCTAGAGGCTATGCCCCATCTTCTGTCAGAATTAAAATGGATGCCGAGGGAATTTTTGCTGCCGGGGCAGAATTGGCCAGCAGTTTTGCGATAGGTAAAGGGAAAGAGGCTATCCTCAGCCAGTTCATTGGAGATCTGAAAAACCAGTCCACTTTTGAGTTCTACAAGGAAACATATGACCTGCTTAAGCGACTTTTCAGGTTTACCCCTAAAATTATTGCCCGTGACTACCACCCTGATTATCTCTCTTCAGGATTTGCGAATTTCCTCTCCTCTGAATTTGATCTGCCTCAAATATCGGTTCAGCACCACCATGCTCATGTGGCTGCATGTATGGCTGAACATCACCTTGAAGAACCCGTTATTGGTCTGGGTCTTGATGGGGTAGGGCTTGGAACAGATGGCAATATATGGGGCGGGGAGATTCTGGTTGCCGATTTTCATGATTTTAAAAGAGAATATCATTTTGATTATATACCAATATTAGGTGCAGATAAGGTATCAAAAGAACCCTGGCGTTCGGCTCTTTCGTATATTATGAGATACATGGATGTTGATCAGGTTTTAGACAGGCTTGATTTTTCAAGGGATCTGACATCTGAACAGATATCAATGTACCGGCACGGGTTGGGAAAGAGAATTAACACACATTTGTATTCAGGTGCAGGCAGGTTGTTTGATGCAGTTGCAGTAATATGTGGTATCAGTAGTGTCAGCCTTTTCCATTCCGAAGCTCCAATGCGACTTGAGGCCAAAGCAGTTAAAGGCATCAAGGAATCATACGGGTACACAATTGAAAGTGATATAATATCATTTGGTAAAACAATTAATCAGGTTGTGGAGGATATACTTAATGGCAGATCTGATGGTGAAGTTTCAGCACGATTCCATAATACTGTAGTATTTTCACTTGCTGAGGCGGTTGAGAGAGTGGCAACAAAAACTAAATTGAACAGGGTAGTTCTGACAGGAGGGTCATTCCAGAACAGGCTCCTCACCGGGGGGTTAGCAAAATTACTTTCAGGAAAGAATTATCAAGTATATTTGCATAGAGAAGTTCCCCCCAATGATGGAGGAATTGCCCTGGGGCAATTAGCTGTTGCAGCTACAGGAACCAAAGGATAAATAAGCTGATGCCGATGCACGAGATGTCTATAGCTCAGAACATTATTGATATTGCAGCAAGTGAAGCAAAAAAAGCTGGTGTACGAAATGTTTTGGAACTAGAGCTTGAAATAGGGAAGTTGGCCGGAGTTGAATATGAATCACTTGAATTTGCACTTGGGATTTTAGCTCCGGGGTCAGTAATAGATGGTTGTAATCTGGTGATACATAAACCTGACGGACAAGCAGTTTGCTGTGATTGTGGATTCCGGTTCTTTACCGATTCTCACATCTCAACATGCCCTGAATGTAACTCATATTACTGTTCAGTTGACTGCGGAAAGGAATTAAAGGTAAAATCAATACTTGTAGATTAAATCAGAAAAAATGTGTGATACTTGCGGATGCGGAGAACCGGGTAGTAAAGCAGTGATAAGGCTGCCAGGTGAAAGCAATCAGAACAATCATGATCATAACCATGATCATGAACACGATCATAATCATCATGGTGAACGAAGAATATCGGTAGAGTCTGATATTTTATCAGCCAATAATTTACTTGCCGAGAGGAACAGAGGTTATCTTGAAGCAATGGGAATTCTCGCGATTAATATAATGAGTTCTCCGGGTTCAGGAAAGACCAGTTTACTTGAAAAAACAATAATAGATCTCAGGGATGAGATCAGCTTTTTCGTGATAGAGGGGGATCAGCAGACCCTGAATGATGCACAAAGGATTGAATCAGCAGGAGCCCCTGCAGTCCAGATAAATACAGGTAATGGATGCCACCTGGATGCTGATATGGTTAATAAGGCATTGAAGAAACATAGCCTTGAGAAAGGATCTGTCGTGATGATAGAGAACGTTGGAAATCTTATATGTCCATCACTTTTTTTTCTGGGCGAGAAGAAGCGCGTAGTAATAATGAGCGTTACAGAGGGGGAGGACAAACCAGTTAAATATCCTGCCATGTTTGAATCGGCAGACCTATGTCTGATAAACAAGACTGATCTTCTTCCATATCTCGAGTATGATCTAGGTAAAGCCATGGAATTCGGCAGGAAGGTGAATCACCAATTGCATTTTATTGAGGTTTCAGCAAAGACAGGACAAGGTATGGAGAGGTGGTATGAATGGCTACGTAATGAAAAGAGTTCAGTTTAGTCAGAAAAGTCTATTTATGGAACCTTTTAACAAAGGCCTCCACCTCAGGGACACCTCCCTGATAGACCAGGTAGCCATCAAATGGTTCACGCTCGGTTATCTCATCATTTACGGGAGTTAACATAATCCTCCTGACCTCTTCGGGATCATCAGCCTGTCCTAACGCCCAGCCCAGTTTTACCCACGCAACCTCGGGAAGCATATTCCCAAGTGGAATAACTCCTTTCTCTATCATATCACGTCCTGTTTCATATACGAACATATGAACATATCCCCAGATAGTCTGCAATGTCATAAAAACGGAAACGCCTTTATCCCTGGCCCGTTCAAGTGCAGGATATAGCTCCCGGTTTACGTGACCGAGTCCGGTGCCCACTATTATTATTCCCTTGTAACCCATATCTACCAGGTGATCCATGATTTCAGATTGCATATGCGGGTAATAATATAACATGGTAACATTCTCATTGAAGTATGGCAGGATCTTTACATTTCTGTCCTTTCGCCGGTGATTATACCTCTTCTTTATATGGACTATTCCTTCCCGTGTCACTGTTCCAACAGGAGTATCACCAATTGTCCTGAAGGTCGACCTGTAAGAACTATGCATCTTCCTTACCCTCGTTCCTCTGTGCAGAAATCCATATTCATCGGATGTTGGTCCGAACATGCATACCAGTACCTCAGCGATGTCACCATGTCCTGCCGCGTAAGAAGCATGAATAAGGTTTAGGGCTGCATCTGATGAGGGACGGTCTGAAGAGCGCTGAGATCCTACCAGGATAACAGGTATTGGTGAATCCTGGACCATAAAAGACAATGCAGCAGCCGTATGATGAAGAGTATCGGTCCCATGTCCGATCACTATTCCGTCAGCACCATTGGCAATTTCCCTTCCAATAGCTTTTGCAAGGGTAATATACTGGTCAGGGCCCATATTTTCACTAAAAACTGCAAACAGCTTCTCAGTGTTAATATTGCATATATCTGCCAGTTCGGGAACTGCACCGTATAATTCGCCCGGCGAAAAGGCAGGTATAACGGCACCGGTGCGGTAATCGAGTCGTGAAGCTATTGTACCGCCGGTCCCGAATAATTTTATTGTAGGTTTATCATCAGAATAGGGGAATTCTTTCTCCGGTATCTTGTAGTTTGCCTTCTTATATCCGGTCTCTACCATATCGGTTATTGTCAGGACATTTATACCGATGTTGTAACCTGTTTCGATCTTCAGCACAATGTGTTTATCATCATCGCTTTCCGATCTCGGTAGTACTGTGCCCCTGAATTTTCCTCTTGTCGTTTCAATCCTGGCCTGACCCCAAACCCTTATCTTATGCTTTTTAAGGATCTCCAGTGCTACTCCTTTATATCCCTGGAAAATATCTTCCGGCATATTCAGTTTTTTAAATTATTAACTTTTTCTTCTATCCTTTTCCTGAGATCAGCCAGATGAATGTTCCCTAAAGCTCTTCCCCTGATCTGACCCATAAGCCAGTTTACAGCAGCAGTGTCGCCTTTCCCGCCGCTTTCTTCCATGAACTTATTATAGAGAAAATCGACTGGTGCCAACAACTCTTCAGTACTCAGCTTTCTGTAATTCAGAGTAGTAAGAATCGATTCATACCTCATCTTCGGGTGATCATAAAGTATATTAATCATCGGCTTTGCAATATCCTCCTTCAGTCCGGCATTCTTTATATATCCGAACATACTGTAAATAATATCATAGGTGAATATTTTATGAGCCTTACGTTTGCCTTCAATATTCTTAAAGGTGTGCCCGAGGAACTTTCCAATATATCCTGGGTCAAACTGGTAATCATTAGCTATGTTTTCAATCAAGGGAACCTGGTTTTTACTCAAAATGTACTTAAAGGTATCTTCCGGTATGCCCCATTTTTTCATTTGCCTGAATCTCTGGAAAATATCTGCTGGCAGTATTTCTCTTATTGAATCTATATATTCCTCATCAAGTGGTATTGGCAGGGAATCAGTATCAGGGTACATCCTGTCTTTCCCGGGTAATACCCTCTCAAAAATTGTTGTTCCGTCAGGGAGGGATTTTCTTGTTTCATTTGGAACAACAGTGAAGGCCATGTCAATTCTTTCCCCGACAGTCTCTATGGCGGTAGGGATATCAGCATCAGGCCCCCATATTATTAATTGTGCATCTCCAGGTTCTGATCCAAGATACAATCTTATCTTATCCCATTTCTCATTGTCAAGTGTGGGTTCAAGCTCCTCGGAATGGATCATATTTGGTTTTTCAATACAGGCTATCACCTTAAGCCTTTCAGTAATTTCATCTGCAAAGATCTTTCCGGGTTGGGTAAAATGTGAAAGAATCCCCTCAAAATTTGGCAGGTTAACAGCTATAACCCTGAAATTATTATAAAATGACTGTTTGATGGGTTCAAAAAGCAATTCCAGATCTGTAATTTTAATTTCCTTAAACTCCGGTTTACTGCTTCTTCTACAGTTGCTTCTCTGCTGTAATATCTGCCGGATATTTAGAAGGGAATATTGTCTGAATGCCTCGTTATGAGATAAATTAGGGATCCATTTGTTATGTGCTACCCCTTTGACCTCAACCCTGGTACCGCCCCGGCAACTTACATTTACATCCTCGCGCCCTGCACCTATACCCGTCCTTACCTTCCCTGTACTTCTATTTAGAAATCTGATGTACTCTGCAGCTTCCGCCAACTCCCATGGTGTTTCCATATCCGGGTATGTTACAGTCTCGATCAGGGGCATTCCCAGACGATCAGTTTTGAATATACGCTTATGCCCGATATCTGATATCTCACGGCATGAATCTTCCTCAATACTGAGCTGGATGAGCCTTACTTTCTTGTTGCTTAACTCAATCTCCCCATCAACACCAAGTATAGCAGTGCGTTGGAATCCTGTCGGAATGCTGCCATCAAGATATTGCTTACGGGTTATGTGCACTTCGCCCACTATGTTAAATTTTGAAAGCAGGGATATCTCAAGAGCTATATCAAGAGCTTCCCTGTCGATTGGGAATGGGGGAGTGTCATCAACCTCATAGGTGCAGGAATTCTCGCTATTAATCCGGTATATAATCTCTTTACGAGTCTTGAATTCCATTAGTGCAGTACCGTCATATTCACCCAGTTCACTCAACGTAGGTCTCATGTGCCTTATTACCTCAGCATTATAATCTTTATCATCATGGTATATCCCGGCCGGGCAACGACAGAAGAGTTTACCGGTTGTATCAAGCTGCTGGTGAACTTCCAGACCTGATTTAAAACCGATACGTTTATAATCTTCCCCGGTTGCCTTTGAAAGCGATACATATCCAACGGCTTTCTTTGTCTCCGAATAATTCTTACCTGGGTTAAATCTTTTCATCTGGGCTACTTTCCTAATGCCAAATTAGACAAGAGATAGGACATATCAAACTCAGGGCCCGGGCAGCAAACAGGTCGAAATATAAGATTACAAACGTAAAATGCATTTTGGCAAAATATTTCAATGTATCTGAGCCCGCCTTAAACAAATTGATTCAAAAAGAGCAGATTTTTTTTTTTAACAGAATTGATTTTTTTATTGTCAGTTAAACCGGATGGCTTTTACGGGGGTGATTCTGGAGATTAATTGAGAAGGGATCAGAAGCATCAATATTATGATGCTCATAGTTCCTGCATTAAGAAGAAGTATATGAATCAGGTTTATGTTTATTGGTACAGTAGTCAGGTAATATGAGGATGGGTCCAGACTTATCAGACTAAATTTCTTTTGAATAAAAGCAAGCCCAAGGCCCAAAATATTCCCCCAGAGCAATCCTGTTGAAATAAGATATACCGATTGGTAAATAAATATCTTTCTAATCAGGTTATCATCTGATCCCAGGGCTTTAAGAATACCTATCATATTTGTTTTTTCCAGTATCAGGATCAGAAGGCCGGATACCATATTGAATCCTGCAACAAGAAGCATCAGGATAAGAATCACAACCACATTGGTATCCTGAAAATTCAGCCAATCGAAAATCTGGGGGTACTTGATCCTTATATTTGTTACTTTCAGTTGCTCCTGATCCTCAATGATTTTATATCCGATTGCATCCCTGACTTCAAATGTCAAAAGATCGATATCGTTGAAATTATCCACCATTATCTCGAAACCACTAATCTGATCCTCCTGCCATCCGTTTAGTCTTCTGATATGACCGATATCGCAAACTACGAAGATCTTATCCATCTCTTCAACGCTCGTTTCATAAATACCCTCAACTGTAAACACTCTGGACCTTGGAGGATCCTGAACAAAATACATTGCAAAGCTGTCATTCAATTTGAGATTTAGCATCACCGATATGATGCTCGAAATAATAACGCCATCTGACCTGATGGAATCATTCAGGTCGAGTACATTACCTTCAACAAGATTTTTTTTGAAGAAACTCCAGTCATAATTGCTGTCAACACCTTTAAGCACAACTCCCTGGATATTATCATCGGTCTTTATAATTCCGGCTTTAGTGCCGAATACCTGAATTTGACTGAATCTTTCATCTTCACGGATCTTCATAACGAACTCCTGATCAGAGGATATCGGTACGGTTTCGTAGGAATAATTTGAATCAAAATTCAATACCTGGATATGACCGGCAAATCCAACAATTTTATTCCTTATTTCAGTCTTAAATCCTGTAAGAATTGCTATAGCAAGGATCATAACAGCAAGTCCAAGTGCAATTCCAATTATTGCAATTAAATTGATCGGTCGGGAGAATGAGGCCCCCTTACTCCTCTCCCTGATCAGTCTTTTTGATATGAACGGCCCTAATCGCATAATTTAACTGCAATCAAAAGTAGTAATTTAATTAGAAGATTGTAATTGAACCCATCAGGGAAGGGATGAAAAAATGGAACTTTTCTGCTAGCTTTGCAAATTAAAAGAAGTATGATGGTCAAGTGGTTCATAATACCTGTTATGCTCTTTGCTGTCACTGGCTGCATTGAGGCAGGTGAAAAGAGAATTATACCTGCAGCAGAACAAACCCGTGATTATATTGATCTGTTAAAGGGTAAGAGGGTTGGTATAATGGCCAATCAGACCTCTGTGATTGGAAATGTTCACCTTGTTGATTCACTGCTTTCCCTGGGTATCGAAATAGAAAAGATCTTCAGTTTGGAACATGGATTTACCGGAATAATCGACAGGGGATCAGCTGTTTCATCCCATGTAGATTCGCGATCCGGAATACAGGTCATCAGTTTATACGGTAACAGGAAAAAACCGGCCCCTGAAGACCTGAAGGATATCGATCTTATTATTTTCGATATTCAGGATGTAGGAGTAAGGTGTTATTCATATATCTCCAGCCTTCAGAGATTGATGGAGGCATGTGCCGAAAATGATCTGCCCCTGCTAATTCTTGACAGGCCAAATCCTAATGGATTTTATGTTGATGGACCGGTTCTTGATACAGCATACCGATCCTTTGTCGGGCTGCAGCCGATCCCCGTTGTTCATGGGATGACTGTAGGGGAATATGCCCTGATGCTGAATGGCGAAGGACTTCTTTCAGGAGCCGTTAAATGCGATCTGATTATAATAAAATGTGCAGGGTACTCACATAACAGTCATTACACCCTGCCGGTCAGGCCTTCTCCGAATTTGCCTAACCAGGCTGCTGTTTTACTCTATCCTTCACTTTGCTTATTCGAAGGAACCCCGGTCTCAATTGGAAGGGGGACCGATTTTCCTTTCCAGGTAATTGGACACCCTGACCTGCCTGAAAGTGATTTTTCATTTACACCTCACCCTGTAGAGGGAGCTTCCAACCCGGTGCTCAAAGGGGTCGAGTGCCACGGATACGATCTAAGAGATTTTTTTGCCGGGGGGATTGTGCCGGCAGATCATATGGATCTTGATTGGCTCATCAGAGTCTATAATGAATTCCCGGATAAGGATAACTTTTTCACAGCTTATTTCAACAATATGGCAGGCAATAATATTTTGCAGGAGCAAATAAAGGCTGGCATCAGTGAAGAGGTGATCAGGTTATCCTGGCAGGACGACCTTAACAGGTTCAGAAAGATCAGGGAAAAATATCTTTTATATGAGTAAAGACGCTACTCAATTCTTCCCGGGTATACTTTAAGAGCTTCAGCCAGAGTTCCCATAGCATTCCTAAGGTCTTCTTTGTTAAGCACATAAGCTATTCTAACCTCGTTGGACCCCAATCCTGGCGTTGAGTAGAAACCAGAAGCAGGTGCAACCATTACAGTCTGATTTTTATACTCAAACTCTTCAAGGATCCACTGTGCAAACCTGTCAGAATCATCCACCGGTAGTTTTACTACCGTGTAAAAGGCACCTTTTGGCATGGGGCAATAAACTCCCGGCATCCTATTCAATGCCTCCACCATATAATCACGTCTGCTAATATACTCATTGTATACATTGGTAAAATACTCCGGGGGTGTGTCAATAGATGCTTCACCTACAATTTGCCCGAGTCCGGGAGGGCTTAATCTTGCCTGGGCAAACTTCAAGGCAGTCCCTATTACTTCTTTGTTTTTTGTCACCAGAGCTCCAATCCTGACCCCGCAAGCACTGTATCGTTTTGACACCGAATCCAGCAGAATTACATTCTGTTCAACACCTTTGAGATGCATCGCGGAAAAATGGACCTCACCATCATAGCAGAACTCCCTGTATACTTCGTCGGAGAAAAGATACAGGTCATGCTTCCTGACTATCTTGCCAAGTTTTTCAATCTCGTCTTTTGAATAGAGATAGCCTGTAGGATTATTTGGATTACATATTATGATTCCTTTCGTCCTGTTGGTTATTTTACTCTCAATTTGCTCAATAGGGGGTAGAGCAAAATCATTTTCAATGCTCGATGTAACGGGAACAATTTTTACGCCGGCTGTAGTGGCAAATCCGTTATAATTTGCATAAAATGGTTCCGGGGATATAACCTCATCACCCGGATTCAGACAGGTCATGAAAGCAAACAACACTGCTTCGGAACCCCCTGTGGTAATAAGCAATTCAGTATGATCAACATCAATCCCGTTGGATATATAATATCCGGCCAATTTTCTTCTGTATGACTCATTTCCGGCAGAATGGGAGTATTCAATTACTCTCGCACTTATGTTTCTGACCGCCTTCATAGCAATTTCCGGTGTATCAATATCTGGTTGTCCGATATTGAGATGGTATACTTTACGTCCTTTACTTTTTGCCACCTCAGCGTAAGGAACCAGTTTCCTTATTGGAGAAGCAGGCATCGCTTTGCCCTTATCAGATATTTCTGGCATGATTGCAGTATATTTTATTTGGTTTGTAACAAATTTAATCGATTCCACCGGGAAAAATCATTATCTGGGACATATTATTGAAAAATCCTGTCCTTATACAGGTCCAGTAACTTACTTAAAATACCAGGCTCTTCTTCCACTCACCAGTAACTTCAGCTCACTTAGTAAACAACTCTTTGCTAAACTAGCTGTTCCACACCTATTCAATATAATAATAATTCATATTTTTGCAGTTCTGAAACAATTGTCCAAAATGAATATACCTTCAAAATATGAACCTGCCCTGACAGAGGAGAAATGGTACAAAAAATGGTTGGAAGCAGGATTATTTAAGAGCATTCCTGATGAAAGGGAACCTTATGTTATTACTATACCACCCCCAAACGTTACAGGCGTGCTGCATATGGGTCATATGCTTAATAATACAATACAGGATGTTCTTGTGAGGCGGCAACGGATGCTGGGGAAGAATGTGTGCTGGGTTCCCGGAACCGATCATGCCTCTATTGCTACAGAGGCAAAGGTGGTTGCCAAACTGAAAGAAGAGGGAATAGAAAAGAAACAATTATCGCGCGACCAGTTCCTTAACCATGCATGGGAATGGACTCATAGGCATGGTGGTATCATTCTTGAACAACTTAAACGATTAGGTGCCTCATGCGACTGGGACCGGACCCTTTTCACGATGGATGATAATAGATACAGATCGGTTATAAGGGTATTTGCTGATCTTTACAGGAAGGGGCTGGTATATCGTGGCTACAGAATGGTGAATTGGGATCCGCTGGCAAAAACAGCTGTGTCGGACGAGGAGGTAATTTACTCTGAGGAAAACTCGAAACTTTACTATGTACGATATAATATAACCGGGGAGGAGGATTTTGTAATAATTGCCACAACACGCCCCGAAACAATTCTGGGAGATACGGCAGTTTGTATAAACCCTGCTGATGGAAGGTACAAAAACCTGAAAGGGAAGAAAGTAATCGTTCCAATGGTTGACAGGGAAGTACCGATAATTTTTGATGACTATGTTGATATGGAATTCGGTACCGGGTGCCTGAAGATAACCCCGGCTCATGATGCTAATGACTATGAAATTGGGATCCGCCATAAACTTGATATTATTGACATACTTAATGAGGACGGTACACTGAGCAATGATGCAGTAAAATTCATTGGGATTGACAGGTTTGAGGCCCGGGATCTTGCTGTGGAGAATCTTCAAAGATCCGGTGCTATTGTGAAAATTGAGGATTATATTAATAAGGTGGGACGCTCCGAAAGAACGGGAGCAGTGGTCGAACCAAGACTTTCAATGCAATGGTTCCTGAAGATGGAGAAACTATCAAAGCCTGCCCTTGACGCAGTACTTAAAGGAGATATAAGGATTCATCCAGATAAATTTGGGAATGTTTACAGGCACTGGATGGAGAATGTGAGGGACTGGTGCATTAGCAGGCAGCTATGGTGGGGGCACAGAATACCGGCATATTACTTTAACGGCAACAAATTTGTAGTTGCTGAAACTGAAGAGGAGGCTTTGCGACTTGCACAGGAAGAGAGTGGCAAACCGGAATTAAAACTATCTGATCTTCGGCAGGATGAAGATGTCCTGGATACATGGTTTTCGTCGTGGTTATGGCCGATAACTTGCTTTAACGGGATAATGGACCCGGATAGCCCGGATATGAAGTACTATTATCCGACCAGTGCTTTGATCACTGCACCGGAAATCCTTTTCTTCTGGGTAGCAAGAATGATCATTTCCGGTTACGAGTACCGTAATGAAAAACCCTTCAGTGATGTATACCTTCATGGACTGGTGAGGGACAAGCAGAGAAGAAAAATGTCGAAATCACTCGGCAACTCCCCGGAACCAATAGCCCTGATCGACAGATATGGTGCTGATGGAGTGAGGGTTGGAATGCTACTTTGCTCGCCAGCCGGGAATGACCTGTTATATGATGATAGCCTGCCGGAGCAGGGTCGTAACTTTGCTAATAAGATCTGGAATGCTTTTCGTCTGGTGAAAAGCTGGAAGATTGATAAGGAGATTTCCCAGCCGGAATGGTCGAAGGAAGCAATAGAATGGTTCGAAAGCAAATTTGCATCATCTCTTAATGAATACAATAAAGCGTTTGATAAATTCAGGATATCAGATGCGTTGATGATTGTTTATCGTCTTTTCTGGGAAGATTTCTCAAGCTGGTATCTTGAATCAGTAAAACCGGACTACAAGAAACCTGTTGACATTGAAACACAAGAATCAACTTTATCGTTTTTTGATAAGCTGCTCAGGATCATTCATCCGTTTATGCCATTTATTACTGAAGAGATCTGGCAATTGCTTACAGAAAGAGATGGTTCGGAGAGCATCATGGTTTCCAGGATGCCTGATGAAGCGAAAGCTGATAAAGAAGTTCTGAAGGCCTTCGGCCAGGCTAAACAAATTATTGGGTCAATTCGGACAATTAGAAAAGAGAAAGGGATACCGGTTATTGAAACACTTAAGCTTCTTGTCAAGGGTTCGGAATTCAAACCTGACGATAAATTTAAAGCTGTTGTATCAAGACTTTCAAGGCTCGAAAATATTACATTGACAGATAGCAAGCCGGAAGGAGCTGTCTCCTTTATTGTTGGGACGACAGAATTCTTTATTCCTACAGGACAGAAACTGGATCTGGCAGCTGAACTTGAAAAACTTGAGCAGGACCTGACCTATAACAGGGGATTTCTAAAATCAGTCCTTGCAAAACTGGGTAATGAAAGATTTGTCAGTAACGCTCCCTCCCATGTTGTGGATATTGAAAAAAAGAAGAAATCTGATACTGAATTAAAAATCAGCTCTCTTGAAGCAAGAATAGAAGAGTTAAGGAATCAGCAGCAAAACTGACAAACAGGATTGATTATCCGGTTACCTAAGGTAGTAACTTCTGGATATAGAAGTTCTCCTCAACCTTTACCATCTCCCAGTTTGAGTCGAGTATTAATTGCCAGCCATCACCTGAAATGTGATTTTTGTCTGTCTTAATTTCCCTGGCCGGCACTCTCATAAACTTAAGGTTATTGGAAACGAGACATCCGCCTTCATCTATAGAGAGTTTCCCCCAGTTGTCAGAAACCCTGAGCGACTGATATATGACACCTAATGAGTCAACCGGATCGATATCTTCAGGTTCAAAACTGAAATTCGGACTTTCAAGTTCGAGAAAGACCACAGGTTTCTCAGTGTATTGAACTATTCGCTTTCTTAGCCTGTCCCTTGTAGCCTCTTCACTTTCCTTTTCCTCCACCTGAATAACGTCAAGATCATAATTAAAGGCAAGACTTCCGGCAATGTCTCTGGATATCTCCGGAAGAGAGATAACATATGCTTCCCTTGTTAATTCCCCAAGATCCGCCATAGGGTCCTTAATAGTCTTGAAGTCAAATCCTTCTTCATTGAGGAGGTAGGCATATAACGAACCACTGGTAAAACCAAATGAGCGGGCATAGGATCTGACTGCATATAGCCTGTGAAGGTTTTCAAGAATGTGCTTCGTGTACGAATTGTGATCATCAGAACCCAGAAATGAATAGGTGAATGTCGTAAGCCCTTCATGAAATTCAAATTTATTTTCATCTTCTTTAAAACTGGGATACATCTCTCTTCGTGCTGTTCTGAAAACCAAAGCATCCCTGATAGCCTGCTGTCTTGTTTCTCCAAGAGTTCGAATTGCCCTTTCAAGGGCCTTCCATTCCAACTTAATGTAAAGTCTGGCTGTTTTTTCGTCCATATGGCTTGTATTATAATCAGCCAGATTGAGGTCGTTCCTTATCTGGAAGCAGTGAAACAAACCGTGAAGGCACCTTGTGATAATCCGGTATGGATCTTCTTCACGGGGTAAGGGAGCCATCGCAAACAGGGTATTTCCAAAATAGACTGCATAATTGCTGATAACCTCCTCGCGAGGGTATAAACCGGTATAGATACCATCTTTAGACTTCAGGATACCATCTGCATCGGGTACATTTGAATATACCCTGCGTGAGTTGTAATCAACTATCAATATCGGACCATAGAGGTTTTCGCCCCAAAGATCTCCATTATCCTGATTGCAGATTTCCTCTACTTTACTAAAATAGATGGCTGCTTTGTCAGAAGTAAAATAATCAATACCCGCTTCCCTTTTACAGCCCTCTAACAATGTGAATAACAGGATAAGATATATCACCCTCATCATGAAACATTTCCTTTTGTCAGCCAAAAATACTAAAAATCTTTTCAATTATATCAACTTTGGAGAAAAGGTAATCCGATAGTTGAACTGCAGCCATGATAAATCTGATTTGTAAAGATTTTGTAAATATTTATATTTGCTATCCCTGATTAAACTATGTAATTGTAAAGTATGGGCAATAACGAGATCATTATGAATCCAAATGAGCTGGTACAATACTTAAAGAAACCCGCCAGTCAGTTTACCAGGACAGATATAGTCCGGTTTATTGAAGCCAAAGAGATTGAGATGCTGAATTTCCGTTATGTGGCCGAAGATGGTAAGCTTAAAACACTCAATTTTGTCCTGTCCAGCCGCCAGCATCTTGACTCAATACTTACAATGGGTGAGCGGGTTGATGGATCAAGTCTTTTTTCATTCGTTGGCGCAGGGTCGAGTGATCTGTATGTTATTCCACGCTTCAGGACCGCTTTCGTAAATCCTTTTACTACCAGACCAACTCTTGATATACTCTGCTCGTTTTATGATTATCAGGGTAATCCACTGGAAAGTTCCCCGGAAAATATTCTGAGAAAAGCCTATCACAGATTTAAAGAGGATACAGGTTTAACCATGAAGGCTCTTGGTGAATTGGAGTATTATGTAAGATCCTTCAGAGATGATCTTTATCCGCTGATCGACCAGAAAGGGTATCATCAGACCAAACCTTTTGCAAAGTTCGAAGACCTCCGTATTGAAGCTATGGGTTTATGTGCCAGGGCCGGGTGCAGAATTAAGTATGGCCATTCCGAAGTTGGTAGTTTTTCACTGGAGGGTGACGATTTTGAGCAACAGGAAATAGAATTTCTTCCGGTTGAAGTTGACCAGGCAGTAGACCAACTTGTTATAGCAAAATGGATATTGAGAATGCTTGGATATGAGTATGGGGTTGAGGTTAGCTTTGCTCCGAAAATCACTGAAGGAAAGGCAGGAAGTGGCATGCATATACACATGTTGCTGGAAAGGGATGGTAAAAATGTTATTGTAGATAATGGAGCTATCAGTGATATTGCCAAACGAATGATTGCAGGGATTCTTGATATGTCAACTTCTCTTACTGCATTTGGCAATACAATACCAACCTCCTACCTGCGTCTGGTACCTCATCAGGAGGCCCCGACAAAGATATGCTGGGGCGACCGCAACCGGTCAGTACTGGTTCGGGTGCCGCTTGGATGGACAGGAGATCATAAAATGATTTCTGATGCAAATCCGCTGGAAGAATCTGAATCAAATGAGTTTGTCAGCCGGCAGACTATCGAATTCAGAGCCCCCGATGGATCTGCCGATGCTTATCTTTTAATGGCTGGACTGGTCGTCGCAATACAGCATGGCCTTGAACTGGACTCTGCTCTCGGAATAGCAGAAAAACTATATGTAGAAGTAAATATATTCAAAGAAGAGAATAAAGTAAGATTTGACAGTCTGGGCTCCCTCCCTGCCTCTTGTTTCGACTCAGCAGTTTGCCTTAATAAACAAAGGGAGCTCTATCAGAAAGGGAATGTCTTTCCTGCCGGCACTATAGATAATATTATCGGTAAGCTAAAAAGTTACAATGACAAGGATCTGAGTGAGAGGTTATACGGTAACAAGGAAGAAATTTCAAAACTGGTAAACAGATTCCTTCACTGTAGTTAGTCTTTATGAGTCACTTCAGTTATCTTCCTTGTGCCTGTTTTTATTGTTCCTGATATTGGCTGTTTTAATACTGGCATTTAACTCAAATCCTATTAGTAGCGTGATTGAGTTTAGATACAACCAAAGCAGGATTACAAGAATGGTACCCATCGACCCATATAGCTTATTATACTGTCCGAAATTATTGACATAGGCAGAAAACCCCAGCGATGTTAGTATAAATAACACTGTTGCAAGTGTCGAACCGGCTGAGATGAACCTGAATTTAGCTTTCCTCGAAGGGGCGAGATAATATAGAAATGAAATTATGAGGAAAAGTAATCCAACAATAATAATCCATTTTAATACCAGAAGAATATAATATACCCAGCTGGTTTGTAATACTCTCATATCAACAAGCTTCTGGACAATTACACTACCAAAAATCAATAAAATTGCAGAAACGGCAATAAGTAACATAACGATCAGAAGCAGAGAGAATGATACTCTCCTCTGTTCAACCCAGTTTCGTGTCTCAAATTCATGATCTGAAACAATAAATGCATGGATCAGAGCATGGATACCGTTGGTGGAAATGATTGCCGAAGCCAATAACATTACGGCCGGAAACAAACTCCTTTTCTGAGTGATCACCTCAACAATCGTGGATTCGAGTAAAACATAAGCATTTTCCGGTACTATGGTCTCAAACAGGTCGATAAGCTCTGCCTGGAAGTTCGGGATTGGAATGAAAGGGATCAGAGAAAAAAGGAAAAAAGAGGATGGAAGAAGTGCAAGAAGCATATTAAATGCAATAGATGAAGCACGTGTAACCAGGGCTCCCTTTCTAAATCCCCTGCCGAAGAAAAGGATAACATCATATATTGGAACCTTGTCAAACCCGGGAATGACAAGATTTTTAGCTCTTTCAATAAAACGTACAATATATTTGTTCTGGCCCCGGCTATTCATAAACTTTTAAACTCATATCAAGGCTCCTTATATGGTGAGTAAGTGCACCTACGGATATATAGTCCACGCCACACGCAGCATATTCCTGAAGAGTTTCAAGTGTTATCCCGCCTGACGATTCGGTTTCAAATCTCCCGGCAATAATTTTTACAGCCTCTCTGGTCTCTTCAACACTGAAATTATCAAGCATTATCCTGTCCACACCTCCGTGAGATATTATTGTATTCACCTCTTCCAGACTCCTGGCTTCAATTTCAATCTTTAAATCCCTGCCCTCCTTTATGAGGTATTCTCTTGCACGGCTGATTGCCTCAGGTATTCCACCTGCAAAATCAATATGGTTGTCTTTGAGCATTATCATATCATACAGACCCATTCGATGATTTGTTCCGCCGCCAAATCTGACTGCTTCTTTCTCTATTAGTCTCAATCCCGGCGTTGTCTTTCGCGTATCAAGAATCCGGGTGTTGTAGTTCCTGAGAGCATCAACATACCTCATCGTTTCAGTGGCTATCCCGCTCATCCGTTGAAGAAAATTAAGAACCAATCTTTCTGCTTGTAGCAGATTCCTGCTTGACCCCTCTACCTCAAAACCTATGTCTCCAGGTTTTACATTCTGGCCGTCTTCGATCAGGATATTTAAAGAAATTTCAGGATCAATCCTTTTGTAGACCAACCTGGCGATATTAACACCAGCCAGAATGCCATTGTCCTTTATTAATAATCTGGCTTTACCCGTAGCGCCGTGAGGTATGCAGGAAAGCGAACTATGATCTCCGTCACCAATGTCTTCAGAAAGTGCCCTGTCAATTAAATCATTAATTGTCTGTGGTGTCATCTTTCTCAATTCTTAACTGGTGTATAAGAGGTTTAGATTGTACAGTTTTTATCAGAAAATAGACCCTGAATGTACCTTTGTTTGTCCGCAAGGTTCCGATAGCATAGTATGCATCATTCTTACCACTCTGATGCTTGATCACAAAGTCGATGGTCTGATACTCCTTGAAAAACTCCCTTAATATATTTTGCGCAACACTTTTCTCGTAGAAATCCTCCTTTCCGGGTAGTACCAGTTCAACGGTCTGATTCAGATAAGCTTCCAGTTCATCTGCATTTCCTGCCTTGAAAGCAAGGGAAATAGATGCCGGGATCGGATTAGTCTGTGCAATCCCAAGTTGAAAACCTGACAGGATGATCAAACTAAGTATATATATTACCTTCTTCATTAAAATAAAGTGTTTTCCTGTAAGTCTGAATATTACAAAAATAGGCTAAAATAATCAATTCAGAAAACGGGCCTCCATTAGTTAATACCAGCAGGCACCTGAATATTTATAGATTCTCTTCGTAATTTTGTAAGTTTACCCTTAAACAAATTAATATTACCAAAGTGATAAATAACCTCAACTGACCCATGGTAATTGTTATCTTTCAAATCGGCAAAACAGACAATAAAAGCCTGGAGTCATCTATAAATGACTATTTATCAAGGATTAAAAAGATGATGGGGCTTGAAATAATTACTATTCCTGACCTGAAGAACAGGGGTTCACTACCTGTTGATAATCAAAAAAAGGAGGAGGCGGTCAGGATAATGAAGCATTTCAGGGATGGAGACCAGCTAATCTTACTTGATGAAAGAGGTGACGGGCAAAACAGCAGGCAATTCGCTGATTTAATACTCTCAAAAATGAACACAGGATGTAAGCGGCTGCTTTTCATTATCGGTGGACCATGGGGCATACATGAAGAATTGAGATCAAAGGCAAATAAGATATTATCGCTCTCGAAAATGACCTTTTCCCATCAATTGGTACGGTTATTGTTCGCGGAGCAGTTATACAGGGCACTTACGATTATCAACGGGATACCATATCATAATGACTAATTTACACCCGTTATTAATATGAATAGGAATCTATCAACGAAATTTTTGCTTATTTCCACTTTAATTGTGTTTATCGCGGCAGCTGTTGCCGACATTATTCACAATAGCAATATTAAGTACAGGTATGAAGTCTCAAAGGTAAACCGTATGATCATCAGGAAAGAGATTAAGGCTGCTGGTTACCTCGAAAAAATTGCTGAAGTTAAGGATGATAGTGTCGGTCTGGATA